>Ga0306872_100017_pt1 | contig 81836 bp, 76 predicted proteins | sample AntRauMeHopE1498_FD_190455 | JGI IMG/M metagenome (GOLD analysis project Ga0306872, IMG submission 190455) | Saline lake microbial communities from Rauer Islands, Antarctica - Metagenome Hop E1 #498 (v2) (version 2) | ecosystem: Environmental > Aquatic > Non-marine Saline and Alkaline > Saline ...
CGAAATCTCGAGTGAGGGAACCACCGAGTTGATAAGAGTTTGCAGCGCCGTCTCATCGGTGAGTGAAGCTGCGGCGACAGTGCCCTGTACCAAACCGACAGCTCGTTCAGTTTCGTTTAGCACCTGGTTCAGCCTGGATTGATAGAAGCTATTGGCTAGCGAATAAGAAAGAAAACCCCCCAGGGCAATCAGAGCAAAGCCGCTGAGCACAAGGGTGGCGAGAACTGTTCGAGCCGTAAGCGAACGGCGCATAAACGCAATCACGAAGCTTCGGTACCAGCCCGATATCCATGCCCGCGAACGGTCATCACGATCTTTGGGTTCTCGGCATCCACCTCAATTTTAGAGCGAAGTCGCTGAACGTGAACATTCACCAAGCGGGTGTCAGCCTTGTACTGGTAACCCCAGACCTGCTCTAGGAGCATCTCCCGGCTAAAGACCTGCTGTGGCTTGGCCGCCAGGGTGTGTAAAAGCTTGAATTCCAGAGGAGTCAAGGAGAGCGATGCTTCGCCGCGCTTAACCTCAAAGGTCTGCGGGTCTAGAACTAAAGAACCGATTTGAACCATTGCGGCATCATCCGCGAGTGGCCTCAGTCGAGCTTTAACCCGTGCCAGCAACTCTGCGCCATTATGTGGTTTGACCACGTAATCATCGGCCCCAGCCTCAAGACCCAAAACAACATCCTCGGTGTCTCCCCGAGCGGTCAGCATAATAATTGGGACACCGGACTTGCTTCGGATCTGCCTGCAGACCTCAATGCCGGATTGCCCAGGAAGCATGATATCCAAAAGCACCAGATCTGGGTTCTGGGATGTAAAAACATCTACCGCGCTGATGCCGTCGGCGGCAAAGACTGGGTTGTAGCCAGCCCCCGAGAGCACCAAGCCAACCATTTCGCGTAACGCATCATCATCGTCCACGACAAGAATCTTTTGAGACATTGCGCCCTCCGCAATTTAGTTGCGGCAACAATCCAACCATCGTGAATTATTTTCCGTGACACAAATGTATCCTGCTTGTCGGCTTGTGAAAACAGTTAGTTGAACTCATCCCCAGCTGGGTGTCATCTCGCAATCTATAAATCTCATCAATTTAGAGTGCGCTGCTTTGGTCCTCTCGAATCGCACCAAGCACCATGTCTCGAATTTGAATCATCAAAATCTCTTGGTTTGACTCCACATTTAGCCTCAATAGCGGCTCGGTATTGGAAGACCGCACATTTAGCCAGAACCAGCTTTCTCCCGATGCGCTAATAGTGACACCGTCAAAGTTATCGATGCTGGCCTCGGGAAAAAATGCCAGCACGCGACTAAGGGCGGCGGGGACCTCGGTTACTGTCGAATTGATCTCACCGGAGGAAAAATAGGGGGTATAACTTTTTGCCAGTTCTGACATGGCAAACTCTGCATTTGCTAGTTCACTAATTAGGTGAAGCGCGGCCAACATGCCGTTATCCGCGCCAAAAAAGTCTCGAAAATAATAATGCGCCGAGTGCTCGCCACCGAATACCGCGTTGGTAAGCGCCATTTGATCTTTTATCAGTGAGTGCCCAACTTTGGTTCGAATTGATGTGGCGCCCTCTTTTGCAATTACTTCCGCCACATATTTGGAGGTCAAAAGATTATGCAGCACGGTAACATCGTTTTCACCCTGAGCCTTCACGCGGCGAATCTCTCGCTTTGAAACTATCGCCGCGAGCGCCGAGGGGCTAACCAGTCCCCCTAATTCATCAACCGCAAAACAGCGGTCAGCGTCGCCATCAAAGGCCAGACCTAGATCAGCACCGTGCTCAACGACCGCCTTTTGGAGATCAACTAGGTTTTTTGGATCAAGCGGATTCGCCTCGTGATTTGGGAAGCTGCCATCAAGTTCAAAATAAAGCTCCACCACCTCTATTGGCAATAGGTTCAGACCCGCAGCATCACCCAACACCGCCGGCACCGTGAGGCCGCCCATGCCGTTCGCTGCATCCACCACGATCTTTAGCGGCCGCATGCCCGATAGATCGACTAGCTCGCGAAGAAATTTCGCGTAATCACTTATGACATCAAGTTCCCGCATTGAGCCAACTTCGGAAACGGCCACTATCCCACCGGCTAAAAAATCCTGCGCTCTTTGGGAAATCTCTGCCAACCCGGTATCCAAACTGATACCCCTGGCGAACGCACGCGAAAACTTCATGCCGTTATAGCTAGCCGGGTTATGACTTGCTGTGAACATCACCGCGGCAAGCCCCATGGCTCCGGAGGCGTAGTAGGTCATATCCGTTGAACAAAGCCCAATCAGCACCGGGTTCCCACCCCTAGCCATTGCGCCTTTTGCAAAGCTCTGCGCGAATCCACTCGAGGAATCCCGCATGTCATGACCAATAACTAGCTCTTTGCCAGAAAGCTCGAGTTCATCAACAAAGCCTGCGCCGAAGCATTCGATAATTTCATCAGTCAGCTGAACCCCCACCAATCCCCGAACATCGTAGGTCTTTACAAAATCGCTGAAGTTGATCAAATCGACTTGCTCCTTGGTCTTTGGCTTTCAAAGAATACAATGACCCCATGGGGCAAAGGCGAATCAACCACCGAGACCGCCACGGGCGCGGTCTTAGAAGGCCCTTGCCAACCAAGTTATTTAGCCATGGAATCGCTCGCTCGGGGTTTTTTGAGCAGGTGGTGATTGACACCTGCGAATACCTAACCCAGAGCTTCCCCGAGGAACTATCCCAACTGAGCTGGCGCATCGAAGATGTTCCATTAATTCGCGAAGGCGAAGGGGTGAGGCGTTACCAATCTAATAAGGGATCCATGAGCATCGTGCTTTACAGGATCCCAATCGAGCGGTTTGGCAAGCATAAAATGCCTGACCCGAGAATGGAAATTGAGCATGCCGTAGTTAGCGCTGCGGCAGAGCTAATTGACAAAGACCCTTGGGAGCTGATCCACCCCGAGCACTAGCGAACCTCGATCATTAGCTCGGCACCAAGGTTTCTATTCTCCCTAGGCTCGATAATGGCGTAACCACCGATGTCTAAAATCTCCAAGGCGGCATAAAAACCTCCCCCTGATTGGAGCCTGAGGGTCTGGGCGGAAACCTTCAGACTCACCCCCGAATTTGCCGGCACAGACACTGTTTGATACTCGGAACCCCCCTGGAATACCGATTCGATTGTGATTGAGACGGCCTGGCCCTCATCGTTGGCTAAAAACAACCTGCTTTCCAGGTTTGACAGGGGCAAAACCAAAAGCCCATTGAACTTTTGCGCCGGAGTCACCCAAGCAAAATCCAGCACTGGCTCCAAAGCGGTGTTTCTCACCGCAGCCAAAAACTCGGCATTGGAATCTAAGAACAGCGTGAAGGACCCCTGTGGCAAGTTCAAGGAAGTGCTGATAACTGCGCCGCCAGGAACCACCACGGTGGTCTCCAATCCACTGACATTCTCCCCAACCGAAGTCACTGAGACTCGAAGCTCGGCAGCTGAAGGATTCGCAATTATCAGCGTCGGGGCTTCAAAGCCAACCGCATAGGTTGAAAGACCGGTGATTACATAGCTACTGGAAAGCTCTAATAGTGGCGACTGAAGCTCAATACCGGTGGCTGTCAGACCTCGAGCCGAGCGATTTTGAAGCGCCAAAGAAACCTTCGGACCGTCGGTGTAATACCTGATGGCGTAATTGGGTGCGGCATCGCTAAAAGCTGCCAAGGACAGCACGACACTTTCATTGGCCGCCAAAGTTACTCGGTGCTCCAAAATTCGCTCGGGAAGCTGGAACTCCAAATTCACTTGGGCCTCAGTTTGATTTGGATTTGCCATGAGCAGAACCGACTCGTTACCAGAACCAGATACCCCGGTGGCAAACCAGCCATAGCTTTGGGGCTGGGGGCAATTTGTGGCAGCCAAACCAATGGCTCGAGCTCTCGATATGGACTGAACCTGATTCGCAGCAAGCAACCCGGTGGATTGCTCGGAACCACCGGATTCAATGCTGCCGCCATTTAGGAACTCGGCCTCAAGGTTCTGAAGTAAATCGGCATTGGAGCTATAGCTTGAGATTTGAGACTTACCAATTAGCTCTAAGCTCCCAAGCTCGGTGCCCTGCACTCCGCCGACCTCAACCAAAGGGCCCGGGCAATATATTTTTAGCGGGAGCGGCTCTACCGAAACCAGCTCAGAGTTCGTCTCGGACTTCTCAACTTGGACTCCCTCAAAAAACTGTGGCACAAATAGCCAGGTTGAGACCATCAGTGCTGGAAAGACCAGTACTAGCAAAATTCTCACCACGAGCTTCACGAAGCGCTCCTCTTAGTTTTTTTGGATCCGATCACAGATGCCCTTGTCGGGATAGCCAAAAGCACAAAAGCCGCAATTAAGCCGAGCTGCAGATTTCTTTGGTTATTCGGTTCAGTGCCTCTGGCTTCGCCCAATTCAGCCCCGGTGCTCCACAGTGACCCAAAGGGTGTGTTGCCGGCCGGCTGAAAACTTGGGATGGAGTTAATCCCCGACGCGATTGCTGCAAGTTCGTTCGAATCGGCATCGGCTAATAATACAAAGTTGATGCCGGTGGCCTCGACAAGCTCTCTAACACCATTGGCATTGCCGGCCACCAACCTCGCCGCTAGCTCGGCGATGATGAGTTGCAGTTTTTGATCTACAGGCTTCAAAAAATCCATCAGCACGCTGCGCTCTTCGAGCGAGCGACCATCACCCCAGATAACTTCGGCCACTGCACCATTTTCGAAGCTCAGCACCAAAGTTCGAACCGATTCGGATTGCTCGGCAGCAGCCACTACGAGCGCCGGAAGCTGCCTCGGGTCTTTTATCTCAAAGCCACTGCTGGCATTTACCAACAGAGCGGCCGAACCAATACTGCCGATCAGCGTGGCGCCCGCAATAATGCTTGTCACAACTCTGCCATTTAAGTTCTCCAATAACAGCCCTATAGCAACGCTTAGACAAAGTGCCGAGAACCCCATAAGGGCCACTCCGGATGACCCTGGCTGAAGCCAGCTTCCGACAAAGCTCAGAATTGCAAAAACAAAAATAGGAACCGTGGCACTCAGCTTGGCGACCAAAAGTGAGCCAGCACCCAGTGCTAAAAAGACAATCATTAGGTAGGCAGCATCTTGGCTAATCGGTAAAGCGGCGGCCGTGCTGGTTGTGAGAAATAGCCAGCCACTTTGACCAATAACCAAGGCCCATGGAGCAATTAGGGCAATCCCAGGCAATAATGCCCAAATCATGAATGCCGATTTGCGCCAGAATCGGAACCCCAAGCCAACTACCAATAAGGCCAGCAACCCAAACAGTAAAGGTGAAGAAACTGCGGTAACGCCCAGTGCCAAACCTGCCAAGCCCACCCAGCGCCAACTTCTTGCTGAATTGGCGGCAATCGAACTGCGAATCAAAAAGAACGCGGCCCAAATCGCTGAATTCAAGGCTGTCACTTCGACAATCTGCCCTTCGAGCGCCAAGCCGAGAGCAAATGGACTAAGGCTAAAACCAAGCGCAATCAGGTTTCTAACCCAGATTTTAGAAATAAAGATGCTCGAGAGTAACCAGACTCCCAAAAAGCTAAAGGCCGGGGAAATAAATATGGCGATTGCCAGGGCCAAAGAAGGGTTGCTGGGCCAGAACCAGGAAATAAGGGCCAGATACCAATTGAAGGGATCGCTTGGCAGTGCGACCCCTGAAAGAAAGGGCAACCGGCTTATTCCGGTTGCCTCAAATACCGCTAATGCGCTTGAACCAAGTGGCGCCAGGTTGCCAGTCACAATGGCTCCGACTGGGAAGATCTTGAAGCTTGCCAGAAGTGGAATCAGTGCGAGCCAGATTGAGTTGCTAGAAAAAATAGTGACTTGGATTGCCCTTGGATCTCCCAGTGGCTCGTCTTGAAGCTTTTGGGCTCTTCGCCTCTTTTGCTGAGGCCTCGTGGCATATAACGAGCGCAGTGGCTTGACGCTTCCCAGTTTGCGAAACTCGACCCGTGCCGCAAAGCGCTTGGGCGCAGTCCCCCATGCCCAAAGCCAGCCTGAGAGTTGGCCAATAATTCTCGCGGGACGCTTTGAAAGAAGGTGTTTAGGTATTGAAATCAAAGCGATGAGCGGCATTAGAAGATAAAGCGCCATTGCCCAAAGAAGCGGGAATGTGAGGGTGGCCATGTGGATATGGGCCCTGGAGATGCCTTGCGCCCAAGTGCCCCCAAGCCACTTCCTGGAGCGTCCAGAGCCCATTGAGAGGCCCGCGTGGCGAACTCGAGCTGCCGCATCAACAATCACCCGAAAACCAGCAGCCCGCGCTTTGGCACCGAATTCTAAATCTTGGGCAAAAACCGGAGTTTTATCATTGAGACCACCCAATTTTTCCCAAGCCGACAGAGAAACAAGCATTCCGGCGGTAGAGACGGCCAACGTGTCGCCAGCCGCATCGTGTTGACCCTGGTCATATTCTTTTTGCACCAGCAGAAACGGCCTGCCGGTCCTGGTCAGAGTCAAACCCATTTGTTGAATTTCAATTGGGTTTTCCCAATTCAAAAGCTTGGGGCCAATAACCGCTACCGAAGGTGATATCTCAGCGGCCTTAGCAAGATGCTCCAGGGCATTTACCTCCGGAGCGGAGTCTTCGTGAAGCACCCAGATCCAGCCGGGCTTTTTGGCAAGGGCCGAAATTCCCGCCTCGATAGCGGCGCCGAGCCTGATATCTCCCGGCGTAATCACCGAATAGTCGAAATTACTTACAACATCCAAGGAGGCTTGGTCTGAGCTGGTCTCGACAACGACCACCTGCTCTATGAAGTGGGTTTGGTTACTTAGCTGACTCAGGGTTTCTAATAAGTAATCGGCCCGTTCGTGCGAGACGACAATGGCCGCTACTGAAAGCGCAGCCACGACTAACTAGGCGCGCTTGCGCAGTCGACGACGCTCGCGCTCGGAAAGCCCGCCCCAAATGCCAAAACGCTCGTCATTTTTGAGCGCATATTCCAGGCACTCGGACTTTACGTTGCACTGGCCACAGATTCGCTTCGCGTCCCGTGTGGATCCGCCCTTCTCAGGAAAGAAGGCCTCTGGATCGGTTTGCGAACAAAGCGCATCACCCTGCCAAGAAAGAGGGTCTGAACCAGAATCTGAATTTGCCCCTGCCACCCCAAGCTTGAGGATGTCTACGAACCAATTAGACGGCACCCGACTTCGTTGTTCCATGCCCTATTCTCACCTTCTGGTAAATCTCAATGATGTAATTACAACGGTGTAAGTATGCCCTTGTCAAGTTGGGGTTTATCAATTAGGCACATTTTGTGGATAAACCTTCACGATAGCCTTGAGACATGAAACTTTTGATAACCGGCGGTGCGGGGTACATCGGTTCCCACGTGGTTCGCGTGGCCACCCAAATGGGTCACGAATCCGTGGTTGTAGACAACCTGTCCACGGGAGTCGAATCCCGCTTGAACGGCAGGCTTATAAAGCTTGATTTAGCATCTCCGGATGCCACCCCAAGGCTCGTGGAGCTTATGAACCAAGAGAGCTTCGACGCTGTGATTCACCTAGCTGCTCGAAAGCAAGTCGGGGAATCGGTTCAGCTTCCAGAGCGCTATTACTTAGATAACCTAGGCGGCCTAGGGGCGCTCCTATTGGCCATGCGAGAAGTTGGTCTCAAGAATCTTGTTTTCTCCTCCTCAGCAGCCACCTATGGCATGCCGGACGTTGATTCTGTAACCGAGGACTACCCGGGGCAACCTATAAATCCATACGGCGAAACCAAGCTGGTTGGCGAATGGATGGTAAAAAACGCGAAAGTATGGGGGCTGCGAGGAGTCAACCTAAGGTATTTCAATGTTGCTGGAACAGGCTTTTCAGACCTCGGTGATACGGCACCGCTGAATCTGATTCCCATCGCGATTCAAGCCCTAAAATTGGGCAACGCGCCCAAGGTGTTTGGTTCTGACTACCCAACCGATGATGGAAGTTGCGTCAGGGACTATGTTCACGTGCTAGATCTGGCAAAGGCTCATCTGGCAGCAGTCGACTACCTGAGCCGAGAAGAAAGACCTTTTGACACTTTCAATGTTGGAACCGGAATCGGTGCCTCGGTATTCGAGGTGCTTTCAGAACTAAAGATTGCTTCGGGAATCGATTTTAAAGAAGAGGTTGAGCCACGCCGCGCTGGTGACCCTCCAAAACTGGTGGCAGACGTTCAGAGAATTCGAGAAGTGCTCGGCTTTGAGGCAACTCACGATTTAAGGCAGATTGTGCAGTCGGCCTGGAATGCTAGTTAGGAATAATTAGAGTTTGGCCGACCCGAATAAAGTTCGGGTTATTTATGCCGTTTGCCTCAGCGAGTTTTGTTGAACTGACAGAGAACTTGCGAGCAATTCCCCAAAGCGAGTCGCCAGATTGCACCTGATAGGTGCGCTCAACTTCTACAACCGGTTCCGGGTTCGCGACTTGTTGCGCAGCACTCGAGGTTCCTGCAGCCGTCGGAATCTTTAGAATCTGGCCAATCTGAATCAAGCGGGGGTTGGAAATCGAGTTGAAACTTTGAATCGTAGAAGCTGAAACACCAAACTTTGCACCAATGCGATTTAGGGTGTCCCCCGACAGCACCCGATATTCAACGAACTCAGCTGTCACATCAGGGGCGACTGGTGTCTGAGTTTGGGAAGGGGCTGAAGTAGGTGTGGGTGAAGCTGAAGGAGTAGGTGTGGGTGAGGGTGTCGGTGTCGGTGTGGGAATGGGCGCAGGTGTAACTACCTCTGGAATGGTGCCCGCGAAACCAAACTCGCCAAAACCACCGGCTGGCGGGTTCTCAAAAGAGGCCAGCTGAACAAGAGCTGGAGCTCTTCCTTGAGTTGGTATCAATCCAGAGAAAAAGTTCGTTGCCTGAACAAAACCGGGGCCATTGCCGCGCAGGGTCGCAAAGTGCGCCCAGCCAGAAATTCTAGACTTTTTGCCATCCTCAATAAAGAAAAGGATTCCTTTATTGTCTCTAATAAATTGCCCCACGGCTCTTTCAGAGAGTTTCATTGATGCGCAGGTCGAGATTGCTAGCGGGTAAGGGGTTCCAGGGAAGTGTTCCGCGCTGGCCGCGGAAATTGGATACAACACACCGCGATCCAACAAGAAGGTGTTGCCATCACATTGGACTTTAAAAGTCTCAAGCTTGGCTCTGGTCTCAAGCCCCGCAATTACTGCCTTGCTGAAGTTAAGCGTCTTGGTTCCGATTGTGCTGTTGGCCTGGGCGGAGTTTCGTAAAGGTATTTTGCGATTTAGGTCATCGACTAAAAACAGCTCAGTGGTGCCGGTTGCTCGCACTACCGAGCCAGGTGCGACTGCTGTTCCGACATTGGGCACGGTGTTGATTGCGGAGCGCGGAACCTCGATTATGGAGGGCTGATTTAGCAGTCTCAAAAATCTAGTGGTGACATCTTGAGTGCTCGAGATGCGACGCTCTCCAGCTTGAATAAAGTAGGAAAGCCGGTTTCCCTTAGAGCTAATCATTGCTGGCGAAGCCAGGGTGCCCTGCGAGGTTGGAATTGCAGCGAGCAGGGCGTCCGGCAGGGACACAATGCTCTGGGTCCAGTTAGCTGGATCAGCCACTGGCAATTTACCATTTTCGGTAATCACAAAAGCATTATTTCCGGAGTCTTTAACAAAACCCCGAATTGTGTCAGGCTCGATACCTCCCGCGATTGCTTGAGGCGACAGGGTTACTTTGGACTCCTTGAACCACTTGGATAGGCCGACATCCTGAACCAGGCTTGCCACAAAACGATAGGACTTGCCGCCAGCGGCAATTACCTTGTCCCTAGATCCCGCCAGGCCAAACATCACTAACTCCGATGCCAGGGCACTCCCGGGAGTAAGGCTTGATACCTGCTCGATAACCATCCGGGTTGGTCCAATTCCCGATGCCGCGACCGAGCTCAGGGCAAGATCATCAACCACCACCCGGCTCTGCCCGTTCTCAACCCAGTACCTGGTGCCGTTTGCGGTTTGCACCAATTGGGTCAAGGTGCCGCCATTGATAAAGATATTTAGCTGAGCCGAGCTGAGCTCAATGGCACTATTGCAATCAACGCCAAACTGAGCTGCCATTTCGCAGTTAGGAACCGCGTAGCGGGTCCCATCCACCAGCATATGAAGCGCCCCGGTGTCTTTTAGCTTTATGACTTGAGTTGCGTCCCCCAAGGTTGTGAAGCTATCCAGATAACTTTGAGATACCTCTCCCAATGGGCCCAGTGGCCTAAGAGCGGCAATCAGCCTGGAGTCTGAAATGCGGTATTTTTTGTCATCAACAATCAAATAAGAGTCGCTGCCGGCTGCCTTGATTAGGTAACCGCCAGCAATCGGCGAACCAAACCAGTCGTGGAAAAAGCGCCAGAAGTTTCGGTTTCCATAAGCCGAGCAGGAGTCGCCGCGACCATAAAGATTTTTCATGGCGGCGTCATTCGGTGTGTAAGGGGTGTAGTAATAAAGATTCGCGGTGGCTTGACTCCGAAGCTCGAAAGACTTTGTGCCACAAGAGGACTTGGGATTAAAGCGCATCGCTACTGTGCGGCCTGGCTTCCAGTATGTGAATGAGCCATTTGGATTGCCATACCAGGCAAACTGACGAGCGGCACGATAGAGCTGGTTGAACAAACCAACAAAAACCTTGCCGCAAATTGCGGGATCAGAGTCCGGGCAACCAAAACCCATGGCCGCTCGATACATATAAGAAGTCGGCTTAGTTGAAGAAATCAAACCCTGCTCTTTTTGAAGAGTGACCAAAAGAACTTTGGGGCTAATTCCACAAGCATTAGAAACCGCAAAAATAATCTCGGCAGCTGTGGCGTCGATCTTGGCTGGGATTGCAGAACAGGGTCCAGTCTGAGTGGCAGTGGTTGCAGGAGTATCCGGGATCTCCGAAAGGTAATCTTTGAGGCAATTCAGGGCCGGATCAGTTGCCCGACAGTTAGCAACCCGACTGTCCAAAAAGTCTTGGATCTGCGGCAGAGTCATGGAGCCTGAATCGAAAAATACGCTGTCGCTGATTATTAAACCCGGGTCAAATGCACTGATATTAGGTGCAGCAACTGAAACTGGCGCCGAGACCGGAATTGCGACTAAACCAACCGCCGCCATAAAGGCAGCGGTGAATAATCCAAGAGTTTTTTTGAACATTTAGGGAATCACAACCGATTGATTTTTAGATGTTCCGAAGTGGTAGTCGGAACTGTATGAGACTGTCACAACCGCCGTGCCCTTGGGTAATCCTTCTAGCGGCAGCTCGATTGGAAAACACTGGGTGTAATCGCTTGAGGGCTCTGCTTTAACTTGCATAGTCTTTTCTACCGAGCCGCTAATCAGCCGAAGTGTGCAGGTACCGCCGCTCTCTACAAGATTTGGCATTTGGGCTACGACAGTCAAAACCTCGAAGTCCGGCTCCGGCACCACCATGATGATTTCCACTGAAGTTTCTATAAGAATACTTGCGGGGGATTCGGCGGCTGAAGCGCTTGGTTCCGCCGAAGCTCCCTGACCCGGCTCCTCGCTAGGTTCAGAAGTATCGGTGGGCTCAGCACTTTGCATTTGGGTAGTTTCGAGATCCTGAGGCAAAGAGGTTGCTCCAGCGTTTGGGTAAAAAACACTGCAGCTGGATAGCGAGAGTGAACCTAGCGCTAAGAGCGCAATAAGAACAAATCTAGGCATGCCTGGCCTCCTGCCACCTTCAAGCTTAGGTTTAGATTCTTAAAAAACCCTGATGGTTTGGGTGTTTTGGATATTGGCGAGTTATGTCAAGCGAGCTTTCAGGCTCTGGTTTTTCTGCTCAACCGATAATTTCAAGTCCTCGCGGTACTGATCCATCCGGCTACGGATAACTAAATCCGACACCCCAAGCATTCGAATCGCCAACAGAGCTGCATTTTTAGCGCCGTCTATCGATACGGTTGCCACCGGCACGCCAGCTGGCATCTGAACGATGGATAGAAGTGAATCCATGCCGTCGAGGTGGCTCAGGGACACTGGGACTCCAATAACGGGCAATGAGGTTGCCGAGGCAATCATTCCCGGTAAGTGAGCCGCCCCGCCAGCTCCAGCAATCACAATCGAGAACCCATTCTCTGAAGCACTTTTGGCCCAGTTCAGCATGGTCTCGGGCGTGCGATGGGCACTTAGGACCTCAACTTCCACCACGATGCCAAAACTCTTAAGCTCAAGATGTGCAGCTTCTAAGATGCGCCAATCCGAATCCGAGCCCATCACAATTGCAACTTTTGACATGTCTACCCTTTCGCCCCTAATAAAAACTACTCGGCTCGGTATAAAACTTCGCGCGCCGCAAGCCCAAGTCGTTGAATTTCTGAGGCATTATCACCAAGGATTGTGAGGTGGCCCATCTTGCGGCCCAATCTTGGAGTCTTTTGGTAATTGTGGAATTTCACTCCCGGAAACTCTTTCATTGCTTTTGGGTATTGGTCCACAAAGTTGTTGGTCTGATTTACACCGAGCAGGTTCACCATCACGGCATGGGGTGCAAGCGAAAAAGTTTCGCCGAGTGGCAAATCTAGAACCGCCCGAAGATGCTGCTCAAACTGTGAAGTGACACTGCCCTCGATTGAAAAGTGACCTGAGTTGTGCGGGCGCATGGCCAGCTCGTTGATCAGTAACCTGCCATCTTTGGTGACGAACATTTCCACCGCCAGCATCCCGATAACACCCAGGCCCTGGCCGATAATGCGGGCTATTTTTTCGGCTTGAATCGAATCAAACTCTTTGGGAGCTGGGCAAATTACAACCGAACAGACTGAGTTCTCCTGAACCGTCTGAACCAGCGGCCAGGTTCGGAATTCTCCAGAAGGATTTCTGGCACTCAACTGGGCGACCTCAGCAATAAATTCAACTTTTTCTTCGGCCAGTAGAGCCCCGCCGAATTGCGCAATGTTTTCCAGCCAATCAGCCACTTGTTCTATCGACTCCACAACTCGAACCCCCTTGCCGTCATAGCCCCCAATGGGAGTTTTCACAATAATTTTTGGGCCAAAAGCTGAGATAAAAGTTTCTAAGTCAGCTGCGCTCGTGATGCTCGCCCAATGTGGCATTGGCAAACCAAGCTCGCCTAATCGCTCGCGCATCACTAACTTGTTTTGAGCGTGAATCAGAGCCTTGGCGCCCGGCCTAACTTTCACCCCAAGTTGTTCTAGTTTTTCTAACAGCTCGGTTGGCACGTGTTCGTGGTCAAAGGTCAGGGCATCCAAACCCTGGCAAAAATCTTTCAGTCGATCAAAATCTAGATAGTCACCTATTTCGGTGGTGGCGCTTTTTGAAGGCGAATCGCTTTCTTCCGAAAACACTCTTAGCTCCACTCCCAGAGCAATCGCGGCCGGGTGCATCATGCGAGCGAGCTGGCCGCCGCCTATTACTCCAACAACTGGCATCTGAACCCCTTTTTCTCCTCCTAGTTTCGCAGGTGCCAGACGTCGGCGGCAGACACTGAAACTGAATTGCCTTGATTGGAGTGAATAACTAATTGACCAAGCTCATCAATATCCATCGCCTGGCCGATTATTTCTGTGCCATCGGGCATTTGTGCCCGGACTTTTTGCCCAAGACTCAAACAAACATCTGATAGCTCATTGCGGGTTTTGAGAATCGCGAGCTGCGGCGACTGAGTGAAAATGGCATAGCGCGCCCGAAACTGGATTAGAAAAGCTGCCAGCGCCTCGTCAAAGTTCGCGTGTATTCCAAGCTCTTCCAATGAAATAGCGGTATCTGGCGCTCCAAGTTGTTTTTTTAGATTGATCCCAACCCCAAGAATTAGTGATCCATCGGGTTGAATCTGGGCCAAAATACCGCTGACTTTTTTGCCTTGCACCAATACATCGTTTGGCCACTTTACTCCCGATGCAATTTTTGAATCAAAGGACTTTATTGCCGCATCAAGACTCACCGCGGCCATCAAAGTCAAAAACCCGAGCTGGGATATTTGGGCGCCAGAATCAAGATAAAGCGATAGTGATATTGAAGCTTCCGGATCTGAAACCCATGAGCGGCCAAGCCGTCCTTGGCCCCCGGTTTGCTCACCTGCCACCAGCGCTGAAAAGTTTGGTAGCGCTTCAATTTGCTGCATCCGAGCCAGCTCAAGATTCGTTGAATCCGTGCTAGGCAGATAGCGCAGCCAATTGACTAGCTCTTGAGATTTTTTGAGTTCCACAACCAAACGATATCGCAGCACGGTAATTTGTAGGTAATAAACATTGAAATAAGCATTTGCTTGTAGTCAATGCTCAAACTTTGGCGGCAGCTACCCCGATAGGGTAGGCGAATGAGGAGTAACCGTGTCTGACACCCCCGATCTTTCTACAACTAAATCCAAGCTAGCCGATCTCAAAAAGCGCTATCACGAGGCGGTAACTGCCTCCGGCGATGCCGCAATTGAAAAGCAACACTCCAAGGGCAAAAACACCGCCCGCGAGCGCATTGCGATGCTGACCGACCCCGGCTCCTTTGTCGAACTGGATGAATACGTCAGACACCGCTCCACCTCTTTTGGTATGGATGCAAAAAGGCCCTACGGAGATTCGGTAGTTACCGGCATTGCCACAATCCACGGCCGTCAGGTGGCGCTTTTCTCGCAAGACTTCACAATCTTTGGTGGCTCACTTGGTGAGGCCGCTGGAAACAAGATCATCAAGGTGATGGAGTTGGCCATCAAAACCGGCGTGCCACTTATCGGCATTTTAGATTCGGGCGGAGCCCGCATCCAAGAGGGCGTCATTGCCCTCGGTAAGTACGGGGAGATTTTTAAACTGAACACCATGGCCTCGGGAGTTATCCCGCAGATCTCGATCATCATGGGGCCGGCAGCCGGAGGGGCGGTTTACTCCCCCGCCCTAACCGACTTTGTAATCATGGTTGATAAGACCTCAAACATGTTTGTCACCGGACCCGATGTAATCAAGGCCGTCACCGGCGAGAACGTTGGCATGGAGGAGCTTGGCGGGGCCAGAACCCACAATGAAACTTCCGGTGTAGCGCATTATTTGGCCGAGGATGAGGCTGATGCGATTGATTACGTGAAGTCCCTGATCGGCTTTCTACCGCAAAATAATCTCTCCGAGTCGGTGACTTACCAGGCTGAGAGTGAACTCGAAATAACCGAGAATGATCAAAAGCTGAACCACATAATTCCCGACAGCCCAAACCAGCCCTACGACATGCGTGCGATCATCACCGAATTGGTAGACGAGGGTGAGTTCCTTGAAATTCAGCCACTTTTTGCACCCAATATCTTGATTGGTTTCGCCAGGATTGATGGGCAATCAATTGGCATCGTGGCAAATCAGCCACTGCAAATGGCCGGCACTCTAAATATCTCGGCTGGCGAGAAAGCCGCCCGCTTTGTCAGGTTCTGTGACGCATTTTCAATCCCGATCATCACATTGGTTGATGTCCCCGGCTACCTACCCGGCACCGATCAAGAGTGGGCCGGGGTGATCCGCCGCGGGGCAAAGCTGCTCTATGCCTACGCCGAAGCCACAGTGCCGCTAATAACGGTCATTACACGCAAGGCCTACGGCGGAGCCTACATAGTCATGGGCTCCAAGCAGCTCGGGGCTGACATCAACCTAGCCTGGCCGACTGCAGAGATTGCAGTTATGGGTGGTCAAGGTGCGATCAACATTCTTTACCGCGACAAGCTTAAAGAGGCCGAGGCTAACGGCGAGGATGTTGCCACGGTTCGAGACCGGCTTGCCAAGGAATACACCTACAGCGTAGCTTCCCCATTTTTGGCCGCCGAACGTGGCGAGCTTGACGGAATCATCGAGCCGGCTGCAACAAGGACTGCCATAATTCGCTCATTGCGAGCTCTAAAAACTAAGCGCGCAAACCTGCCGGCCAAAAAGCACGGAAATATTCCCCTCTAATGCAGCAATACAAGGCCTATGAGATTACGCAGATGCTGAGTGTGTCGCCAGCCGATGAATCCGAACAAGCCGCCGCGCTGGCGGTTGTTACCGCCGCGATTCAAGAATCGCGGCGTCTGGGACGCGTAGCGTTAGGGAAACCGAAAACCACCTGGCACAAAAACCCCGAGATGCTGAGAAGTTCTTTGCACTCGAGCTGGAGTTACTCTCCAAGATCTAGTGACTAGTGGCCCCCAAATAGTTAAGTAACAAACCCCTAACGACTGCCTTGGATTCCATTTGGTGCGCTTAAATGAACTTAGTTCGTTTACGCAACAAGGGTGCTTCGAACCAATGTGGGGCTTTGGGTGGGGCGGGATTCTTCTCGCCCCCACCGCCCGAAAAAAACTAGAGCCGAAGAAATAAATCTGGCTTCTCTGCTTCTTTTCTAAGAGCTGCCATAGTGAGCCGCCAGTTTCGACCGGCAATTGCCCGAATCACGACCTTGCCGCTTTGAATGTTCGATAGCTCCTTCACAACCCGATCAATTAGCTCGGCTTTTTTAGTTTCGGAGATGTCTAGAAAGCCACCGTCGTCCAAGAGCTGGACCTCGACCCCTCGGGCGCGAGCTTTGCGTACCGCTAAGACCAGCTGCTCGGTGATCATTGACCTGCCCCGAATTTGATCTCGAAGAGCCGCCTCTGTAAGCCTTGCATCGGTTTTATCGCCCTCGGACAGATTGCCTTGCTTTGCAATTATTCTTTCCAATAAGGGCCGAGCATCATCCAAGGCTTCGCTAACTCTTCGCTTGCGCTCCGCTCTTGCGGCGGAGCTGGCATCGGTGGCCTCCAAGGTCGCAATAGCTTGCTCCCGATAATCAATTGCCGCGAGGGCCGATGCCCTTAGGCCTGCGGCAGCGGCTTGAGAGGCTGAAACTAAGACCAACACTCCCAGAACGCCGGAGTCGAAAAGGACGTCTAGTCCACCCCAAACTAAAACCTGAAGGATCACAAACCCGGCTCCAAACCAAGCGATGAGGCGCTGTTGACGAGTCGCTGTGATGGCCATCAGGGTCCCGATAGCTGCCACGTGCCAGGTGTTAAAACCGGCTATCGCTTCAGGGTCTAGTGCCACTGACATCAACAGCGGCACGAAGATGGCTGCCGCCAGATTAAAAAGAGCGGAACCTAAATTCAAAGTCAAACCCGGGCCTTGAAGTAAAGAATTAAACAGAGCAAAAACATATATCCCTACGGCAACTGCGGCGAATGCCGGATGCTCGTAATTTGGAAGATTGATTAGCCCGAGAGTCGCATGGTAGAGCCCGAACCCCAGTGCCAGAATAATGGCCGAATATCTTGGGACGCGTATCATGCTGACCAGCGAAGCGTAATGGTTGTGCCCTTGGTCAAAGAAGACTCGATGACGGCCTCCCCGTTCAGCGATTCAAGGCGACCAATAATCGAAGCTCTAATTCCAATTCGATCCTTTGGCACCTTATCGATTCGAAACCCCACGCCATTGTCTATAACTTGAACATCAAGGCTGTTTGGCGTAGGCGATCCTAAAATCAGCCTTATTTGGCTGGCTCGCGCGTGGCGATTGGCATTGTCAATGGCTTGCAGGGTTGCCTCGGTAATCGATTGAGCTACCAGAGCGGGGATTCTCTCGGTGCCGCCAGACAATATTGAAACCTGGATATCGGGCGCCAATCCTATTGCAGCTCGCTTCAGTGCGCGGAAGAGCCCGAGCGGGGTGAAGCCGGCGTTGTCGTTGGTGCCCTCCCTTGTTGCGGTAAGTATCGAGATTGCCTCTTTTGCCTGCTTCACGACGCTTTGTTTATCGCCCGGGGTCTCAGCGTTGGCTGAAAGCAGCAGGGTCGACAGCACCTTATCGTGTACCAAAGCATCAATTCTTTGTCGCTCACGCTCCACGGCGTCGGTCCTCGCTTGCTGAAGAGTAGATTGAATCGCTTCGCTATTCGCTTGGTCCGAGGCTTGGGCAGCTTCCCGAATCAAAAAAATCAAACCCGCTACAGCGCCCGCGGAAAAAAAGAGGTATGCCGAATCTTGCATACTTATAAGCGAATCAGAGGCGCCTCCAAATTGAGAGGAGTCGACGATGAACCAAAGCGCCGCGTTGACTGTTATGTAAAAAAGCGCGGTGAGGGGTTTTGCGCCAATTGCCACCGCCACCGCCGAGCTTCCAATTGCCCACCACATCCAAGGCTGGAAATCGTAAGGAAGTGCTGCAGGGGCTACCACCGCCAAAGGCCAGAGCGCCAGTAGCAATAGTGACAAGATCCCGTAGCCAATAAACCAAAAGTGCCTGCCGCGACCAAGCCAGCTAGTGAAAAGAAGAACGAGCTGCCCCAGCAGAAGCATTCCCAGAAAAATCCAGGAGAGATTGTTTAGAAGGCTCGCCTGGCTAATCGCGTTAGCCACCACCTCGATGGTGGTGAGCATTAGAAGTAGAGAAAAATAACGTCGCAGAAGTAATTCGAGTTTGATTGTCGCAGCTGAAGTCAGCTGTGAAGAGGGCACTACAGCAGATCTCCCTTAAGGATTCCGTCCTCGACGGCTCGCTTGAATAAATCAACTTTGGTTCCAGCCTCGCGGCCGAGCTTGGCATACTTCACACGAACTCGATCAATGTGCTCTTTGGCGGAGCTCTGCTTAATTTCCAGTTCAAAAGCGACTTGCTTCAGGCTCATTCCCGAAGCGTAGAGCGACAGCACCTCTCGTTCGCGGTTTGAGAGATTGGCGTCTTTCAGAAACAAAGTATCGGCGTCGATCATCGCCGTGGTCTCAGAGTTATTGATGATTACACCTTTGGCCGAAAGCCTTATTGCTTCGGCTAAATCTGCCATCGGTTGGGATTTGGGGACGATGGCCACTGCGCCAGCTTTCAGAGCAGCGCGCATCAGTGAGGCTCTATCGGCGATGGAGAAAATCATAACAGCAGGTCCCACCTCCACCAGTCGCTCGACGTTGTCTTTCACCAGCGAGCCATCCGCCAAAGACAAATCACAGATCACAACTTCGCAATCTTTATCGAATATCTGCTCGAGTAGCTCGGTGACCGTGGGTGCTGAACCCACCAGATCAAAACCGAATTGGTCACAGGTTCCTGCGAACCCTAGACGCACCGCTTCGTGGTCATCAACTATCGCTACTCGCACACGCTCCATAGAACCTAAGATTAGCTTCGCGAAAGCGTGGCCACACACTCAAAGTGGTGAGTGTGCGGGAAAATGTCAAAGGCCTTAAGTCCCCTAAGTTGGTAGCCGGCGGATATCAATTGCTTGAGGTCGCGAGCCAGTGCCACCGGATCGCATGCCACATAAATTATGTTTTTTGGGCCAACCGCCGTCAGTGCATCAATCACCTTGCAGGCTGCTCCAGAGCGAGGTGGGTCCAAAATCACGGTGTCGTAGGCGACATCGGTTTGAGTGCGCAAAAAGCGCAGCACATCGGATTTCACGAACTTTAGGTTATTTAAATCCTTGGTGGAGCGCTCCCCATCCAAAACTCCAATCTTGCTGGCTTCCACCGCAGTTATCTGCAGCGAGTCAAACGCCACAGACAATGTTGAACTAAAAAGACCCGCTCCGGCATAAAGATCAAGATGCTTTTTACTAGGGTCCAGCCCCAAGTCCTTGGCCGCCTGAGTAACAGTTGCTACTAAGAGTTCAGGGGCGTCTTTGTGCACCTGCCAGAAGCCTCCAGTAGAAAGCCTGAATGTTCTTCCAGCCACCCTCTCCAGAAGCTTCTCAGAGCCATTTACCTTGCTATCCACCATCCACTGCAAATCCCCAACGCTTGAGGATGAGATGGAAATCTTTTTGACCCCGGACCAGTTTTTGAGGTGAAGGCCGAGCTGCTCAATCTCTTCAACTGCCAGGGGCAGCTCCTTAGCAAAAATCACATCATTGGTTCTTGACATCATTGGGCCCGCTAACCCTGCTGCATCCACGTTTAGTTGCACCCTGGTGCGGTAATTCAAGCCATCGGTTTCACCCGGTACTGGCATCACCTCTGTGGGAAACTCAATCCCCGCCATGCGATCTAAAGCTTCGGCCAGAACCTGACCTTTCAGTTCTCGCTGATAGGGAAGGTCAATGTGACCGAACTCGGCTCCACCAGCCCCCTGGCGCGCGGCTTTCCAAAAATGGACCCTGCGGTGCGCCGAGCCCTCAACTACCTCGACCACCCTGGCTCGCATGTAGCGACCAGAATCTTCATAGACCTCAGCCTTGACTACTTCACCGTCAATGGCTCCGGTGACAAACACCGCTTTACCCTCGTGGCGGGCGATAAATATGCCACCGTGGGCAACTTTTTCAATCTTCAATTCAATAATCACCTTCAAAGTGTTCCACAGCTAACCTTGGAATGTGACCAAATTAATACTTGCCTCTACCTCCCCCGCCCGCAAAAAACTGATGCTGGAGGCGGGGTTGGACTTTGAGATCACCTCGCCGGGGTTGGATGAAGACGCTTTGGTGTTCGAAATGAACCCCTCAACACCAAAGGATCTGACCCAATTATTAGCCACCGCCAAGGCGCGGGCGGTTATAAAAGACCACCCTGAATCTTTGGTGATTGGGTGTGACTCCGCACTTTGGTTTGACGGCGAGATTTTAGGAAAGCCATTAGAAAGTGCTGTTGCAATTGCACGTTGGAAAAGAATGCGCGGCCAATCTGGAGAGTTGTTCTCGGGTCACTGCGTGATAGACACTAAAACGAATCAGGTTTCTCAAAGAGTTACTTCGACAAAAGTATTTTTTGCCGAATTGACCGATCAGCAAATTGAGCGTTATGTGAGAACTAACGAACCGCTGCAGGTGGCAGGGGCTTTCACTATCGACGGGATGGGCGGAGCATTCATCGAACGGATCGAGGGCGATTACCACACCGTGGTGGGCTTGTCGCTGGTCGCGCTGAGAAAAATGATTGAGGAACTTGGCCATAATTATCAGGATTTCTGGAGGTAATCGACGGCGAAAGAGCGATTTTTTTGTAGCTGACTTATAAAACGACCGACAAGACGCGCAATAAGCTATCGGATTATGACCGCACGCAAAATCAAAAAGCTGCTCATTGCAAACCGAGGCGAAATTGCTGTACGCATAATTCGAGCCGCGAAAGATTCGGGCATCCAAACTGTGGCCGTTTACGCCGACGGCGATCGAGATGCTCTACATGTCAAGCTAGCCGACGAGGCCTATGCACTTAATGGCTCGACCGCCACCGATACCTATTTGGTAATTGAGAAACTTATTTCAATTGCAAAGCGCTCGAAAGCCAACGCGGTTCACCCGGGCTATGGGTTCTTATCAGAGAACTCAAACTTCGCGCAGGCCGTGATTGACGCAGGCCTGATTTGGATTGGTCCGTCTCCCGAATCCATAGAACTTTTGGGAGACAAGGTTTCGGCAAGAAAAGTCGCCGAAGCTGTTGGTGCGCCTTTAGCTCCTGGAACAATCAATCCGGTTCAGACCGTGAGCGAAGTGGAAGATTTTGTCGCGATTCACGGATTGCCGATTGCCATCAAGGCAGCCTATGGAGGCGGCGGCCGAGGCATAAAGGTGGTGCGTGAGGTTTCCGAAATTGCGGAGTGTTTCGAATCCGCCACCCGCGAGGCAATAGCGGCCTTTGGTCGCGGCGAGTGCTTTCTGGAAAAATATCTGGATAAACCTCGACATGTCGAAACCCAGTGCTTAGCCGATAACCACGGAAACGTGATCGTGATCTCGACTCGAGACTGTTCACTTCAGCGTCGTCATCAAAAATTAGTTGAAGAGGCTCCCGCTCCGTTTTTAACCGAGGATCAGAACAAAAGACTTTACGAATCCTCAAAAGCCATCCTTATTGCCGCCAACTATCAAGGTGCAGGCACTTGCGAATTTCTTATCGCTCAAGATGGCACAATTTCATTCTTAGAGGTGAACACCAGATTGCAGGTTGAGCACCCGGTTTCTGAAGAGGTAACCGGTATCGACCTAGTGCGTGAGCAATTCCGGATTGCCGAAGGCGCAGTTCTTGACTATCCGGACCCACAAGTATCAGGTCACAGCTTTGAATTCAGAATCAATGGCGAGGATCCAGGCCGAAACTTTTTGCCGGCCCCCGGTCCAATTCGCCTGTTTCAAGCCCCAAGCGGTCCAGGAATCAGGGTGGATTCTGGAGTTGTTTCAGGGGATGTGATTTCCGGGAACTTTGACTCTATGATGGCCAAGCTAATTGTCACCGGAAAAGACCGCACTGAAGCACTGGAGCGCTCCAGGCGAGCGCTCAGTGAGATGCAGGTCTTGGGTCTGCCCACCGTTTTGGCTTTCCACCGCGACATAGTTAATCACCCCGCCTTTATAGCTCAAGACGGCAAATTTGGGGTCTTCACCAGGTTCATTGAAACCGATTGGGTGAATAATATTGAGCCCTGGAGCGGGCAGATTGATGAATTGGCCGAGGACGAACCTAGGCACCAGGTTGTGGTTGAGGTGGCCGGAAAAAGGCTTGAAGTAAGTGTCCCCAAGAGACTTTTGGTTGGAGAAATAGGTTCGGCCGCAGGTCACGCGCCAAAACGAGCCAAAACCTCTAGCGTTGCAGGTCACATGGGCGCCAAGGGGAACTCACTGCTGGCCCCAATGCAATCCACGGTGGTAAAACTTGCGGTCAAAGAGGGAGATCGGGTGCAAGAGGGTGACCTATTAGTGGTTCTAGAAGCCATGAAAATGGAGCAGCCGCTGAGCGCTCACCGCTCGGGAACCGTCACCTCTATTGGCGTTAGCCAAGGAACCACCATTTCCGCCGGAACCAGAATTTTGGATATTTTAGATTAGTCCAGTGTCGGGTGCAGCGCGCTGGCGGCGTCAGCAATTGAGCCTGATAGTGATGGGTAAACGGTATAGGTGCGAGCTAGCTGGTCCACCGTCAAGCGGTTTTCCACAGCCATAGCAATCGGATAAATCAAATCCGAAGCTCGGGGTGCAACAACCACCCCGCCTATCACAGTGCCCGAACCAATCGAAGCGTAAAGCTTAATAAAGCCGTCTTTGATGCCTTGCATTTTGGCTCGCGGGTTGGTCTCCAGCATCACTTTTTGGATCTCACCACGCACTAATCCCTGCTCGATTTCCTGCTGGGACCAGCCCACCGAAGCGATTTCGGGAGCCGTGAAGACATTCGATGCGACATTACGAACTCGAGTTGGGGCCGCCACATCGCCCATGGTGTGATAGACGGCGGTGCGGCCCATCATGGCGCTCACCGAAGCCAGCGGCATGCCGGTTGAGCAGTCACCAACCGCATAGACATTTGCCCTTGAGGTTCTGGCTACCTTGTTGGCAATCACATGCCCGGAGGGGGTCAAGGCAACCCCGGCTTCTTCCAAGCCGAGGCCTTGAGTGTTTGGAATTGCACCAACCGCCATCAAGCAGTGGGATCCTTCAACGATGCCGCCATCGGCAAGTGTCACCCTGACCGAATCGCCAAGGTTCTCAACTTTTTCGGCGCGAGTGTTGTTCAAGATATTCATACCGCGAGTCCTGAAAACCCGCTCAATTAAGTCTGCGGCATCAGAGTCGTTTCCGGGCAAAACTTTATCCCGACTCGAAATCAGAGTGACCTTGCTTCCTAGATAAAGGTATGCGGAGGCAAACTCGGCTCCAGTGACGCCGGAGCCAACCACGATCATGTGCTCGGGGAGCTCATCGAGGGTATAGAGCTGCTTCCAGTTGAATATGCGCTCGCCATCCGGAGTGGCTTGAGCTAACTCTCTGGGCCTTGCGCCGGTGGCAACAATTATGGTCCTAGCCTCGATTCGCTCCGAGGCCGAGCCATCAAGTGGCTGAACAAGCACGTGGTGATTGCCATCCAGCGTGGCACGACCATTGATAATTCGAACCCCTTCGGCTTCAAGAGTTGAACGCATCTCTGCAGACTGATCTTTGGCCAAAGCCAGCAACCTGCGATTCACCGTTTTTAAGTCAATAGCAATCTGCGGCTCGACAATCTTGCCTTCCAATAAGAGAGTCACACCCAAGGACTTGGCCACACCAACCCGCTCAGCCGCTTCGGCGGTTGCAATCAAAGTCTTGGAGGGGACCACATCGGTTAGCACCGCGTTACCGCCAATGCCAGATTCTTCGATCAGCACAACCTCGGCGCCGAGTTGACGACTGGCACGAGCCGCCTCGTAGCCGCCCGGGCCACCCCCAATAATGACTATCGGGTGGATGGTTTTTTTCTCAGTAGCTGGCACAAAGAGTATTCTCGCTTAACCTTTGGGATCTTGAAGGATGGTTAGACTGAATTAATGGTTAATCCCCTTTACGAGCAGAGCGCCAATCCCTTCGAAATCGCGCAAGAAGCAGCTGATCAGATAGCGAAAATTTCAGGAATTCAATCCCACGCCATAGCACTCACGCTCGGCTCCGGCTGGGCAAAAGCGGCGGACCTCATCGGCGAAACCGTGAGCGAAATCCCAGCGAGTGAAATTATTGGCTTCTCTAAACCTTCAGTTGTGGGCCACGTCGGCACACTTCGCTCGGTGAAGCTGCCGAACGGTAATCACGCCCTGGTAATCGGCGCTAGAACTCACTATTACGAAAACCAAGGGGTTCGCTCGGTGGTTCACTCGGTGCGCACGGCCGCAAAAACCGGGGCAAAGATAATGATTTTGACCAATGGCGCCGGCGGCATTAAGCCGCAGTGGGATGGTGGAGCGGCGGTCTTGATTTCCGATCACATCAACCTAACCGCGAACTCTCCGCTTGAAGGCGCCAACTTTGTTGATCTAACCGATCTTTACTCAAAGCGGCTTCGCAACCTGGCCCACGAGGTAGATGGCTCATTGGAGGAGGGGGTTTATGTTCAGTTCCGGGGCCCACATTATGAAACGCCAGCCGAGGTCCAGATGGCGAAGATTCTGGGCGGTGACATTGTTGGCATGTCCACTGCTCTTGAGGCAATAGCCGCAAGGGAAATGGGCATGGAGATTCTTGGGATGTCTCTTATTACTAACCTTGCAGCCGGAATCCAAAGCACCCCACTGAATCACGCCGAGGTCCTAGAGGCTGGCAAAAATGCCGAAGCGCGCATCTCCAAACTCTTGGCTGAAATCATTAAGAAGTTCTGATGGATCTGATGGTTACGGCTCAAGCCTGGTTGGATCAGGACCCTGATCCAGAAACCCGCAGCGAGCTTCAGGAATTAATTTCCAATAACGAGCTAGCTGCATTGGCCGCCAGATTCTCTAGTCGCCTCGAGTTCGGGACAGCGGGCCTAAGGGGTGAGCTCGGTGCCGGACCAAATCGGATGAACCGCGTGCTAGTGGCTCAGACCGCCCTGGCAATCGCCAATTTTCTAAAACAACATCGAATCGATTACCTGGATTCAGCAGGATCACTTTCGGTGGTAATAGGTTTTGACGGCCGAGTGAACTCCGATGTCTTTGCGCTGGATTCGGCCAAGATCATCGCCGGGGCCGGAATCAACGTGAGCCTTTTCGATTCGCCGGTACCAACCCCGGTGGCGGCTTTTACCGGCAGAAAAATGCGCTCAAGCGCCACAATCGTTGTGACCGCTAGCCATAATCCGCCAAAAGATAACGGTTACAAAGTCTTTTTAGGCGGGGCCAATGGAGGATCCCAGCTTGTGCCCCCACAGGATTCTGAGATCGCAGGTCAAATCGACCGAGTGGCAGCAAATCTGAAATTTTCCGAAATCCCACAATCGAACGATTTTGAAATCATCGGGCGGCCTGAAATAGAGGCCTATGTGACGCGCGCCGCGGAACTAATTCCAATTGAAGATTCCAAGCGTAAAGACCTTTCAATCACCTATACCGCCATGCACGGGGTGGGCTACCGGGTAGTAAAAGACCTTTTAGACCTAGCCGGGTTTAAGTTTCAGTCGGTAAAAAAACAGCAAGAACCGGACGGCAGTTTTCCAACCGTGGCATTTCCAAACCCCGAGGAAAAAGGCGCAATGGATCTGAGCTTTGAGACTGCATCAGAGTTTGAATCCGATCTGATTTTGGCCAATGACCCAGATGCCGACCGCTTGGCAGTGGGTATCAAATCTGCCAGCGGAGACAGAATGCTGACTGGCGATGAGGTGGGGCTGATTCTTGCTGACCGCATGGCAACCTTGGGCAAAGCGACTGTTATTGCCAACTCTTTGGTATCGCTGGATATGAGCCCACTGGCAAAGCACTACGACATTGAGTATCAGCAAACCCTGACCGGCTTTAAGTGGATTTCTAAGGTTCCAAATCTTTCTTACGGTTACGAAGAAGCCCTCGGCTACTGTGTTGACCCCGAATTCACTCCGGATAAAGACGGCATCACTGCGGCCCTCATGATTGCGGATTTGGCTTCAGAACTCAAGGCAGCAGGCAGCAACCTTGGCGAATATTTAGTTGAACTTGCAGGTCGCTTCGGGCACCAAAAAACTGGTCAGGTGTCGATTCGAGTGACCGATCTGGAAATTATAAAAAAGATTATGGTTGCGGTTCGACATTCACCTCCGACCGATTTGATCGGCGAAGCCTGTGAGGTTGAGGATCTGGCTCTAGGGGTAAATTTCCCTGCCACGGATGGCGTGATTCTTAAGAGCGAAAATGCCCGCGTGGTGATTAGGCCTTCGGGTACCGAGCCCAAACTCAAGTGCTACCTGCAATACACCGGGCCCTCGGAATTATTAGCCCAAGAAAAATTGACTGAGCTCAGCACTTGGGCTAGTGAGCTTTTAAAGAAACTTTCCTAAACTCTCTGACGCTCTTGGGGATCTCTAGCCCAATAGCTTCTTCATCGGCTGGCACGATTTCTCCAATGCTTGTGACAAAAGGAATGATTCCCGACCAGGTCCCTTTGCCTAAATCTTCTGGATCATCGTCGTCTTGATTGACGGCTATTTTCACCGAGGTCTCGTTCAGCGAGAGTGAAATTATCAGGCTTGCGGCAAGTTCCTTTTTGGTCGAGGACCGAACTTCCTTTACCCGCCCCGGCAGCATGGAATCGCTGATTGCATTCAACGCCTTATCCTTCAGGTCATCTGGTACCAATTCCGCTTTTCCAAAAATCACCACCGATCGGTAGTGCATGCCGGAATTAAAGGTTGACCGGGCAACTTTGATGGCCGTAAGTTCGGTGATGCTCACACACAACTCCGGCTCGTTAGCTAACGCCCTCATGAGTCTCGATCCGGAAGAACCGTGAAGATAAATCAGGTTGCCGACTCGGCCATAAGCCATTGGAATCACTAGCGGCTTATCTTCAAAAACAATTCCGACATGAGCAACCAGGTTCGCATCCAGAATTGAATAGAGATCATCTTGGCTGTGAGAAGCCTTCTGGCTCAATCGGTTGAGCTTGGTCTTGTCTGTTTTTCCGGGCTGCGGCATTCAAAAAGCTTAGCCCAGCGCTATTTGCAACTTTTCTTCAAGCTCCGCTAAATCAAAAATGTTATTCACCGGGATTACCTCCGACCGAACGTTTTTGAGCTTCTCAAGTAGCTCCGGTGTGGCCATCACAATCTGAGCCGGAGAGTCATCCTCTAGGGCTTGGGAAATAGCTACCGCTTGGACTTCTGCCTCGAAGCCCAAGGCCAAAATAACTCGATCAATATTGGCTTTCAATAAAACAGATGTGCCGATCCCAGCACCACATACCGCATAAATTTTCATGATGCTCATATCTAACCAACTAAGAGTTGATGACATCTCTTATCTCGCTCAAAGCGGAAGCATTTAATAAAAGATTTACATTCCCTTCACTCGATAAAAGGGTCGCGAACTCAGCAAGCAATTCAAGATGAGAAGCGGCATCCGTCGCACAAAATGCAAACACCAGCTTTACAGGGTCGTTATAAGACCCCGAAGCAACCGGATAATCCAGACGCAATAGTGCAAAGCCAACTTTTTTCACAGACCTAGAAGGCTTGGCGTGAACAATCGCTATCCCGGGAGCAACTACAAAATACGGCCCAAGCTCTTGATTGGCAGCTAGGACTTCGTCGAGATAACTAATCCCGACTCGATCATCAAGCTGCAGCAGACCGATGGCCTGTGAGATGGCGGTAACCCAGTCGATGCGCTCGCGCGCAATGGCTATTGAATTGGGCCCGAAGGCACTACTGAGCAACCTGGGCCTCGGCGAAACCCATTTCAATCATGTCCATCAGCTCTTCGCGTTCGGTTAATCCCTGAAAGGCCCCCTCCGCAGCGTTGAGCTGAAACTGCTCAAGATCCCCGAGGTCGTAGCCAAAGGTGTCAACCAAGATTTTTAGCTCCCGCGTGAGGCTGGTGCCGCTCATCAAGCGATTGTCCGTGTTTACTGTCACTTTGAACCCTAGGTCGTAGAGCGCATCAAACGGGTGGTCAGCCATGGTGTCCCCGAGCATAGAAAAAGCTCCAGTCTGCAAGTTTGAAGAAGGCGAAACCTCGAGGGTTATGCCGCGATCGTGCACCCACTGAGCTACCTCACCCAAGACAACCAAATCGGTATCACCCTCGCTTCGAGAAAACATAATGTCTTCCACCAAGCGAACTCCATGGCCTAAGCGCAGCGCCCGGCCAGAGTAGATTGCATCCCTGATTGATTCAATGCCGTCAGCCTCGCCAGCGTGAACGGTCACTGGAAATAGTTCCTTGGCCAAATAATCAAAGGCATCTTTATGAAGGCTGGGAAGATATCCGGCTTCGGCGCCTGCAATATCAAACCCGACAACACCGTCGGTGCGGTGCTTTACCGCCAAATGCGCTATCTGCATGGCTCGGTCTGTGTGGCGCATAGCAATTATGAGCTGCCCGGTGCGAATAAACCCGCCCTTAGCCTCGACTTCGGCCATGCCGCGCTCCAGGCCATCCTGGACGGCCGTGACGCTCTCGTCCAGGCTCAAGCCCCCCAATAGGTGCTGCTCTGGTGCCCAGCGCAGCTCAGCGTAGATTACGTTTTCCTTGGCTAAATCGACGACCGCCTCATAAGCCACTCTCTCGAGCCCGGCCTTGGTTTGCATCACCGCGACGGTGTGCTCAAAGGTCTCCAAGTAGCGCTCTAAAGATCCAGAGTTGCAGGAATCGATAAACCAGGTGGCTAGGTCCTCGGCATTGCTTCTTGGAAGTTCGTGACCGATTTCGGCAGCCAACTCGATTATGGTCTGCGGCCTCAGGCCACCATCTAGGTGGTCATGAAGGGAGATTTTAGGTAGTGCCTGGATGTCCATTTGAGTCCTAACTAATGCGGTGCAGAATCAGCTTACGCTCGATGGTCGTCTGTTCGGAAATAGAAAATGCTTGCTCCGCAAGACCGAGTGCTCTGGCAAACTTTTCCTCAGTATCGGTGAATAGGGTCATTAGGGGTTCACCCTTTTTCACCGGGTCACCAAGCTGGGCGTGCAATTGGACGCCAGCGCCAAATTGCACGGCATCTTCTTTTCGCTCTCTGCCGGCGCCCAAACGCCAAGACGCGACTCCAACATCCAGCGCGTCTAGGCGGGTAATAAAACCAGACTCAGTTGCCAATACGGAATGCGAGTGCTTGGCTTTTGGAAGCTCAGCATCAGGGTCTCCACCCTGCGCAGATATCATTTGGTGCCATTTATCAAAGGCCTTGCCGTTTCTGAGATTTTCGCTCGGATCGACATCGCCCAAGCCAGCCAGCTTTAGCATCTCTTTGGCCAACTCAACTGTTAGCTCTACAACGTCAGCCGGTCCACCACCTTGAAGCACCTCTACAGATTCTTCGACCTCTAGTGCATTTCCGATTTTGAGACCCAACGGGGTTGACATGTCGGTCAGTAGCGCCGATGTGTTTACACCGGCATCCTTTCCCAACTGAACCAAGGTCTGAGCCAGCTCGATTGCAGTGTCGAGCGTCTTCATAAAAGCGCCCGAGCCGACCTTGACATCCAGCACCAAAGAGCTGGTGCCCTCGGCAATTTTTTTCGACATGATTGAGGAGGCGATAAGTGGAATTGCCTCTACGGTTCCAGTGACATCACGCAGCGAATAAAGCTTTCTGTCAGCCGGTGCCAGTCCGGTTCCCGCTGCACATATAACAGCGCCGATTTCAGCTAGCTGACTGTAGAGCTCAGTATTTGACAAGCTCGCTTGCCAGCCGGGAATTGACTCAAGCTTGTCTAGAGTGCCACCGGTGTGCCCTAAGCCTCGACCACTGAGCTGTGGGACCGCAACTCCGTAAGAGGCAACTAGCGGCGCCAAAGGAAGCGTGATCTTGTCTCCAACCCCTCCGGTTGAATGCTTATCGGAGGTTGGAGCGGTTAGTCCGGAAAAATCCAAGCGCTCACCGCTAGCGATCATCGCCATGGTGAGGTCTTTTATCTCTCTGCGGTCCATTCCGTTGAGCAAAATGGCCATTGCGAGCGCCGACATCTGCTCGTCGGCTACCACGCCCGAAGTGTAGTTTTCGACCAGCCAGTTGATTTCTTTGGTAGTGAGCTCTTGGCGCTCACGTTTTTTTATTATTAGTTCTACTGCGCTGAAACTCATTTTCTAATTTCCAAATCCTCGGGCCCAAAAGCATCGGGCAAAACTTCATCCATGGTTTTGATCCCGGACACGGTTGCCAAGAGCATCCCGGGCGCTCGGTGTTCGTAGAGCAACTGTCGGCATCTCCCGCAGGGCATCAGGGCATTACCGTGGCCATCAACACAGGCAAATGCCACAATCTTGCCGCCGCCCAAACGAAACAATTCTGAAACCAGCGAACACTCTGCGCACAGGCCCAAACCATAAGAAGCGTTCTCTACATTCGAACCCGTGATCACATCGCCCCTATCGGTTAGGGCCGCAGCCCCTACTGGGAAGTTCGAATAGGGAACGTAGGCATTTTTGAGAGCGCTCTTGGCTGCCTCGTGTAGCTGAACCCAGTCGATTTCCAACCTACTAACCCTTCTCGTAAGGGATAGCTAGCCCCTTAGGTGGCATGGATTTACCAACAAACCCAACCACCGCGATGATAGTAACCACGTAGGGCACCATGGTGATGAACTCAGTTGGAATTCCGGGACTGACCTGATTGGCCCAAACCCGAAGGATTATTGAAAACCCGAACAACAATGCTGCCAGGGCTGCGTAAATAGGGTGCCACCGGCCAAGGATCACCACGGCCAAAGCGATAAAGCCCAAACCACCAGACATCTCACGACCGAAGGCACCGGTGTCGCCGATTGTCAAAGCAGCTCCACCTAGGCCTGCAACAGCTCCACCCAAGGTGACCCACCAGAACCTGGTTCGCCCAACATTGATACCTACCGTGTCGGCAGCCAGCGGGTTCTCTCCTACGGCGCGTACCCTCAGACCTAATTTGGTCTTGAACAATATGTACCAAAGTGTTGGCACAATAATAAGGGCCGCGAATACCGTCAATCGATTCTCAAATAGAACCGGACCCACTAACGGTATGTCGCTCAAAAATGGAATCTTGATGATGTCCAAGGTTCCAGGAAAGTTGACGTTCTCGGCATCTTGGCTTAGCCATTGCTGAAAAAGAAAGTTGGTGATGCCAATCACTAAGACGTTAAGCACAACACCAACGATGATCTGCTGGGCAAGATACTTGATTGCAAACACCGCAAGGATCATCGAAAGCAAAGACGATGTGAACATGGCGGCAAATATTCCCAGGTAGAAATTACCGGAGATGGAAGACACGACCGCAGCCATAAAGGCACCCGTTAGCAATTGGCCCTCGATTGCGATGTTGGTCACCCCCGAGCGCTCAGACATTATTCCGCCCATCGCACCCAACATAATTGGCACGGACAACACCAAGGCGGTTCCAATGATAAAGGCCAATGGAACCGACTTGCCCGCTGCAATCCAGCCCAATAAAGCAGTCACTCCTACCAGCCCGTAGACGGCCGATAACCAAAGTGGGGTGCGCAGGTTCTGCATCGATCTCATAAGCGCGAACCCGGCCGTTCCGAGCATCAAAAGACCGGCGATGATGCCCAGCGTGGATGAGTCGACCGGTAAAGCAGGAACCTGAATAACATCCTGCCTCCGAGAGATTTCGAAATCTACCGAGCCTTCTCGACCCAAGAGGCCAAAGAAAACAATCACAACGGCCCCCAAAAACCCCATCACGATTGGCGCCTTGAAGCCGACTTTTTCGGCTTTGAGTACTTCACTCATTTAGCTGCCCCCTTTCTAAAAAGGCGATCTCTAAATTGACCTAGAACCTGGCTGGTTTGGGGCTTGGGAAGATGGAAAATTGCTCTAATCAGTGGAGGGGCCGCAATAAACAGCACGATGGCACCCTGCACAATCGAGAGCACCTCTGGAGAGATTCCAACCACCTGCATCGAAGGTGCCCCAGCCTTAAAGGCTCCAAAGAGCAAGCCCGCTAGAAGAATTCCGGGAGCCGAAGAGCCCCCCAAAAGCGCTACCGTAATGGCATCAAACCCAATATTCGAGTGCGAGGTTGGTGAAACCCCGCTCGAAGCACCAAGGGTCTGGTTGGCGGCAGCAAGTCCAATAAAAGCTGCTGAAAGCGCCATTGCCAAGACGAAGGTTTGGTTTACATTAATGCCAGCTGTTCTTGCAGCATCGGCATTGTGGCCAACCATGCGTAATCTAAACCCAATGGTGGATCGCTCCATCAACCACCAATAGACCACTACCGAGACCAAAATCAGCACTAGACCCCAGTGCACCGCGTATTCATCACCGATAAGCCTCGGAAAAATTGCCGTTTCGGCTGCCGAGTCAGCCTTGGGATTGGATCCCTCGCGACCCTCCTTGAGCAGCGCTGGCGTTCGCAAGATAAAAGTAAACAGGTTGATCATTACGTAGTTGAACATGATGGTGAGAATCACTTCGTGGGCACCGGTGCGTGCCTTCAAAAAGCCAATTAGGGCTCCAAGTAGAGTCGAGCCGATGATTGCGGCGATGACGGCAACGATTGTGTGCAAAACAATTGGCATTTCCAATCGCGTCGCTACAAAGGTTGCGAAAATCATGCCTGAGATGATCTGCCCGGTGCCACCAATGTTGAAGAGTCCCACTCGGAAAGTCAGGCCAATACCCAGACCCGCCGCGATAAGCGGCGCTCCCAAGCGCAAAGACTCGGTTAGCGGCCTAATGGCCTTCTCAAAAGTTTCAGCGTTGCCGTTGAAAACAGCCCCGCGGAATAGCGCGCCGTATCCGGTTGAAACTACATTCCCAGCGGCTGCAAAAGCATCGGCCGGTCGAGTAAAGAAATAACCTAGCCCTTCGATGAACTCTTTATTCGAGGCAATCATGAAGACTGCACCGACCAAGAATCCCAGGATGACCGAGATGATAGTGCGAGTGGCACCACCGGCGAATATCTCCTTGAGGGCCTGCGCGAAGCGCTGGTCTTTTTGCACGGTTCCGCTCACGCTACAACTCCAGCCATCATTTTGCCGAGATTTTCTCTTGAGGTATCCGGAGTGACAATACCTACGATTTTGCCTCGATACATCACTGCAATTCGGTCCGCCAAGGCCAAGACCTCATCCAGCTCTGTCGAAATCAAAATCACTGCCCTACCCGAATCCCGCTCAGCCAAAATCTGCTGGTGAATAAATTCGATTGATCCGACATCTACACCTCTCGTAGGCTGCGCTGCAATCAAAAGGTTCCCATCGCGAGAGAGCTCTCTAGCGACTACGACCTTCTGCTGGTTTCCACCCGAGAGCTTGCTGGCCAGAGTCTGAGAGCTTGGGGTTCGCACGTCAAAACGCTGAACCAAGTCTTCCGCTATTTTGCGACGAGCCGGAAAATCTATGTTGAGCCCCTTGGTGAATCGGGATTGGAAGGAGGAGTCCAACATAAGGTTTTCAGCAATCGAGAATTCAGAAACTAATCCATCTTTTTTGCGGTCCTCGGGAATAAATGAAACTCCGGCTTCTAAAACCTTGCGAACCGAATCCGCGGTGATGTCCTTGCCGTTCAGAGTCACCTTGCCGCGGACAATATCGCGAATGCCCAAAAGTGCTTCGGCAATCTCGGTTTGGCCGTTGCCTTGCACGCCGGCAATTGCAAGAATCTCACCTGCCTGAACGCTGAAGCTAACCTCCCTGACAGCCTTTTGAGAGCGGTCATCCATAACGGTTATGTTTTCAACCAAAAGCACCTGCTCGCCGAGCTTTGCCGGAGCCTTTTTTACCTCCATGTCAACCTCTCGTCCCACCATCAAAGAGGCCAACTCAGAGGTCGAGGCATCGGGAGATGCTGACCCCACCACTGCGCCCAGGCGAATCACCGTAATGGCATCGGCCACTTCTTTGACCTCGCGCAATTTATGGGTAATAAACACAATTGAAGTGCCGTTTTTGGCGAGCTGGCGCATGATGTTCATCAACTCATCGGTTTCTTGCGGAGTTAGAACGGCGGTTGGCTCATCGAGTACCAATATTTTGGCGTCGCGCGACAGCGCCTTGATTATCTCCACTCGCTGCTGGATGCCAACCGGCAGGTCCTCGACCAAAGCATCAGGATCGACATTGAACCCAAATTTATCTGAAATCTCAATGACTCTTTTGCGGGCTTCGGCAAGATTCAGAGCACCGAATTTACTGACCGGCTCATGGCCCAAGACCACATTCTCTGCCACCGTGAAAACCGGGATCAACATAAAGTGTTGATGCACCATACCGATTCCGGCTGCCATTGCAGCTCCAGGGCCGGGGAACTTTTGAACCTTATCGTCCAAAAGAATCTCACCCTCGTCGGCAGTGTAAAGGCCGTAGAGAACGTTCATCAGGGTGGACTTACCCGCTCCGTTTTCACCCAAAAGGGCGTGTATTTCACCAGGATTAACCGTTAGGTCAATTGAAGCATTAGCTACCAGCGTTCCGAAGCGCTTAGTGATTCCGCGCAACTCTAATTTCACTTAGGTACTCCTTCGTAATGACTAAGTATGGCTTAAAGAAAAGGGGTCGCGGTTACCCGCGACCCCTAACATTATTGCTCTTAGCTCAGGGGGTCGATTTCACCCGAGATGATGCCTGCTTCTAGCTCAGCTAGACGGGCCTTTACCTCGGCGGAAATCTTGTCATCAAAACCGTAAAGCGGGCTTAGGCCAGTTCCACCGTTTGCCAAGGTACCAATGTAGGCATCGGCACTGAACATTCCGCCAGCTGAAAGCTCAGCGATGACATCGTAAACAGCCGAGGTCATGCGCTTCTCAGCAGAGGTCAGAACGATGTCTGCATACTCAGGAGAGGTAAGTGCGATGTCCTTATCAACACCGACCATGACACCGTCAACTCCCGCATCCTTGAAGGCCTCAGCGACAGCACCGAACTGGAATCCAGCAACTGGGAAGATTACGTCCGCACCATCGTTGATCATCGCAGCTGCGATGGACTTCGAGACACCGGAGTTAGGAGCAAAGTCACCCATGAATTGACCTGTTGGCTCTGCAAGAGTTGGGTCCCAACCTAAGACTCGAACTTCAACTTCGTTGTCGCGGCCATAGGCCATTGCACCGAAGTAGAAGCCATCCATGAATGCGGTAACAGCTGACACTGCGACCCCACCGTAAGTACCAACGACCTTAGTAGTTGAGTAAGCCGCTGCTAGATAGCCAGCTAGGTAGCTGGACTGCTCCATGGCGTAATTGATTGGCTTTAGGTTTGTGGCACCCATGGAGAATCCATCGATGGTCACAAAGTTCATGTTTGGGTTCGCGTCAGCAGAAGCGTTTACCGAGTCGATTAGACCAAAGCCCACTGCGAATGTTACGTCGCAGTTCAGGTCAACCATCGCCTGAAGGTTTAGCGGGAAATCATCAGGTGTAAGTGACTCAGCGTGACCAATCTGGACACCCAGCTCTGCTTCAGACTTCAACAGGGCGTCGAAAGTTGACTCGTTGAATGACTTGTCGTTCCAGCTTCCCTCATCGGATACCGCGCAGGCGAGGTATTCGACGGTTGGGGCTGCAGTGGCTGTGGTTTCTGTAGCCGTTGGCTCTGCTTCTGGTGCGGCTGCACAACCAGATAGCACTAGAGCCGATGCACCTAACAGTGCGAATGCGGCTGTTGCATTCTTAAGCTTCAAGGTTCCTCCTGAATTAGTGTGGCGCGATTGCGCCTTATTTGCTCAATACTCTAGTGGGCAAATTGCAACGAATTTGCCAGCTTCGAACAAGGTTTACAACAATGAAATAATGGCTAAAGAAGTTCGGAGTGACCGGACTGTCGAAGAGCCTCAACCAATGATTTAACTTTTTGAGCATTCGCCTTATTGGTGACCAATAGGGCGTCCGGGGTATCAACCACTATTACGTCTTCTAGCCCAATCAAAGCCACCAGACGGTTGGTATAAGAAACCAGAATTCCACTCGATGAATCGGAGAGAACTTTGGCCGACCCAATCACCGCCAGGTTGCCTTTTCGCCCCTGAGATTGCAGCTCTGCAATCGATGCAAAATCTCCCACATCGTGCCATTCGAATTCCGCAGGAACAACCGCAACCAAATTCTGCAGTGCCGCGGGTTCGGCAATTGCGTAATCGATGGCAATTTTCTTGAGCTTGAGCCAAGTCGCAGACATCACCTGGTCGCGATCCTTTGAATCCCAAGCCAGCGCAATTTTCATTACTCCGGCGTGCAGCTCGGGTTCGGTTTGGGCCAACACTTCGAGCAAGAGCTTGGCTGGCGCGATGAACATACCGGCGTTCCAGAAGTAATCCCCCGAGTCAACATATTCCTGAGCAAGTTTGATGTTGGGCTTTTCGACAAACTTTTTTACCGAACGAGCACTCTTGGAATCTAGCGGTTCTCCTTGCTGAATGTAACCAAAGGCCACCGAAGCCTCGGTTGGCACCAACCCGATGGTGACAATCAAACCCGTGGCAGCTACCTCCACCGCTTCCAAGACTGCCTCTTGGAACTTATTTTCATCCAGAATCACATGGTCGGCCGCAAAGGAACCAATGATGACATCCGGCTCGCGAAGCATGAGTATGGCGGCTGCTAAACCAATTGCCGCAGTGGAATCCCTGGGGGTTGGCTCCAAAATAATGTTTGATAAATCGAGCTCCGGCAGCTGCTCTTCGACCGCCCTGGCGTGGATGTCGCCGGTAACAACCATGGTTCTAGCCTTGGCCAGTGGTTGCAGTCGATCCCAGGTGTCTTGCAGAAGAGTCTGGCCGCTGCCGGTGAGATCGTGCAGGAATTTCGGAGCAGCAGCTCTTGAGAGTGGCCAAAGTCTGGATCCTGATCCCCCGGCCGGAATAATCGCAAAGAATCTATCAATGTTGTTCTTTTTAGGATTTTGCACACATTTAGCCTAGGACTTTAGGCCTGGTTATAAAAGTAGCCCTTGCAACCCTTTAGACTTTATTTATCTCATAACTACCCATGGAGGCTAGATTGGCAATAAAGCCACAAGGAACTCTTTACCGCGGCAAAGTAGGCATGTGGTCTTGGGTTTTGCACCGCATCACCGGTGTAGCAATATTCTTCTTTTTACTCGTGCACGTGCTGGACACAGCTTTGGTTCGAGTCAGCCCGGAAGCTTATAACGTGGTCATGGAATCTTATAAGACCCCGATTATTGGCCTGGCCGAGTTGGGTTTGGTAGGAGCAATCTTGTTTCACGGTCTAAACGGCTTAAGAATCGTTGCAATTGATTTTTGGTCTAAGGGAACTAAATACCAGAGCATCATGTTCTGGGCTGTCATGGCTGTAACAGTTGTGGCCGTTGCGGGGTTCACTCCGCTTCACCTTGCAAGAGTATTCGGAGAATAGGGAGCAGCTGATGAGCGTAATAATCGAAACCCCAAACCAGCCCCGCACCCGCAAGCGCGCAAACTGGGAAAAATACGGCTGGCTCTTCATGCGAGTCTCCGGACCGCTTCTAATTGTGTTGGTTTTCACCCACCTGGTGGTGAACCTCGTACTCGGCGATGGCATCAGTGCCATCGACTTTGCATTCGTAGCCGGTAAGTGGGCGGATCCTTTTTGGCAGGTCTGGGATCTTGCGATGCTCTGGCTCGCGATGATTCATGGCACTAACGGCATGCGAACCATCGTGAACGACTACACCTCCAAAGAAACCGTTCGAGTTCGTTTGAACTACACCCTGTGGGCAGTTTGCGGCCTTCTTGTTCTTTTGGGAACCCTAGTCATCTTCACATTTGACCCTTGCCCCGCCAATGGCGCAGCTTCGCTGCTCCCATCATTCTGCCCAGCTAGATAGTAAGGAAAGCCTTGAACTTAGAAGCGAATAACAACGTTACTTATCACGAGTATGACGTTGTAATCGTGGGTGCCGGTGGCGCCGGAATGCGCGCCGCAATCGAAGCCGGTCCACTCGCTAAAGTTGCCGTGGTTTCCAAATTGTTTCCAACCCGCTCGCACACTGGTGCAGCTCAGGGTGGCATGGCAGCGGCTCTTGCAAACGTCGAGGAAGATAACTGGGAGTGGCATACCTTTGACACAGTCAAAGGTGGCGATTACCTGGTTGACCAGGATGCCGCCGAAATTCTGGCCAAAGAGTCAGTTCAGGCAGTTATTGACCTTGAGAACATGGGTCTTCCCTTTAACCGCACCCCGGATGGCAAGATTGACCAGCGCCGCTTTGGTGGTCACACAAGAGATCACGGCAAAGCGCCGGTTCGTCGCAGCTGCTATGCGGCTGACCGCACCGGCCACATGATTCTGCAGACCCTTTACCAAAATTGCGTGAAGCTCGGCATTGAGTTCTATAACGAGTTCTACGTGTTGGATCTAGTGATGAACGACGGTAAGCCCGCCGGTGTTGTCGCGTATGACCTGGCTTCCGGGGACATCCACGTTTTTGCCGGCAAGTCAATCATTTTTGCAACCGGTGGTTTTGGAAAAATCTATAAAACAACCTCTAACGCCCACACCCTCACGGGTGACGGCGTTGGCATCATCTACCGCAAGGGCTTGCCGCTAGAGGACATGGAGTTCTACCAGTTCCACCCAACCGGCCTTGCGGGACTCGGAATTCTTTTATCCGAAGCCGCTCGTGGTGAGGGTGGAATTCTGAGAAACTCCATTGGTGAAAGATTCATGGAGCGATACGCACCGACCATTAAGGATCTAGCGCCAAGAGACATGGTTGCAAGGGCGATGGCCAACGAGGTCAGAGAAGGCAGGGGCGGCGGACCCAATAAGGACTACGTCTTTTTGGACCTAACCCACCTAGAGCCGGCGGTCATTGATGCGAAGCTGCCCGACATTACCGAATTTGCCAGAACATATCTTGGAGTAGAGCCCTACACCGAGATGGTGCCTGTATTCCCCACCGCTCACTACGCAATGGGTGGGATCCCGACCAACATCAAGGCCGAAGTGCTTTCCGACAACAACACCGTCGTACCTGGTCTTTATGCCGCTGGTGAGTGCGCTTGTGTTTCTGTTCATGGCGCGAACCGGCTGGGCACCAACTCGCTGTTGGACATAAACGTATTTGGCAAGCGCGCTGGAATATATGCCGTCGAGTATGCCAAGACGGCTACCCAGGTCCCCGTTCCAGAGGATGCTCCAGACATGGTGATCCAGATGCTTCAAAAAGTCCGCGATGCCAAGGGACCCGAAAAGGTTGGAGTTTTGCGCAAGGAGCTTCAGGAAACCATGGACAAAAATGCCCAGGTCTTCCGAACCGAAGAAACCCTTAACGAGGCGTACGAAAAAATTCAAGAGATTCGAGTGCGCTACGAGAACATTTCGATTCAGGATCAGGGCAAGCGCTTTAACACCGACCTTCTCGAAGCCGTTGAGCTTGGTTTCCTAATCGACTTAGCAGAGGTGACGGTAATCACCTGCCGGGAGCGCCGCGAAAGCCGCGGAGCTCACCTTCGGGAAGACTTCCCAGATCGTGACGACAAAACGTTCATGGTTCACTCGATGGCATATCAAACCGACAAGGTCGATAAGACCACCAAGGCAAAGATCAAGATCGGCTGGAAGCCGGTTGTCATTACCAACTACCAGCCGATGGAGCGTAAGTACTAATGGCACAACAAGCCGCACCCCAGATCGAAGAGATTCCCTCGTTCACCGTGACTTTATTTGTGCGCAGATTCGACCCAGAAACCGACACCGAGGCCAAGTGGGTCGACTACGACGTTGAAATGTATGGCACCGACCGCATTTTGGACGCTCTGCACAAAATCAAGTGGGAGCAGGATGGCTCTTTGACCTTCCGCCGCTCCTGCGCTCACGGCGTGTGCGGCTCAGATGCAATGCGCATTAATGGTCGCAATCGGCTGGCCTGCAAAACCCTAATAAAAGACCTCGACATCTCGCAGCCGATCTACATTGAGCCCATCAAGGGCTTGCCGGTTGAAAAGGACCTAATTGTTGACATGAACCCCTTCTATCAGGCGTTCAAGGACATTCAACCGTTCTTGATTGCCTCGGACAAGCCGAAAAAAGAACGGTTGCAGTCCCCCGAAGAACGCGCGCGCTACGACGACACCACCAAGTGCATTCTGTGCGCCGCCTGCACCACCAGTTGCCCAGTGTTTTGGACCGATGGTCAGTATTTTGGTCCAGCCGCAATCGTGAATGCTCACCGCTTCATCTTTGACTCTCGCGATGAGGGTGCGGAACTCCGGTTGGATATCTTGAACGATAAAGAGGGAGTTTGGCGCTGCCGAACCACCTTCAACTGCACCGAGGCTTGCCCGAGGGGTATCGAGGTCACCAAGGCGATTGCCGAGGTCAAACAGGCAATGCTTCGGTCAAAAGTATAGATTTCTCGTCAATAAGTTGATTTTGAACCCTAACAGGTAATGCTCAGGTAAAAATTATAGGTTTCGGGTCACCAAGGCTATTGCCGAGGCGGAGCAGGCAAAATCTAGAACAAAGGAATGTAAATGACAGTAACTCGCAGAGCAATATTGGTCACCTCGGTCACTGGAGTTGCCGGTCTCACCCTGGCCGCTTGCGCCGCTGATCCTCAGCTAGCAGAAACCACACCCCCTTCTGGCACGGTTGACCAAACCCCTGAGGCGGCCCTGGGCGAGGTAATGCTCGGCATGACCAGCGCTGTAATGGTCGGTTCGGGAGCCAAATTCATGATTGATGATGCACTTACAGTCCTGGTAACCCAGCCACTTGCTGGAGTTTTCAAAGCATTTAATGCGACCTGCACCCACGCCAATTGCATGGTTACCGGCGTGCAAGAAAATCAAATTGCCTGTGCCTGTCACGGGTCTCGCTTTGATGTTGAAACCGGCGGAGTTTTGGCCGGACCAGCGCGCCAAGCCCTAGGCAAGATCAACCTTGAGGTTCGAGGCGAAGAACTCTGGGTCATAATTTAGGCATGCTCTCTATCGCCTCGGTTAATGTCAACGGTATTCGCGCGGCAGCCAGAAAAGGGATGGCGGATTGGCTCAATGTGGCAAAACCAGACATCCTTTGCCTCCAAGAAGTAAGGGCCCCGCAATCGGAACTCTTGGCCTTGGCTTTGGGCGAGGGGATATTAAACCTAGAAAACAACTGGCATATTTACGATCATGAGGCAACCGCCAAGGGCCGTGCCGGGGTCGCCGTATTATCCAAAACCGAAGCAGTCGCGGTTCGCACAGGCTTAGGTGCCGAAGATTTCGATTCGGCAGGGCGCTGGCTAGAGGTGGATTTCCAAACTGCGGCAGGACTGCTGACAGTAATCTCTTGCTATGTGCACTCGGGCGAAGTCGATACCCCCAAACAAGTGGAGAAATATAAGTTTTTGAACGCCATGCAGGCACGCATGCAAGAGCTAATAATGGATGATCGGCTGGTGGTTGTGGCGGGGGATCTAAACGTGGGTCACACCGAGCTAGACATTAAGAACTGGAAAGGCAATCTAAAAAACTCAGGTTTTTTGCCCGAGGAGCGCATCTTCTTCGATGCCTTTGCATCGCAGGGTTGGCAGGATATGGGTAGAAATGCTCACCCCAATGAGCCGGGGCCCTATACCTGGTGGTCTTATCGAGGACAGGCCTTTGACAATGATGCTGGTTGGCGAATCGATTACCAATTGTCCACTCCAGCCTTGTCCAAACTGGGGCAGAATTATCGGGTTGATAGAGCGGCTAGCTATGACACTAGGTGGACTGACCACTCGCCGGTAGTAGTTGATTACACACTTTAGGATTTTTTAAATGAGTAAACCAAATCTTTTATCAGGCATGCAGCCCTCAGCGTCGAGTCTTCACCTAGGCAATTACCTTGGCGCCTTGACCCAGTGGGTGAAGATGCAGAATGAATATCAGGCTTACTACGTGATTGTGGACCTACACGCCATCACGGTGCCGCAAGACCCAAAAGAGCTGCGCAGTAACACTCGCAGGACTGCTGCACAGTATTTAGCAGCCGGTATTGATCCAAAAAAAGCCACCCTATTCGTGCAGTCCCATGTTCCTGCCCATGCCCAATTGGCTTGGGTTCTTAACTGCATCACCGGCTTTGGTGAAGCCAGCCGGATGACTCAGTTCAAAGACAAGTCCCTCAAGGCGGGCAGTGATCAGGCATCGGTTGGGTTATTCACCTATCCCATCCTGCAGGCGGCCGATATTTTGTTGTATCAACCAAAAGCAGTTCCGGTTGGAGAAGACCAGCGGCAGCACCTTGAACTCACAAGAGATTTGGCGATGCGCTTTAACACTCGCTACGGCAAGACCTTTGAGATTCCAGAAGCGGTTATTCCAAAACAAACAGCCAAGATTTACGATCTGCAATTACCAACCGCCAAGATGTCTAAATCAGCCTTGGACCCAAAGGGAACCGTCAACCTTTTAGACGAGCCAAGCGTGATCTCCAAAAAAATCAAGAGCGCAGTGACGGACACCGACGGAGAGATTCGGTTCAATCGGGAGAGTAAACCTGGAGTCTCCAACCTTTTAGGGATTTACAGCGCAGTGACCGGAGAAAGTGTGGACCAGATTGCCACCAGACTCTCCGGCCTTGGCTACGGAAAACTGAAAAGCGAAGTTGCTGACGCGGTCATCGCTCACCTCGAGCCAATTCGAACTCGAACCATAGAGCTTTTGGAAGACCAGGCTGAGCTGGATTCACTCTTAGCACTGGGGGCGCAAAAAGCAAATATCATTGCCGAACAGACACTCGCGCAGGTCTATGAGAACTTGGGCTTAGTTCGCGCATAGCGTTTAGGAATTTATCCTAAGCAGCGAGTATTGTTATCAGTAACACAGTTCTTCGGGGTCAGTGAAAATCTGAGCCGGCGGTTATAGTCCGCGACCCGCATAAAAACTCTGCAGCCAGCAGGGCAGCTTTAGGCGGTTGATTTGGTGAAATTCCAGAGCCGACGGTCATAGTCCGGATGGGAGAAGAACTAAGGGATGCTTTCGCATCCCTAGTTTTTGCGCCCCCTGGCGTCTGTGTCAGAGTTTTCGATAGGGGCCACATGCCGTCAACTGATCAGTATGAATCAGCGATGCTGCGCGCCCTTGAGCTTTCGCTTCAGGGCCCCTTTATTGGCGTGAACCCTCAGGTTGGAGCAGTAATTCTGGACGCGGAGGGCAAGACCGTTTCAGAGGGCTGGCACTTAGGCTCTGGAACAGACCACGCCGAAGTGATGGCTCTAAAGAACCTCCGAGAAAAACTGAGTGTTGAGAGGCTCCCCAATGGTTTCACCGCAGTTGTAACACTCGAGCCCTGCAACCACACGGGAAAGACCGGACCCTGCGCCCAAGAACTCATCCAGGCTGGAATATCCAGGGTGGTATTTGCATCCAGTGACCCGGGAGACGCCTCCAGCGCTGGGGCCGACACCTTGGAATCAGCCGGAGTTGAAGTTATTTCAGGAGTATTGCTGAAGCAAGCCGAAGATCAGAACCGAGTTTGGCTAACCGCCAACCGTTTGGGCAGACCCTTTGTGACACTCAAGTGGGCCTCCAGCTTGGATGGCAGAAACGCCGCCCAGGACGGCTCGAGCAAATGGATTTCAGGAAATGAATCAAGAGCCGACACTCACGTCCGGCGCTCCCAAGTTGATGCAATCATGGTTGGCACTGCAACCATCGAAGCCGATAACCCAGAGCTCACAGCCAGACAACAAAATGGTGTGTTGTGTCGCTCACAACCGCTTCGAGTGATTATGGGTAAACGCGATTTGGATCACAACTTGAAGATTTTTAATAGCGACGCAGAAACCTTGCAGCTAAAGACTCACTCGATTGAAGAGGCCCTGGACACGCTGTGGGACCGCGGTATCAAGCACGTATTTATCGAAGGCGGCCCGAACCTCGCGAGCGAGTTCGTGAAGCTTGGATTAGTGGATGAATATCTAATCTATTTGGCCCCAACTCTTTTGGGTGGGGACAAGACATCGCTAATTGATATCGGGGTAGAAGGCATATCGGAAGCCAAAAATCTCGAGATCTTAGAGACCAAAAACTTAGGAAACGACATTTTCATTAGAGCAAGGAGCGCATAAATGTTTACTGGAATCATCGAAGAGCTGGGCAAAGTAATTGCCATTAAAGTACAACCAGATGCCGTCAGACTCACCGTTGGAGCAACTAAAGTGCTTTCAGACTTAGGTAGAGGCGATTCGATTTCTTGCTCTGGCACCTGCCTTACAGCAATCGAAATCGACGAGCACGGCTTCACCGCCGATGTGATGCTGGAGACTCTGAAGCTCTCAAGCCTAAGTGGCGTAAAAGTTGGCGACCCAATCAACTTAGAGCGCGCAATGAGCGCGGCCACCAGGTTTGGCGGCCACATCGTGCAGGGTCACGTTGATGGAGTCGGAGAAATGGTGAGCCGAGAGGAAAGTGAAAACTGGGAGTGGGTCAGGATTCGAGTTCCAGAAGAGCTAATGAAGTATGTAGTTCACAAAGGCTCAATCACCTTTGACGGCATCTCGCTAACCGTGAACGAAATCGTGGATGACGTAATCGGGCTATCGCTGATTCCAGAAACCCTCAGGGTCACCACTTTGGGCTATAAGTCACCTGGTGACAAGGTGAACGTTGAGGTAGACATATTGGCCAAGCACATAGAGAGACTGCTAGAGAGCAAATGAGCACAATTCAGTTGAGCAGCATCGAAGAGGTCCTGGAGGCCCTTCGTCAGGGCAAGCCAGTGCTTGTAAGCGACGCCGAGGATCGTGAAAACGAGGGCGATGCAATCATCGCCGCCGAGTTCGCGAGCCCGGAATGGCTGGCTTGGATGATTCGCTACACCTCTGGTTATATCTGCGCACCAATGAGTGATGAGCGAGCCAATGACCTAAACCTGCCGTTGATGTGGAGCCAATCCGAGGACCCGCACCGCACCGCCTACACAGTGAGTGTCGACGCTGCCGTGCGGGAATCAACTGGGATTTCCGCAAGTGAGCGTGCCCTCACGGGGAGGGTTTTGGCCAACCCGAGCTCGCAGCCAACTGATTTATTGCGCCCCGGCCACGTGCTTCCGCTTCGGGCAAAGCCAGGCGGAGTTCTTATTAGACCAGGCCACACCGAAGCCGCAGTTGACTTAATGATGCTTGCAGGCTTGCAGCCAGTTGCAATGATGGCGGAAATGGTGAATGACGATGGAACAATGATGCGCTTTGCGGAATTATTTCAGACAGCTAATAGGTTTGGGTTACCTATGACATCCATTTCACAATTGAGGGATCACATGGCCAAGCTCGCTGATTTCCCAATCGAGCCTGCCAATAGAATCCGGTTCGAAGCCGAAGCTAACATCCCGACCACCCATGGGGACTTTCGGGTTCGCGGATACTATGACGTGCAGACAACCGCCGAGCACATGGCAATCATTGCCGGAAAACCAACCGGTCAGAACGTGCTTATTCGAATTCACTCCGAATGCATCACCGGGGAAGCTTTCGGTTCCCTTAAGTGCGAGTGCGGCCCGCAACTAGACGCTGCGATGGACGCCATCAATGAAAACGAAGAAGGCGGAGTCGTTATATACCTTCGCGGCCAAGAAGGCCGCGGCATTGGACTTTTGAACAAGCTAAAGGCTTATGCACTCCAAGAGCAGGGCCTAGACACGGTGGACGCCAATTTGGCGCTGGGCCTTCCCTCAGAAGCGAGAGAGTACGGCGCAGCCGTAGCTATGCTGCGTGATCTAGGAATCGAAAGCGTAAAGCTTTTGACCAACAACCCAGCTAAGAGGGAGTTCTTGATTGAAGCTGGTATCCCGGTGGCCGAGACCGTCCCACTGATTGTGGGGCTCGTGGAGCAGAACAAGGGCTATCTTGAAGTAAAGCGTGCGCGAATGGGTCACGATCTTCCCGCTAACCTTGAAGAATGAGCGGACACGGAGCACCGGAGCTTGAGGTTTCAGGCCAGGGAAAACAGATTTATGTAATTGCGACCTCTTGGCACACCCAGATCATGGATGGGCTCATAAAAGGAGCTCTCAATGAACTTGAAAAAGCTGGCGCCAAAGATGTAGTTATGCAAAGAATTCCAGGGGCCTTCGAGCTGCCATTAGCTGCCCTAAGAGCGGCAGAAGCAGGTGCCGATGCAATCATCGCCTTGGGAGTGGTAATTCAGGGAGAAACCCCTCACTTTGATTACATCTGCTCCTCGGCCACCGAAGGTCTGACTAGGGTGCAGCTTGACTACTCGATTCCAATTGGCTTCGGGTTCTTGACGGTAAACACCGAGGCTGAGGCTCTTTCTCGAGCCGGTCTTGAGGGTTCTAAAGAAGATAAGGGGAAGGAGGCGGTCCAGGCCGCTTTGCTCATGCTTTCGCTGGGCTAAAAACCAACCAAAGGGTTAGCGCATAAATAACGATCGCAGCCTTGTGGTTGTGAACCATAGCCCCCCGATAATCATCACCACAAAATATGCCACGTGACCCAAGATACTTAGGTCCCAATTTCCAAGCATGATCGAACGAATCATTTCGACCCCCTGCCAAAGCGGCAAGGCCTGAACAATTACTTGAATCCACTCGGGGTAGACGCTCACTGGGAAAAAGGTTCCGGAGAATAAAAACATCGGCAGCAAGAAAAAGTTAATCCACTGCATCTGCTGAATGTTTGACATGTAAGAAGTAATTGCCATGCCAACCGCCGCGAATCCAAACGCGATCAGTGTCGCGGCAGGTATGGCCAATAGGCCCCACCAGCTAGTTACTAGACCAAGGGGGGCAACTATTGCCATGAACCCCAATGAATAAACGGTGCCGCGCAATAGTGCCCAGGCAATCTCCCCAAGTGCCACATCTAATGGCCCGAGCGAACTCGAGAGCATCACCTGATATATCTTTCCGAAGTGCATTTTGAAAAACACGTTCCAGGTCGCGTCATAAATTGCGCCATTCATCGCGCTGGTTGCCAACAGTGCTGGCGCAATAAAGGCCGCATAGCTGACCGTGTTGCCACTGCCGTCATCCAAATCGCCAATTAGCTGGCCAATACCAAAACCAAAAGCCAGAAGATAAAGCACCGGCTCCACAAAGCCGGAGACAATTACCAACCAGTTGGAGCTCTTGGCCGCGTAAACACCGCGCTCGACCAAAACCCTGGAACGGCCGGCATAGACCCCACTGCCCGGCTTGCTCGAGCGTCTTTCAGCGATTGCAACCGCACCCGAAACTAAGGCCTGCGTAATCATCTACTTAGCCTCTCTTTGAACTTGGGATAAACCAGGCTCATCCCAATAACCCCCATGAATATCAAGTAGGCCAAGTGAATCAAAAGCATTACGGGCTCGAGTGGGTTGCCATAACTCAGTGTTCTACCTAGTTCTGTTGCATGCCAAAGCGGCGACACCCAGCCGATTGGCTGAAGATAAATGGGCATTAATTCAAGCGGATAAAAGGTTCCGGAAAATAAAAACATCGGGGCGATCACAAACCTGGCAATCATCGCGAAATAACCCTCGTCTTTTTCGAGCCTCGCAGTAATCGCCAGAACTCCCGCCGCCATTGCCCAAGCTGCCAGCATGGAAGTCAGTAGCAACGGCAGCGAGCTACCAAGAGGAATTGCCCCAAAGAGCAACAGCACTGCCATGTACATCAGGGTGGTGAAAAGCGCACGGCCCATTGCCACAATCATGACCCCGTTAGCTATCTGGGTTGCCGAAACTGAGGTGTTATGGATTGCGAAAAACAACTTGTCCCACACAAAGCCATCCATGGTCGGGAAGGTAACCTCATCCACGGCTGCCTGAATAGCGGCGGCGGCCAAAAGTGCGGGAGCCACGAACTGCAAATAGCTCACTCCGCCCAAACCCTGGTCGCCAGAGTTCGCATCAACTAGGGCACCGATTCCGAGACCCACAGATACAAGGTACAAAATGGGATTCCCGAGGGCGAAGGTAATGACGCCACCGAGCCATTTGCTGATCGAATAAAAGCGATATTCAGCTACTCGAAATGCGCCGAACCTAACAGCGCGCTTGGGGTCAACAGCACTACCCGGGGTGAATCTTAAATCGGACATTTAATCGACCAGGGTTCTGCCGGTAAGTCTCAAAAAGACATCCTCCAATGAAGAGCGCCTAACCAAAGAGGTGATTGGCTTCATGCCCGAATCAACAATCCGACTCAGGAGCTCTTCGCCCTTATCTGTGTATATCAAAATGCGATCGGGCAAGACCTCGATGCGAGCATCGAACTTCTCGAGCACTATCGCAGCCGCTTCGTTTTTATCGGTGCCGAATCGAAGCTCAACTACCTCTTTGGAGGAATACTCCCTGATTAATGCCTGCGGAGAACCCTCCGCCATAATCTTGCCGTTATCCATCACTATCAGTCGGTCGCAGAGCTGTTCGGCCTCATCCATGTAGTGGGTGGTGATAACCAGCGTCACACCCTGCTCCTTGAGGCGGAACAACCTGTCCCACAAAATATGCCTAGCCTGCGGGTCTAAGCCTGTGGTGGGCTCATCGAGCAGCAGGATTTCCGGTTCATTCACCAGCCCTCTAGCGATTGCAAGCCTGCGTTGCATGCCACCCGATAGATCATCAGATCTGGAATTTCGTTTGTCCACTAACTGGGCAAAAATCAAGAGTTCTTCAACCTTCACCTTTAGCCACTTGCGTGATAAACCAAAATAGCGCCCGTAGGTGAACAGGTTCTCCCAAACCTTGAGTTCACGATCGAGCATGTCTTTTTGAGGCACCACACCTAGGTGAGCTCGGATTTCAGGCCCTTGAGTATCTGGCTCTTTGCCTAAGATGGTGAGCTCTCCACTAGAGCGCTTCGACACCGAAGAGATCATCTTCATAGTGGTTGATTTACCGGCACCGTTTGGTCCCAATAGGCCAAAGGACTCGCCTCGGTAAACATCGAAGTCAATTCCATCAACAGCTATAAAATCTTTATAGGTTTTGGTTAGGTTCTTGGCGTGAATTACAACTTCACGGGAGGTATCTAAAGCCAATTTTGCTCCATCTTTTTTGCCTAAATAGGCAAGCTCTAAAGGATACCAAATCCAAATGCGCAACTTCAGATAACTTGCGCCGCGAAGAGTTTCTTGAAAAACCTTGATATGTTTAGTTGGTGAAGCCAAAGCTTGGAAACCGCAGGGTTACTGGAACCGAGCAGTACTACACCCCAATCAAACTGGCTAAAGACCTAACCAAGCAAACCCTGGGCCTTATCCCAAACGCCCTCGACAGGGATTATTTAGAACCCGCGGGTGGCACTGGCAGCTTCATCGAAGCGCTCAAGGGCCACGGGGTCACAAAGATAAAGTCAGTTGACCTCTACCCCAAACATGATGAGGTTCAGCGGGCCGATTTTTTAATGTGGCAACCTGAAATGGCAAATTTGGTAACTATCTCCAACCCACCGTTTGGCCGAAACAACGCGCTTAGCGTGCCGTTTTTCAATCACGCTGCGGAGTTCTCGGACTACATAGCCTTTTTGGTGCCAAGGTCTTGGCGCAAGTGGTCGGTGCAAAACCGGCTCGATAGAAGATTTCACTTGGTTCACGATGAAGCCCTCGAAATTCATTATCAGACCGACACTGGTGAAAGCTACCAAAAGGGGAATGGCTTTCGAACCTGCTTTCAGGTCTGGGAAAAACGGATTGACCTAAGAAAACTTCACTTGGTGCCGGACAACGGTTTTCTAGAAAAGACCAGTGCACAGCAAGCCGATATCGCGCTGGGGGTATTTGGCTATGGCTGCGGCAAGGTGCTGAGGCAATTTGACCGAGTGCCCAATACGACCTTGATGTTCCTTAGAGTTTCTAGTGAGGATGTAATTGGCACTCTTGAAGGTTTAGATTATGAGAGGTTTAGTTCTAACACCGCCTACACCAAGGCATTGAGTTTTCAAGAAATCAATTTTTTGCTCAATGAGAAGCTTCTAGGAGATGGGCTAGCCCATAAGAATCAGGAATAGATGAGCAATCAGTATGAGGACCCAACTCAGAACCCAAGAAGTCGAGAATACAAAGGACCTCGGGCAAAGCTCAAAGACCTATTGCCGTATCTGGTTGACCACAAAAAGGCCCTCATTCTCGCCGTGGCCTTATCCATCGTGGTGTCCGCCTTATCCCTAGCGCAGCCGCTTTTATTGGGCCAAGTTATTGCGGGCGTTGAAGCCGGTACTGAAATCGGTGGCCTGGCCTTTTGGATTGTTATTTTGCTAGTTTCAAGCGCACTCATAAATGGCTATCAGTTCTACCTGCTTTATCGAACCGGGGAAGGCGTTGTTCTTTCAACTCGTAAGGCTCTTATTTCGCGCTTGGTTCGCTTGCCGATTTGGCAGTATGACCGCCGCAGAACTGGTGACCTAGTCTCCAGGGTCGGCTCTGACACCACTCTTTTAAAGGCAGTTTTGACCCAGGGGCTGGTTTCTGCGGTCGGTGGCATATTCACTTTCTTCGGCGCCGTGATTGTGATGGCTTTTATCGATCCGATTCTGCTTGGCGCCACCTTGGCCGTTGTTGCGATAGCGGTGGTGGCGATCGCGCTAGCCGGTCGCAAGATTCGCTCCGCGACCACCAAAGCTCAGCAAAGGGTTGGCGAAATGAGCTCCGCGGTTGAGCGTGCCCTAGGGGCTATCCGCACAATTCGAGCGGCGCGCGCAGAAGACCGCGAGATTGCCGCGATGAATAAGGATGCGGAGGCGGCTTACGACCAGGGAGTCAAAATCGCCAAGCTCTCGGCTGTCATCTCCCCAATCGCCCAAATCGCCTTCAACACCGCTTTCATAGTGGTGCTTGGTCTTGGTGGCTTGCGGGTTGCAACTGGAGAAACCACGATTGCCTCGCTAGTGACATTTGTCATCTTGCTTTTCTTCATGATCGGCCCGCTAATCAGCACCTTTGGCGCCTATACCTCGGTGATGAGCGCCCTTGGCGCACTGGCCAGAATCCAAGAGATCATGGTCTTGGATGAGGAAGAAGTTGGCACATCCCAAAGCCTAAGGGAGGCAAAAAATAAGACCGCTTTGGAATTCAAGAACGTTGACTTTCACTACCAGCCCGAAGCGGGAGAGGAGCCAAAGGCGATTCTCGAAAACGTCAGCTTGGAGATCCCGCGCGGTTCAAGGGTCGCTCTGGTAGGTCCCTCCGGTGCGGGTAAGTCCACCATCTTCGCTCTGATTGAGCGCTTTTATGAACCAACCGGTGGCAGCATTTTATTCGACGGCCAGGACGTCTCCTCATTCTCACGCCAAGCACTCAGAGAGCAAATTGGATATGTCGAGCAGGACGCTCCCGTTTTGGCTGGTTCACTAAGAGAAAACCTGCTGCTCGGTAAGGGCAGCGCCTCACAGGAAGAATTAATTGAAGTTTTGAACATGGTCAATCTTTCCGAGGTCCTGAACCGCGACGCCAAGGGTTTAGATGCCGAGGTTGGCGAATCCGGCATCATGCTATCCGGCGGAGAGCGTCAAAGATTGGCTATTGCCAGAGCGCTCCTAGCCGCTCCCCCGATATTGCTTTTGGATGAGTCCACCAGCGCGCTGGATGGGCCAAACGAGCAGCGGATGCGCGAGGCCATCGATGCGGTGGCTAAGGACCGCACCCTGATTGTTATCGCCCACCGTTTGTCAACGGTGGTAGATAGCGATCAGATCATCGTTCTCGAGCGCGGCCAAGTGGTCGGCTCAGGCACTCACAGCGAATTGGTTAGAACAACCCCGCTCTACGCCGAGTTAGCAAAGCACCAACTGCTGGTTTAGGTATAGGTTGGTCGAATGAGCCAGGAAATTTCCCAAGAATCAGCCACCCAAAGAAGCTTCTCCGCTGAGCTAGATGCTGCCGATTCGCTAGCAGCATTCAAATCTGAATTTGTAATAACCGAACCGGATCTTTGTTATCTAGATGGCAATTCGCTTGGGAGACTGCCCAAGAAAACCGTCACGGCTGTGAATGACTTTCTGATGAATGAGTGGGGGCCCGAGCTAGTTGATGGCTGGGGTCATTGGATTGACCAAGCTCAACCGGCCGGCGACCTTTTAGCAAGGGCCAGTCTAGGGACCGGGCCAGGGCAAACCCTGGTGATCGACACCACTAGTGTGAACTTTTATCAACTCTGCGTGGCAGCGGTCAAGGCCAGACCGAATCGCAAAACCGTAATAATCGATTCTTCAAATTTCCCAACGGATCGCTACATAATTGCCGGCATAGCCGAAGCGTTTGGGCTAAATCTGATCACCTTGAATAACGATGGACAAGGTGGTCCGGGGGCAGTTGAGATTGAGAGCGAAAACGAGCTCATCACCCCCGAGGCGCTCGAGCCACACCTATCAGATGATGTGGCACTGATCACTCTTCAGGCGATTCACTATCGCTCGGGAGCAAGATCAAACACAAAGGCAATCAACGCGCTGGCTAAAAAATACGGAGCGCTGGTGGTCTGGGACTGCTCTCACGCGGTAGGGTCGATCCAGCTAGATTTCGATAAAAACGATGTTGACCTGGCGGTCGGCTGCACTTATAAATATGGCAACTCAGGGCCCGGTTCCCCAGCCTGGCTATTTGTGAGAAAAGAACTCCAAGACCAACTCAGGGTTCCGATCCAAGGCTGGTTCGCCCAGGATAAGCAATTTGAAATGGGTCCTTTTTTTGAGCCGAATAACGAGATTCGCAGGTTTCAGATTGCCAGCCCTCCAATCATTGGCATCAAAGGTGTCGAAGTGGCCTTCGAGATGATTGAGCGAGCTGGCATTGAAAATATTGAGAAGAAAGCCGCGGCCGGCACCAATCTGATGATTGCTCTTTTTGATGCATGGCTTGAGCCGCTTGGGTTCTCACTCGGGACCCCCAGGGACCCGAATAAGCGAGGTGGCCACATCATCCTGTTTCATAAAGACGCCAAGCAAATTGCCCTAGCGCTTCGAAAGCTCAAAAACGTCATTCCAGATTTCAGAGAGCCAAATGCAGTGAGACTCGCTATTTCTCCCCTGGCAACCTCTTACCTGGAGGTGTTCGACGGTTTCGCAAGATTGCGCGATTTGGTGGAATCGGGCGAATACAAAAGCGTCGAGATTGACGGGAATCGCGTCACGTGAGCGAAAATAAACACGTCACCTACATCTCTTATCTAAAAGTCGATGAGCTCTTAGAGCTGCAGCAGCCGCTAAGCGATGGTCCAGAGCATGATGAACTCTTATTTATAACAATCCACCAGGTCTACGAGCTTTGGTTCAAACAGATACTTCACGAAGCTTCAGCTCTTCAGGTTGTGTTGGAGAAAGGCGATAGCCACCGATCCTTAGCCATCCTTGGTCGCATCCGAACAATCATGAAGACTTGCGTGTCGCAGTTGGACATCTTGGAAACGATGACTCCGCTGCAATTTAATTCTTTTAGGGAAAGACTCTCTTCTGCCTCGGGTTTTCAATCCGCCCAATTCCGAGAGCTCGAAGCCGTCCTGGGTAGGCGAGATCAAGCTGGGGCTGAGGCTGACAAAGCAAGCGGCATGGGAATGGCCGAGCACCTATTGGAGGGTTCGAGCGCCAGGGCTAGGGTCGAGGCTGCAATGTTGCGGCCCTCCCTGTGGGATTCGGCAATGCACTATTTCAACCACCGCATAAAGCTGCCGAGCGAGGTGCTCACTAGAAATGTCGCAATGGCATGGGAGCAACACGATGGTCTGCAGACAGCGTTGATACAAATGCACAGAACTGACCCCGAAGCCGCTATGGTTTCCGAGGCGTTAGTCGATTTTGATGAAGGCTTGCAAGAATGGCGTTATCGCCACGTGAAAATGGTGGAACGAACTATCGGAAGAAAGCTGGGTTCTGGAGGCTCAGCGGGCGCCGGCTACCTAGCTTCAACTTTATTTAACCCGGTCTTCCCAGACCTTTGGGCCATTAGAAGTAAGTTCTAACTAACCGCTCGAACAACATTTGTTAAAAGCATCGCTCTAGTCATGGGTCCAACCCCTCCGGGGTTAGGGGATAGGTAGCCGGCAACTTCGGCTACCAGCGGGTCAACATCACCTAGTAAAGAATCTTTCACCCTTGAAATCCCGACATCCAAAACGGCCGCGCCGGGTTTGATCCAATCGGCCTTCACAAAGTGCGGTTGGCCGATGGCCGCGACCACGATGTCGGCCCCCCTAATTGCTTCGGGGATGTCCCTCGAGGAACTGTGCAAAATCGTCACGGTTGAATCAATTCCCTTGCGAGTCATCAAGAGACCAAGCGGTCTTCCGACCGTTAGTCCACGGCCCAAAATTGCAACCTTGGCGCCGGAGGTTGGAACCTCGTATCTTCTGAGTAGTTCAACTATTCCCGAGGGAGTGCAAGGCAGCGGGGATTTCATTTCACCGGAGACGTTCATCACCAATTTGCCAAGGTTAATTGGGTGGAGTCCATCGGCATCTTTTTCGGGGTCAATCAATTCGAGAATCTGGTTTTGATCCACTACGCCCGGAAGCGGAAGTTGCACTATGTAGCCCGTGACTTCGGGCGATTGATTTAGATCTCGAATTGCGGCTCTGATATCTTGAGCACTCGCAGTTTCGGGTAAATCGATACGAATCGACTCGATGCCCACCTCTGCACAGTCTCGGTGCTTACCAGCCACATACTTTAAAGACCCGGGATCCTGGCCGACTAGAAGGGTCCCCAATCCAGGATTAATCCCCTTTGCCTTGAGTTCAATCACTTTTAGACTGAGGTCACTCTTGATGGCCTTGGCGCTGGCCAGGCCATCAAGTTTGACCGCAATCAAATGACTACCAGTTCTCTAGGTTTGAATAAAGCGGAATTGCCTCTGTGAGCACCCGCACTCTTGCCCTAAGGGCCGCAATGTCAGATCCTGGAATCAAAACGTGGGCGATGATATCGGCCACCTCAGTGAACTCGGTAGCACCAAAACCGCGCGTGGCCAAGGCTGGAGTTCCAATCCTGATGCCCGAAGTGACCATCGGTGGTCTCGGATCATTTGGCACCGAGTTCTTATTTACCGTGATGCCGGCTTCGTGGAGCAGGTCTTCAGCCATTTGGCCATCAAGCTGAGAGTTGCGAAGATCAATCAGAACTAAATGAACATCGGTTCCACCCGTTAGAACGGAAACCCCCGCGGCAACAACATCAGGCTGAATTAGGCGTTCCGCGATTATTTTGGCGCCTTCGATTGTGCGCTGCTGGCGCTCTTTAAATTCGGGCTGCATGGCTTGCTTAAAAGCTACCGCCTTGCCAGCTATCACGTGCATCAGCGGCCCGCCTTGTTGCCCAGGGAACACCGCAGAGTCGATTTTTTTAGCGTACTCCGCCTTGCACAAAATCATGCCGGATCGGGGTCCACCAAGAGTTTTGTGCACGGTGGAAGAAACCACATCGGCGTAGGGAATTGGGCTTGGGTGAACCCCCGCAGCAACCAGGCCAGAAAAGTGAGCCATGTCTACCCAAAGCTTTGCTCCAACCTCATCCGCAATTGCCCTAAAGGCCGCAAAATCAAGATGTCTCGAATACGCGGACCATCCCGCAATCAAAACCGTTGGGCGAACCTCTAGTGCTCGCTGTCGAACTATATCCATATCGACCAAAAAAGTTTCCTGGTTTAGCTCATACTCATGACCCTCGTAGGTCTTGCCAGAAAAGTTCAACCTCATGCCGTGCGTGAGGTGCCCTCCATGAGCCAAGCTCAAACCGAGAATCTTGTCCCCTGGCTTGGCAAGTGCCATCAAGACAGCTGCGTTGGCGGTGGCTCCCGAGTGGGGTTGAACATTCACGTGTTCGGCACCAAAAAGCTCTTTCAGACGAGTCTTGGCAAGCTCTTCGGCAATGTCAACCGCTTCACAGCCACCGTAGTAGCGCTTTCCCGGGTAGCCCTCGGCATATTTATTCGTCAGCACCGATCCGGTGGTTTCCAAAATACTCCGCGAGACAAAGTTCTCGCTGGCAATCATCTCCAGGGTGTGACGCTGACGATCTAGCTCCTGCTGCAATACGGCGGCAATCTCCGGATCAACCTCGGATAGTGGGGCGGAAAAGCTTATTAGCTGAGTTGTCATCCCCAAAGTTTACCAAACCCAAAGCCCGAATCTTGGCTTTGGCCTCAATAGGATTGTGGGCATGCAAACAACCAAAGAACACTGGGTCCTAACCTTTATTTGCGCCGATAAAAAAGGCATCGTGCATGCCATTTCCGGAGCGGTCGCGGAAGTCGGTGGCAACATCTCCGAGAGCCAGCAGTATGCCTCGATGGATACCGGGAGATTTTTCATGCGCCTTCAGATTGAAGCCGATATTTCAAAGCAGGATTTCGAAAAACAGTTCGAGGCTATCGCCGAAAGATTCCAGATGGAATACGTGCTGGATTTTGTTGCAAGACCCCTGCGGGTAGTGGTTCTTGCGTCAAAGGCAGGTCACTGTCTGAATGATTTGTTGTACCGGCAGCGCTCCGGTCAGTTGCCAATCGAGATCCCCAAGGTATTTGCCAATCACAATGAACTTTCTGAGCTCGCCAATTTCTATGGCGTTGAGTTCGAATCGATGGATATCAAAACCGGCGTTGATAAGGCATTATTTGAGAAAACACTGCGCGAATACATTCACGCTCATGGCATTGAACTAATCGTGTTGGCCCGATACATGCAGATCCTTTCTTCGGAGTTCTGTAAAGAATTCCAAGGAAAGATAATCAATATTCACCACTCTTTCCTGCCCGGTTTCAAGGGGGCCAACCCTTACGCCCAGGCTCATGCTCGCGGAGTAAAAATCATTGGTGCTACGGCACACTTTGTCACCCAGGAACTCGATGAGGGTCCAATCATTGAGCAGAACGTCACCCGAGTGGAGCACTCGGATACTGTGGCCCAACTGGTTTCCATCGGTCAGGACGCGGAGTCTAAAACTTTGACCCAAGCGGTCAAGTGGTTCGCAGAACACCGCGTCCTGCAAGATGGTGCTCGCACCGTTATCTTCCGTTAAACCGCCAAACCCCAAACCCGATTAGAACCATAAATCCCGCTAGCAGCGCCGCCATCCAGGGGGCAAACCAACCCTGCTGTGTTTCCGCCTGAAGTGGCTTAGCACTAACAGGCTGAGCTAAAACTGGATCAGAAATGGGTTCTGGATCAATTGCCAATGGTGCCGCGGATTCGATAATCCGCTCCGGTTTAGTCTCTATAGCCGAGGTGGATTCGGTTATTTCGAGCGAGGCTGCCCGAGGTCTAGCAATCGGCGCCAAAACCAATTCAAGAGCCTGGTCAATCACTTCTTCAGGGACAACCACGGGAGCCACCGGGCCCTGGATAGGTTCGGGCACCGAGACCACCTCCGGGTCTACTGGGCTAATAATCTCAGTAATCGGTTCTGGAGGTGCAATCGGTGCGAGTGGGATTTGGGCTGGCTCCGGGGTGGTAACTTCTGGTGATCGATCAACCACTGGCGAGGGTGTTGGTGAAGGGCTTGGTTGAGGCTCGGGAGCAATTACCTCCGGAGGTGCAAGATTACTGAAGCCCAATCTAAAGGCGCCGGTCGGTCCGGTCAATAAAACCTGATCGGTCAGCGAGTCCGCTGCTAGTTCAAAACTTCCTTCACCGTAACCACAGATTGCATCGAATCTCCAACCTTCCAACAGCTGTTCGGATGCTAGTGAGCACTCCGAATCAAAGTTGATGCTCACGCTTTGCGGGCTGAACTCCACCTCTTCTGAAAATGTCAAGGTCGCGCTATAGGTGAATGGGTCAGTTCCTGAAAGTGTGACATCGGACCAAAAAGCCTCGGGGCCGTCTTGGTCAATTCTGAAGCTGAAGTTCGACTGAGTTTCCGGCCCGAGGTTCCCCCACTGATCAATTAGAGAATTTGCCGGCAAGCGCAGCTGGTGAATGCCGGACACGCAACCCGAAAGCGAGATCTCGTTCTGCAAAATTTCAGCAGTTTCGCAACCTTCAATTTCAAGCATTTGCGGCTCCAGCGCTAAGGCATCTGGGCTCGTTATGAAAGGTATCAACAAGCTGTCTTGTGAAGACAGGATTTCATCAGAGCCAAATGCGAAATCCGGACCGGTTCCATCAAATTCCACTTGGAAACTCGCCGGGCTGCTGGGGCCAGTAGCACCTGAGCCAATCGAGTTAGCCAGCAGGGTCAGGATAATTGCGCCCTCCGCACAGTTTGCTAGCGAGATAGTTGCTGATGCTCCACTCACGTTGATCTCATTCAACTCGCAGCTGCTTGATGTCAGCTCGAAGTCTTGCGAGTCCAAGCCAGATATTGCCGAGGACATCTCGAGTGAATACAAAGCAGAGTCAGAATCAATCTGAACCCCAGAAAAGCTCACGAGCGTAGGAGCTAGTTGGTAAGTGATGATGACGATGCCGTTTCCCGCGCGACCGCCGACTATGTGAACAGGGCTTGTGACATGGGTTGTATCGGTGAACGAGGATCCGCCGCCACCGCCCCCGCCATCGGCGCAACAGTTGTCATCGTCTCCGCCACCACCGCCGCCGCCATACCAGCCGCCGCCACCGCCGCCGCCGCCGGCGTTCCAGCTCGAGCCACCCGATCCGCCAACGCCAAAACCGCCGCCTGAAGCTGCAGAACCGCCGTTCGAAGCGCCACCCGATCCGCCCGAGGACTGTCCGCCACCAAAGCCGCCAGCTCCCTGCCCGGACCCACCACGTAATGCTTGTAGTCCACCACCGGGTGCTCCGGCAGCCCCAGCCAGACCTCCTGGACCGCCGCCGCCGCCAGCAACCGCTATCCGTGAACCCAACGCGGTGCCCAGCCTGATATCGCTTGCGCCACCTCCGGAGCCTTCATTGCCGCGGTTTCCTCCAGAACTTCCGCCGCCGTTAAAGCCCCCGGCTAAATAGGCGCCGTAACTGCCAGCACCTCCCACATAGATTGAGACGGCGCCGGGAAGGTTCCTAAGATTTCCCTTGACGGTTCCGCCGCCTGCACCACCAGCACCCTGGGCGCCTTTCACATCGAATTGGATATTGCTCGCGCCAGTGGGCACAATCCAGGTTTGCACCGCACCGGTGTATCCGAAGGTGACGGTGCAATCAGCACCGACGCACACCTCAGTAGCCGAGGCGGGCAGTGGAATTAGGGTTGCGGCCAAAAGCGCCGCGCCGGCTATCGCCGAATGCAATTTATACTTCATGCCGACAAAGGTAAAACTCCCGGCAAATTCTTGCAGGGAGTTATCCACAGCCCCCTAGAGGGCAGTGTTTTCCTAGGCCATTCTGCTGCGCAAGTTTTCTGCGAGGGTGCTCATAAATTCCTGGGTGGTCTGAAAGGCCTGATCTGGGCCGACCAGCGCTGCGAGATCCTTGGTCATGTGGCCCGCTTCGACAGTCTTGATAATGACATCCTCCAGAGTCTCGGCAAATGCCTGCACCTCGGGCGTGTCATCCAACTTTGCACGGTGCATCAGACCCCTGGTCCAGGCAAAAATCGAAGCAATCGGATTGGTTGAGGTTGGCTTGCCGGCCTGGTGTTGGCGGTAGTGGCGAGTTACTGTGCCGTGAGCCGCCTCCGCCAGAGCTGTCTCGCCATCCGGGGTAGTGAGCACCGATGTCATAAGCCCCAGTGAGCCGAAACCTTGAGCCACAGTATCGGACTGAACATCGCCATCGTAGTTCTTGCAGGCCCAGACATAGCCGCCTTCCCACTTTAGACAAGCGGCAACCATGTCGTCGATCAGGCGGTGCTCATAAGTCAAGCCGGCCCCCAGGAACCGCTCGGCATATTCGGCTTCAAAGACCTCCTGGAAGGCATCTTTGAATGCGCCGTCATAGGCTTTCAAGATGGTGTTTTTGGTTGACAGATAAACCGGGTAGTTACGGGCTAGGCCGTAGTTAAAAGACGCTCTTGCGAAATCCCTAATCGAATCCATGTAGTTATACATACCCATTGCCACACCGCCGGCTTCTGGGTAATCGGCGATGGTCATGGTCTTGACTTCCGAGCCATCGGCCGGGGTCCAGGTCATGGTGACGGTTCCCCTACCGGGAACCTTAAAATCGGTGGCCTTGTATTGGTCTCCGTGAGCGTGACGACCGATGATGATTGGCTTGGTCCAACCGGGCACCAGCCTCGGCACGTTAGAAATGATAATCGGCTCGCGAAACACGACGCCGTCCAGAATGTTTCTGATGGTGCCGTTTGGTGAGCGCCACATTTTCTTGAGACCGAATTCGATTACCCGGTCTTCATCCGGTGTGATAGTTGCGCACTTCACGCCAACGCCGTGCTTTTTAATGGCATGAGCGGCATCAATGGTTATTTGGTCGTCGGTAGCATCACGGTTTTCAACCGAAAGGTCGTAATATTCCAAATCAACATCCAGAAAAGGCAGAATCAGATTGTCCTTAATATCCTGCCAGATGATGCGGGTCATCTCATCGCCGTCTAGTTCAACGACCTTGCCTACCACTTTGATTTTGCTCATAAATTTCTCCTGATAAAAGACGCGAGACGCGCCAAACGGGCATCTAATAGCCTATCGGGTAGACCAAGGTGGAAGATTAGGTTCAATCACTGAAGACAGCCGGCCTAGACCAGCGACTCCTTCCAGGCTTTATACAGCCTGGAGAACTTGCCGCCAGCATCAACCAAGTCTTTAGGCGACCCGTCTTCGATTATCTTGCCGTGCTCCATAACCAAGACTCGATCAGCAATTGCCACCGTTGATAAGCGGTGCGCAATGATGACGGCGGTTCTTCCCTTCAGTAGGGTCTTGAGTCCAACCTGCACTAGTCGCTCCGAAGGAATATCCAGTGAGCTAGTGGCCTCATCGAGAATCAATACTGCGGGGTTCGCCAAAAAAGCGCGAGCAAATGAGATCAGCTGACGCTGACCTGAAGAAACTCGGCCACCGCGCTTATTCACATCGGTCTCGTAGCCATTAGGCAGTTGCAAAATAAATTCGTGAGCGCCCACCGCCCTAGCGGCGTCGATCACCTGCTGCATCGAAGCACCAGGCTTTCCAAGCTGAATGTTTTGAGCAACCGAGCCGGTAAACAGGTAGGCCTCCTGGGTAACCATCACTATTTCCCTGCGCAAATCAGAGTTTGAAATATCTTTTAGGTCAACACCATCGATTGAGACAACCCCTTTAGAAGGGTCGTAGAAGCGAGATATCAACTTAGCTAGAGTCGATTTACCAGCGCCGGTAGTTCCAACCAACGCAATTGTTTGCCCGGCAGGAATCTCGAGACTGAATGGATGAAGCACCACGGCCCCGGTTGAATACGTGAACTCGACATTCTCAAAGTTGACCCTGCCCTGAGCGTTATCAATTTTTACCGGCTTTTCCGGCTCTGGCACACTCGGCTCTTCTTGCAGCACACCGGAGATTTTCTCCAGTGCCGAAGAAGCCGCTTGGTAAGAGTTGTAGAAAATGGCAATTTGCTCCATCGGATCAAAGAACCTTCTGGAATACAAAATAGCCGCGGTCAAAACCCCAATCCCTAGTGAGCCATCCAAGACCCTGAATCCGCCAGCCAACAAGACCGCGGCCACAGTGATATTGCCAATCAGAATTAGACCTGGATCGTAGATGCCGAAAAGCTGGATTAGCTTGGCGTTTAGGCCGCGGTATTTCTCAACCAGAGAGCCAAAGAACTTTTCGTTGCGCTTCTCTTTGCGGAATGCCTTGACCGCGCGGACTCCGGTCATGGTCTCAACAAAGTACTGAATCAGAGTAGAAGAGGCTACCCTTTGCGCTCTGAAACCCTTATTCGTGTTGACCTGGAACCAGCGGGTGAGAATACCAAGTGGAATAAGCGCCCCAGCCAAAATAAAGAAGCTGATCGGATCCAAAATCAAAAGCGCAATAGCGGTGAAAAGCATGAACATGCCACCCACCACCAACTCGCTTAGCCCACCCGATAAAAGCTCCGAAATAGATTCCAGGTCTGAGGTTTGGCGAGCGATGACCCGGCCCGCGGTGTAACGCTCGTGAAACTCGACTGAAAGCTTTTGAGTTTGGACAAACACCCGGTTACGCAAGTCATAGAGCATGGCCTGAGAGATCTTCGCGGTGAGCATCAAAAAGTAGTAAACGGTTATCGCACTCAACGCCGCAGCCGAAAGATAAATGCCAACAATCAGCCAAAGCGGCTGGTAGTTGCCATCAATCGCATTTGGAAGTGCCCAGTCAATACCGAAGGCAATCAGCGCGGGGCCCGCTACTCGCAGTGCGGTAGAAAAAACGATCATCACTACTGCGGCATAAAGCCTCATTTTGAGTGGAATTAGCAGTGAGCCCAACAGCACTCTGGAGCGTCGTCGGATGAATTTCGACTCTTCTTTGTTTAGATCGGTGCGTTCTTCGTTATTTGTGCCATAGAGACTCACAGGTTCACCTCCCTGTTCTTCTCATCTTCATCCAAGGAGGTGATCACATATCGATAGTGGGCGTTGTTCTTGAGCAATTCTTGATGGGTACCGAAGGCTGTGATTTGACCATCCTGCATCAGCGCAACCCTGTCTGCGAGCATCACGGTTGAAGGTCGATGAGCGATGATCAGTGCGGTGGTTTTATTGAGCACGTGCCGCAAAGCATTCTCGACCATTGCTTCTGTGTCCACATCCAAAGCGGATAGTGGATCATCCAAAACCAAAATGCTCGGGTTGGCTGCAACCGCCCTGGCCAGTGCGAGACGTTGGCGTTGACCGCCAGAAAGTGAAAGCCCCTCCTCGCCGATTGCGGTGTCAAGTCCCTTGGGTAGGTCATAAACAAATCCAGCCTGAGCAATCTCAAGCGCCTGTATTAGATCGGCTTCACTCTCCTCGAGATTTCCTAAAAGCACGTTGTCTCGAACTGAGGAGGAAAACAAGGTGGCGTCTTCAAAAGCCATGGCAATCTGAGTTCTTAGGTCATCTCTGGATAGTTCTCTAATGTCCACACCATCGATTGTTATCGAACCGGATGTTACATCGTAGAGCCTGGTGGTGAGGGCGCTCAGGGTAGTTTTCCCACACCCGGTAAGACCAATTAGCGCCACCGACTCACCGGGTTCGAGCCGCAAACTGACTCCGTTTACCAAATCGGGTAAATCTTCCGGAGTATCCGGATATCTAAAGTGGACATCGTGGAATTCGAGCAGCCCCTTGGGATCTTTTATGGTCTTCACCAGAGTTGGATCTGAAATTAGATCCGGCTCGTCCATCACCTCGTAAAAACGCTGGGTTGCAGTCTTTGCCTCGAGCGTCATGCCAAGCAAGAACCCAAGCGATTCGGTTGGCCAACGCAAGACCATTGCGGTGGCAATGAATGCCACCAGCGTGCCCACGGTCAGATCTCCAGAGGCCGCCAGCCAAACCCCGGCCAAAAGTGCCAAGCCAAGAGCAAACTCGGGAATCATGATCAAGTACAACCAGATATTTGCTATCGCACGAGCCTTGGAAATCTCGGTGTCGCGCAGCTCGGTAGCTTGCGCTGCAAACTGATCAGCTGCAAACCCTCCCCGGCCAAAAGCCTTCAACACCCGAACCCCGTGCACCGATTCTTCAACCCTGGTTGCCAGATCGCCAGATTGATCTTGCGCCAGCCTTGCAATCGAGCCGTATTGCTTTTCGAACTTGAAGCCGATTATCCAAATGGGGATTGATGCAACTGTGAAGATCAACCCGAGCCAGAAGTTATAGACGAACAAGATAGCCAAACCAACCACGAGGGTCAAAAAGTTAGCTACCAAAAGCACCAAGCCGAAACTCAACCAGCGCCTAATCAAACTTAAGTCAGAGACGGCCCTAGATAAAAGCTGCCCCGAGGGCCAGCGATCGTGAAACGCGACCGGAAGGTCCTGCAATTTGGCGTAAATCGAATTACGCATCTGAGCTTCGACGAATGTCCCAGGAGTCAGAACCAACCAGCGACGTAATAATACGAACCCGGCCTCCATGAAACCCAAAAGAAGGATCAGCCCAACTGCCGGCAGTAGAGCGCCGACCCCGCCGGCGACTAAAGAGTCAACTAGGTTCTGCAAAAACTGCGGAATTGCAAGGGCGAAAAGGTGCGCCAGAATGGCCGCAAACATTCCCAAGGTGATTCTGGGTAGTGCGGATTTTGCATATGGGACTAAACGCCAGAGCGTTCTAATCGTGCCGAGTTGCTTTTGTTGCATTTATCTCTCCACTTGAGGCTATTTGGGACAGCCCTTCAGAATACACCCGTAATAAATCTTTACAAAACGAGCCGAATAGGTAACTCGCTTAGGATTATGTTCAAATCATTTAGGGAGAAGACGTGTCTATTACAGACCAGTATGTAGCTAACAACATCGAATACGCCAAAACCTTCCAAGGTCCACTGCCATTGCCTCCAGCCAAGCACGTCGCGGTTCTAGCCTGCATGGACGCAAGGTTGGATGTTTACTCCGCTCTGGGCCTCAAGCCTGGGGAATCTCATGTGATTCGCAACGCCGGAGGGGTAGTCACCGAGGATGAAATTCGCTCGTTGACAATCAGCCAGCGACTATTGGGTACCAAGGAGATAATCCTGATTCACCACACCGACTGCGGCATGCTCACCTTCACCGATGATAAGTTTAAAAATGACATTCAAAAAGAAACCGGCATCAAGCCAGCTTGGGCGGCAGAAGCTTTTGATGATCTAGCAATCGATGTCAAGGCTTCGATTTCAAGAATCAAACAGAGCCCATTTATCCCGCACACGGACAGCGTTCGAGGATTTGTGTTTGACATTTCCACCGGCCTACTGCAAGAAGTTAGCTAGCTAGAACCTAAAATTACAGGGGTCCCTTGGGGCCCCTGTTTTTTTAGTGGTAGAAGTGCCTCTCCGAAGTAAAATACATCGAGATGCCGGCTTTTTGTGCGGCAGCAATGACCTCTTCGTCTCTTAAGCTTCCGCCGGGTTGAACCACTGCCTTGACTCCGGCCTCAATTAGAACCTCGAGCCCATCCGCAAATGGGAAAAATGCATCAGAGGCGGCCACCGAATCGATCACTCGATCACCGGCTCGAGTTACTGCCAAACGGCAGCTATCCAGCCGGTTCACCTGTCCCATGCCGATTCCAACTGCAGCGCCATTTTTTGCTAGCAGGATGGCATTTGACTTCACAGCTCGACAGGCTCTCCAGGCAAATTCCAGATCCAGCATCCCCTCATCATCCAGCTGGGGTCCCGAGACTAATACCCAATCCCTAGAATTGAGCCCCTCAAAACCATCAGATTCCTGGACCAACATGCCCCCAGAGATTTGCCTCAGGTCGGTTCTAGTTCTTTGGTAATCGCCGCCGAGTTCAAGAATTCTGAGGTTCTTTTTTTTACTGAGAATTGCAAGAGCCTCAATCTCAAAACTCGGAGCGGCAATCACCTCTGTGAAAATCTCTGAGACCTGCTCGGCCATTTTTTTGGTAACCATTCGATTTGCTGCAATAACCCCGCCAAAGGCTGAGACCGGGTCGGTCCGGTGAGCCATTAGATGGGCATTCGCAATCGCATTTTCAGAACCCTCAGTTGATACTGCTACTCCGCAAGGATTAGCGTGCTTGATGATTGCGACCGCCGGGTGATTAAAATCGTATGCACAGCGAAGCGCGGCATCTACATCTACATAGTTGTTATAAGACATCTGCTTACCCGAGAGCTGTTTGGCTTGGGCTACCCCGGCAATAGCAGCGCGCTCTTTGTAGATTGCTGCGGCTTGATGCGAATTTTCTCCGTATCTTAGAACACTAGATAAGTCGAAGATTGGGCTCAGCTCAGCCTCAAACCCTGGGCTTCTTCCAGGCTCACCCTGAAGCGAATCAAACTCTTTAGCGAACCAACTCGCCACAGCAGAATCGTATTGGGCAGTGTGTGTGAACGCGGACTGCGCAAGCTGCCTGCGCAACTCAAGGGTGGTGCCTCCGTCGTTGAGCGCGGCTATCAGTTTTGAATAGTGCCCAGGATTCACAATGATTGCGACATTGGCGTGGTTTTTAGCCGCAGCCCTGACCATCGCCGGGCCACCGATGTCAATCTGCTCAATGGCTGCATCGCCCTTGGCGCCCGCAGCCACAGTGTTTACAAAAGGATAAAGGTTCACTACTACCAGTTCAAAGGCCTCGATGCCCAGAGCAGCGAGTTCATCTCGATGATCCTTGAGCCTCAGATCGGCCAGAATGCCGCCGTGGATTTTTGGGTGCAGGGTCTTTACCCGGCCATCTAGAGACTCGTGGAATCCGGTGACCTCGGAAACCTCTTGAACTGGAAAACCTGCTTGTGCAATTTGGTTCGCGGTAGAACCGGTAGAGACAATCTTCACGCCCTGCGCAACTAGGGCACCCACAAGTTCAATCAAGCCCGTCTTATCCGAAACAGATATAAGGGCGCGTCTAGGCCTGATTCGATCCCTGTGGCTGAATTCTTCTGCTCTTCTGACCTGAGACATTAGATGAAACCCTTCATGTTTATGGTGCCCTCTGATATTTCACGCACCACATCTACTAGGTGCGCGTGCTCTAAGACTTTGACCATTTCGGTGAGTTCAACTTCGGAAACACCTGCGGGTATTGCAAGCTCGCGCTGAGAAATAACGGGACCCGTGTCCATTCCAGCATCGACCAAGTGAATCGTGCTACCAGTGAGATTCGCACCAGCAGCTAACACATCACGAATAGCGTGAGTCCCCGGAAATAGCGGCAGTAGCGAAGGGTGGAGATTAATCAACCTTGACCGAAACGCGTCAACAAAGCTCGGCGGCAGCATCTTCATGAACCCGGCCAAAACAACTAGGTCGGGTTCGAAAAAATCAATGTTTTCCAGTAGAACATTCGCGAATTCCTCGCGAGTTTGAAACCTACCTGGTTCAACCACAAAAGTAGGCACACCAAATGCTTCAGCATGTTCTAGACCTAGAGCTGGATTATCCGAGCCAACCGCTAATACCCTAACTGGATAGAGCGGGTTGTCCGCCGCCTCCAAAAGCGCAAGCAGGTTTGAACCCGAACCGGAAATAAGCACCACTACCGACAACATTTCTAACCCCTACTTTCGATCTTCAGCATCAACATAGGGGCGAATAACCACTAGGCCGGCCAAGAAGCTTGGAATTAGTATCTCCAAGAAAAGCAGGCCGCCGAATAATAAAGGGTCTATTCCTATAAAACCAAACCGCCCTGGGCCAAAGCTCCCGGAGGCTATAAGCGAAAGCCCAATAGCCAGGGCTGCCCCAATCACCGCGGCAGTGACCGAGAAGGCTAAGGCTGCGGAGAATCTAGTGGCATATTCCCAGCGCATCTGTTTGGTGTGGCGCCGAACCAAAAGCGTGGCCAAGAAGGCTGTGAGCATCGGTACCAAAACGAACAACACACCGCGCTCAAGCTCGCCGGTTGGTATGGCCGTAAAGATTGGGAAAGCTGGCATGGGGCCCAATTGGGTTGCAAAGGGTGTTACCGAAGACCCGGCCCCAATTGAGAAACCGGCACCCGAGAGCCAGGCCATGCCGTAAATCAATAGGTTTGGCAAAATCGCTAACTGGCCAATAGTCAGCACCACACCGCCAAGAATGCTCACCCGCATCGCTTCGTAGAGGCTAACCACCTCAATCCAACCGAAACCTAGAGCCACAGCCATAGCCATAGCCGAGACCAAAATCATGGTAGCCAGCACAACAATCCCAACTCTTGCCGCTGGGGATAGCACGGTCCTGATCGACCAGTGCAATTTTTCATACAGGGCCAAAAGCAATGCCCGAACCGCAATTCTTTCTTTTGCCTCAGGGCCATTGGCACCGCTGAACAGTTCATAGCGCTTGCCCGATACCGAGGCTATGAATATTAGGAGCCCGAAAAACAATGCGGGAATGAATAACGGTTCGAACTCCCCAACGCTGACAGCATCGCCTCTTATCAGCCATGACACCAAAAAACCGATGCCGCCAAAGGTAGCTGAACCAGCCAGCCAGGCCGGCCACAAACTTGAGGCCGCCGAGAGTCGATGCCCGGTGCGAATTGCCAAAAGTGCGATTAGTAAGGTCATACCAAGTGGCATGGTGCTGATGACAAATTCCGGGAACGGAATGTCTATTATTTCTCCAGCTGCAAAAGTCACTGGAACACCACAAGCTAGCAAAAAAGCGTAGCCAGCGACTTGAAGAACAACCCCATAATCTACCGAGCCATCGCCCTCAATGAACCAAGCCAAGGTGAGCGGGGCAAGAACTATACCCAGGACGGTCGCGGAAATTATCAGCGCTTGAAGCGCTGCAATTACGAAGCTCAACCCTCGATTCACGAGGTTATAGCTTGGCGATAATCTCGCGCATCAAAGCGGCAGTCTCCGAAGGAGTCTTTCCAACTTTGACACCTACCGCCTCAAAGGCTTCCTTCTTGGCCTGAGCGGTTCCAGCCGAACCAGAAACAATTGCTCCGGCGTGACCCATAGTCTTGCCCTCAGGGGCGGTGAAGCCTGCGACATAGGCAACTACCGGCTTGGTGACATGCTTCGAGATGTATTCGGCGGCTTTTTCTTCAGAATCGCCACCAATTTCGCCAATCAGAACAATCGCCTTGGTTTCTGGGTCATTCTCAAATGCCTCGAGCGCATCGATATGGGTGGTTCCAACAATCGGGTCACCACCGATTCCGATAGCGGTTGAAAAACCAATGTCTCTGAGTTCAAACATCATCTGATATGTCAGCGTTCCACTTTTGGAAACCAAACCAATTGGGCCCTTGCCCGTAATGTCCGAAGGGGTGATTCCAGCGTTTGACTCGCCGGGGCTGATGATGCCCGGGCAGTTTGGGCCAATCAGCCGAGTCTTTAGTCCCTTATCAACGTTATACGCCCAGGCGGAAGCTGAGTCGTGAACCGGGATGCCCTCGGTGATTGCGACCGCGAGTTCGATCTCGGCGTCGATAGCTTCGATAATCGCAGCCTTTGCAAAAGCTGGCGGCACAAAGATCACCGAAACATTGGCGCCTGTCTTTTCCATCGCCTCTTTTACTGAACCAAAAACTGGAAGCTCTTTATCCAAAACGGTTACGGTTTCACCGGCCTTGCGAGGATTCACGCCACCGACGATGTTTGAGCCACCGGAAAGCATGCGGGTAGTGTGCTTCATGCCCTCGGCTCCGGTCATGCCCTGCACGATGATGCGGGAGTCTTTATTTAGGTAAATTGCCATCTTGCTACTCCTACTTATTGGCTAGTGCGGCAGCTAGGTCCGCACCGCCATCCATCGTGTCGGCCAAAGAAACTAGTGGGTGATTGAAATCGGAAAGAATCTTCCTGCCCTCTTCAACGTTATTACCGTCAAGGCGAACAACCAGTGGCTTAGAAGCCCTGTCTCCCAAAGTGTTTAGAGCTCCAACAATTCCATTTGCGACAGCGTCGCAAGCGGTGATGCCACCAAAAACATTTACAAGAACACTCTTCACTTGAGGGTCGTTCAAAATCACGTCGAGGCCGGCTGCCATGACCTCTGCAGATGCTCCGCCACCGATGTCTAAAAAGTTAGCCGGCTTTACGTTGCCGTGTTTTTCCCCGGCATAGGCCACAACATCTAAAGTGGACATCACAAGACCTGCGCCATTACCGATGATTCCAACTTCACCATCGAGCTTCACGTAGTTCAAATCCATCGCCTTGGCTTTAGCCTCGAGCGGGTCAAGTTGATCGCGCTCCATTTCGGCACGCTCGTGCCTGAACTCGGCGTTCTCATCAAGGGTTACCTTGCCATCAAGAGCCAATACTCGACCATCTTTGGTCATAACCAGAGGGTTTACCTCCACTAGGGTCGCATCCTCTTTAATAAAGACTTCGTAGAGCTTCACAAATACCGGAGCAACCTTGTCGACCAACCCGGCCGGGAACCCGCCGGCAACTGCAATCTCTTTGGCCTTTTCCAAATCAATACCCTCAGTTGCCGAAACCGAAATCTTTGCGAGGGCCTCGGGGCGCTCAACCGCCAGCTGCTCAATCTCGATGCCGCCCTCAACACTGCAAAGTACCAAGAAGGTTCGGTTCGAGCGATCTAGCAGAACTGAGAAGTAAAACTCCTGATCAATCTGAGCACCCTCGGCAATCATCACGCGATTTACCCGGTGGCCCTTGATGTCTAGCCCGAGAATCTTAGAGGCAGCCTCCTTGGCTTCCTGAGGTGAATGAACCACCTTGACTCCGCCGGCCTTGCCGCGGCCGCCTATTTTCACCTGGGCCTTAACAACCACAGTGCCACCAATTTTTTGGGCTGCAGCTTCGGCTTCTTCTGGGGTATCCGCGATCAGACCCTGTAAAACAGGGACTCCATAAGCCTCAAAAAGGTCACGCGCTTGATATTCAAATAAATCCAAGGGTTTTTTCCGTCTCTCGAGCGTTAAACAACCCCCTCAGTCTAGCGAGCGTTCTGCTGGCGAAAAGAGCTAATGCTTTTGAATCGGAGCCATCTTCACCAATAACCGCTTGGTGATTCCGGATTCGAATCTAACCTCCGCGGTTTGCTTTGGAGGGCTGCCGGTAACGGCGATTACCTTGCCCGCACCAAAGGCGTCGTGGGAGATTTTGTCACCGACCTCTAAGGAAAGCTCTTTGTTATCTCGGACCTGCGCCACAGTGTTGATTGCTCCTTGCCAGCTGGAGCGTTTCTGAAAACCGGTGCTTTGGGTGAGCGGTTGCCGCTCAGCGCCTTCAGCGTCCAAAAGCTCCGCTGGAATATCGGATAAAAACGCCGATGGCATAAAGCTTGCGGTGTTACCAAACAGCGTGCGCTGAAGTGCGTGAGATAAAAATAGTCGCTCTCGGGCCCTGGTCATTCCGACATACATCAGCCTGCGCTCTTCTTGCAGGCCACCGGGTTCATCAAAAGAACGAACGTGTGGCAATGTGCCCTGCTCTAGACCAATCATGAATATCACCTGATATTCCAAACCTTTGGCGGTGTGCAAAGTCATCAGCGAAATGGTGCCCGACTCATCTTCAATTTCATCAGCGGCTGCCGAAAGAGTGACCTCGGCTAGGTAGTCAGCAACTGTGCCCTCTGGGTTCTGGGCTTGCCACTCAAAAAGCTGGCCCAGCAAGGCGTCTAAATTATCAACCCTGGCTTCATCCTGCGGGTCTCTGGATGCCTCAAGAATTGATCGATAACCGCTTCTTTCAAGCGCAAGCTTTAGAACCTCCGCGGGTCCATCGGTTGCAGTCAGCGCATCCAGCTCGTTGAGCAATTCCCCGAACTCTAAAACCGAGGCAGTGAGTTTTGGACCCAGCCCCAATTCGTGCGCGCGCAATAAAGCGTGCCTGAAAGGCAGGTCTTGACTCCTTGCAAATTGAGCGAGTTTCAGCTCGGTCTTATCTCCAATGCCGCGGGCTGGAACATTGATGACGCGCCTGACGGCCTCATCATTTCTGCCATTTGAGATGGCGGAAAGATAGGCCAGCGCGTCCTTGATCTCCTTGCGCTCGAAAAACTTCAGGCCACCAATCACGGCATAGGGGACTCTTTGGCTCTTTAGTTCCGCCTCTAATGACGGAGTCAGCGCGTTGGTCCGATAAAGCACGGCAATATCCCTAAAGCCAACGCCTTCACCGTGCAGTTCAGCAATCTTGTCGACTATAAATGCCGCTTCGTTGCGCTCATCTAATCCAGTGAAAAGCGAGATTAATTCGCCCGCGCCCTGGTCGGTCCAAAGGTTCTTGGCTGGCCGATAAGGGTTCTGAGAAATGACCGTGTTGGCCGCGGAAAGAATGTTTTGAGTGGAGCGATAATTTTGCTCGAGGAGGATTGTGGCAGCTCCAGGAAAATCTCTTTCAAACTCGGTGATGTTTCTTATATCAGCACCACGAAAAGCGTAGATGGATTGATCCGAATCACCCACCACGGTCAATTCCGCTGGCATGAGCTGCTCGGCTGTTTGGTCATCGTAGATGGCATATTCATCTGGAAGCGGCCTGGTGAACTCGCGAATTAGGGCATATTGCGCGTGATTGGTATCTTGATATTCATCTACCAAAACCTGCCTGAATCTTTTTTGATACCTAGCCCTCACCTCTGGAAAAGCGCGTAATAAATGCACGGTTTCGGCAATCAGGTCGTCGAAATCAAAAGCGTTATTTCGCTTTAGCTCGTTGGTATAGGCCAAATAAACCTCGGAGACGATTCGCTCTTTGGGGTTTGACCGATCGGCATTTTGTGCAAAGTCCTCGGCGTCTTTTAATTCGTTTTTAGCATTAGAAATAATTGCAGCAGCCTGCTGCGGCTTTATATCGGCGTCTTCGGCACCGGCCTCTCGCAACAGTCTTCTCAGAAGCGCCCTGGTGTCCTGTGTGTCATAGACCGTGAAATTAGCATCGTGCCCAAGGCGCTGCGCCTCGCGCCGAAGAATCTGCAGACAAGCGGAGTGGAATGTCTTGATCCACATACCCTGACCCGCAGGCCCTATTAGATGCTCGATGCGCTCCCGCATCTCAGCCGCCGCCTTATTGGTGAATGTGATTGCCAGGACTTGGCTTGGCCAAACCTCTTTAGAGTGAAGCATGTGGGCGATTCGGTGGGTTAGCACCCGAGTCTTACCACTGCCGGCACCGGCCACAATCAAAAGCGCGCGGCCACGGTGCACCACGGCAGCTCGCTGTTGTGGATTTAATCCCTCAAGCAGGGAATCTGGGTTCAGGTTCTCAAAAATGTCTAATTGCATCGGAGGGTAGCCTAGGTCAGAGAACTGACTACTTTGGCCAATTGGTCTGGCTGGTCGCAGAAGATTCCATCAACCCCGGTTTCGATAAGCATTTTGAACCATTCATCGACCCCGCCCTCGGCGGTCTCCACTCTTGCGGTGAATAGAAATGTCTCAAGGCCCATTGCCTTCGCCCGCGTGACCAAATCCCCACGAAGTGCCATTGAGATGGCCAGCGATAAGCCATCAAAGTTCTTGGCTATCTGGGTCAATAACTCATCGGTCAGCTCCGTAACACCATTTGGGAGCATGTCTGGAGCCGATAAAAACACAAAGCGCGCGGGCTTAGAGATTCGGTCTCGAAGTCGCTGCAAAATCTCAAACTCGAAGCACTCAATAGTTATTCTCATACCCCTGGCTTGCCAGCCAGACTCATCCAGAATTTTTGCCAGGGCCTCGACTGGATTCAACCCAAGAGCCGCGAAATGCTTACCGAATTTGAGTTCAATAATTAGGTGTTTTTGATTAAAAGCCGGGTTGTTCAAGACTTCGGAGAGTCTAGGAATCGCATACTGACCGTCCTTCGCGGCGGAATCCTTGCGTCCTTCGGGGTAGCGCTCAATAGCTCTGAGTTTTTGCACGTCTTCGAGATTTAGTTCTTCGACTTTATTTGATAAAAAGCTGTGATTTGCAATATCGGTGGTGTGGCTCAGGTCGTTGTCGTGTCGAATCACTAGGTGGCCGTCTTTAGTCATCACGACATCAAATTCAATTGCGTCGCTGCCGAGCTGGAATGCTAGCTCGAAGGACTCCATGGTGTTTTCAGGCAGGTAGCCGCAGGCTCCGCGATGCCCAAAAATCTGCACCGCTACTCCCATTCGATAGTGCCGGGCGGCTTGGATGTGATATCCAACACCACACGGTTTACATCATTGACCTCGTTGGTTATTCGGTTCGAAATCTTAGCCAAAAGGTCATAGGGCAGCCTCGACCAGTCAGCAGTCATGGCATCCTCAGAGGAAACTGGCCTAAGGACAATCGGATGGCCATAACTTCTGCCATCTCCTTGAACCCCAACCGACCTCACCTCGGCCAAAAGCACAACCGGACACTGCCAAATCAAAGCATCTTGCCCAGCTTTTGAAAGCTCCTCGCGGACAATCGCATCGGCTTGGCGCAATAAATCCAGCCGCTCCTTGGTGACCTCACCAACGATGCGAATACCAAGGCCTGGGCCTGGGAAGGGCTGTCTTCCGACAATTTCCTTTGGCAAACCTAGCTCTAAGCCAATAGCGCGCACTTCGTCTTTGAATAAAGTTCGCAATGGTTCAATAAGTTCAAAGTTGAGATCATCCGGCAAGCCGCCAACGTTGTGGTGCGACTTAATGCCCGCAGTTACTCCACCGCCAGATTCGACAACATCCGGATAAAGCGTCCCCTGGACTAGAAACTTAATTGGTCGATCATCGGACATTGACTCTGCAAGCAATTGCCTTTCAGCTTCCTCGAATGTTCGAATGAACTCTCTACCGATTATCTTGCGCTTGGTCTCAGGGTCAGAAACCCCGGCGAGCGCCGCTAAGAATTTAGCTTCGGCATCGACTGTAATCAGTCGAATTCCGGTAGCGGCCACATAATCGCGCTCCACCTGTTCGCGCTCTCCCTGGCGCAAGAGACCGTGATCCACAAATACCGCGGTCAGCTGATCGCCAATTGCCTTGTGAACTAAAGCTGCGGCCACGGCCGAATCGACCCCGCCGGAAAGACCACAGATTACCCTGGCGTCGCCAACCTGTTTGCGAATCCGCTCAATTTGTTCTGCAATAACGTTGCCAGAGTTCCAGTCCGGTTTTAGGCCAGCGCCCTGGTATAAAAAGTTCTTCAGAACCTCTTGACCCTGGGCCGAGTGCTTTACTTCCGGGTGCCACTGCACCCCATAAATTCTTTTTTCCACAGATTCGAATGCCGCCACCGGAGTCGTTTCGGTTGAAGCCAAAACCTCAAAACCCGCAGGGGCTTGAGTGACCTGATCGCCGTGACTCATCCAGCTCACCTGGAGATCAGGCTGACCGGCCAATAGAGTCCCTGCCGAGACGACATTCAAATCAGTCGCGCCGAATTCACTTTTACCTGTCTTATCGACTCGGCCACCAAGTGCTTGGGCCAAGACCTGGAAGCCATAGCAGATGCCAAGAATTGGAATCCCTAACTCCAAAATCTTTGCATCCAGCTGTGGGGAGTTTGGTTCGTAAACCGAGGACGGGCCGCCAGACAAAATGATTGCTGCCGGGTTCTTTTCGGCCAGCTCCTGAGCTGAGATGGTGTGTGGCACAATCTCGGAATACACGTTCGCTTCGCGCACCCTTCTAGCGATTAGCTGAGCGTATTGGGCACCAAAATCAACTACTAGTACTGGCTGCATTTTTCTCTATCTCAGCTAACTCTTGATTGGCAATTTTTTTATAAATATGCTCGGTGTAGAAACTTAGTAGCGGAACCACACCACCAAATGCGATCAGCAAAAAGCGAGTGAGAGACCAGCGCATCAGAGTCCAAATTCTAAAGTCAGCGTATAGGTAAAGCACGTATAGCCAACCGTGAACAATCAAAATCATGACGGTGAGGTTGATGCCAACATCTGGCAGGCCTTCACCATCGACACCGTACTGCTCGAAGCTTATGAAACCGTTTGGACCACCGGCCCAAAGGTCATAGCCCAAAAAAGGCAGTCTTCTAATACCCCAGGTGATCATCAGCAGAATTAAAAAAGTTCCGGTGATATAAGAAGACACGCTAAAAAGCTTTATAACAGAGCGAACTTTGGGGATTTGAGAGATAGAAGGACCGGCCATGCTTCCAAGTTTACTTGGCTTATAAAGATGAAAGCTCTTCAAGCACGACAGCCTTGGCTGCCTCCGCCGAAGTTTGAGCCAAAGCAAGCTGGGCAACCCCTCTGGCTTGCTTCAGGCTCACTGCACTCAGGGCATTGCGAACCGCGCCAACCTGAGACTTAGATGCCGAAAGCGACTGGAACCCAAGGCCCGCAAGAACAATTGCGAAGGCGGGGTCCGAGGCACTCTCGCCACAAACACCTGAACTAATACCAACCTCGGCACTCTCCGAGGCAATCTTTTCGAGAATGCGAATCAGAGCTGGCTGCCACGGGTTCATTAGAGCTCCGAGCCCAGCGTTCATTCGATCCGCCGCGAATAGATACTGCGACAGATCGTTTGTACCGACCGAAATGAAGTCCAGTTGACCCTCTAGGTCCTTAATCGTCATGGCGATTGAGGGAGTTTCGACCATAATTCCGACCTTGTATCCGCCATGAGCTCGGGCCAACTCTGCGAATTCCAAAGCCTCTTGAGTGGTGGAAATCATCGGTGCCATGACCCACACTTCGCGGCCAGATTCTTTTCTCGCACTCTCGAGGCTCGCCAGCTGATCGATGATGAAGTCCTTGTGGTTTTGAATCAACCTGAAGCCGCGAATTCCGAGCGCCGGGTTCTCCTCTTGCGGCATCTCTAAAAATGGCACCGGCTTATCCGAGCCAGCGTCAATGGTGCGCACCACGATTGGGCCCTCCGGTGCCGCCTTCAGAATTTCGGTATAACTCTGGGTTTGTTTTTCCCTTGTTGGCTGATATTTTTCCGATAGGTATAAAAGCTCCGTCCTAAAAAGCCCAACCCCGGAGGCGCTAGAAGCGGCCGCCGCAATCGCATCCTCTAGTGAACCAATATTTGCTCGGACCGGAATTATCGGATCTAGTGATTTTGGCACGAAACTAATTGCGGTTGTGGCCTGTGAGTCCTTCCCGTCGACCACAACTCGGTCGCCAACCGGATCGACTAACACCAACTGGCCATCTAATAGATTCTTGGCCCCGGCGCAAGATACTACTGCCGGAATGGACCTGGAGCGACAAATGATTGCGGTGTGACTGGTTGGTCCACCCTTTATTGTTATGACCCCAACCACCGCCTTGGTGAACTGGGCCGTGTCGGCGGGAGAAAAATCATCTCCCACAATAACAAAGCTGCCCTGAGTCGGAATCTCAAGCCCCAAAGAAATGCCGAAGATATCTGCCGCCACCCGCTTAGCTAAATCTTTTAGATCTACCAGTCGCTCTTCAAACGCCTCATCCCCAGCGAATAGCTCACCGAACTCATCCACCGCTAAATCAATCGCGGTTGCCGCGTTCCAGCCGGCTTCGATCTGCAAATTAGCCGCTTCGAAAAGCTCTTCATCCTCAAGCATCATCTTCAGGGCTTCTAGAATCTCCGCCGAGGTTCCCCCTGCCCTAAGGGCAAGCTCATCCAAGCCAACTGCAACATTAGAGATTGCGGCCCTGAGAGCCTCAACCTCTTTTTGAAAATCCCCAAGGTGCTTTGCGGCGCTGGGTAAATCCTGATGCGGGCGAATTCGCAGCACTTCGGCCACAACCGCCTTTAGGCCAACGCCCAAGCCGGTTAGAACTGTTCCTGACTCCAAGGTCACAATCAACCCTTGATGAAGTCTTGAATCTGATGGATTATTGAATCAGCGAGTGCCTGATCCTCGGTATCAATCTCAACAACTAGCTCCTGGCCAGTCTTGGCCTTTAAGGCCATCATTCTCAGTGGTGAATTAGCCCTTACTAGCTCTTCGCCAACTTTGCCAATTCGCACCTCGAGTCCAGACTCTTTTACCAACTTAACTATTTGGCCAGCCGGTCTAGCGTGTAAGCCGATGGGGTCTTGAATTATTAGGTTGGCTTTGATTGTGGTGGGCATTATTCCTCCTGGTTACTTGAGCGATGATAGCAAAATTATCAATTGGGGCTTGGGCCGCCTAGGCCCGATTCAACGCACTTTTGTGCATTGAAAAGACCTCGAGCAAGCTCGGGTATAAAGGATGTGAAGGATTGATTCCACAGATCTTCGCCACACAATCCGCTACCGATTGGGTTTCAATAATTTCCGCTAACTCAAGCACCTCCGAATCGCCATCATCGCGAAACAAAAGTGCTGCAAAAACGACTTCTAAAATTGCCTTAGGTTCGTGTCCTAGTTCGGCGGAGTAGGCCGCCGGCCCTACCAGCCTCTCGTTTCTTGAGAGTTTTCTAAGGGGTTGTCGGCCAACCCTTGCTACCTGGTCGTCGATAACGGGGTTTCCCAGCCGCTCTAAAGTATTAGCGACATAAGCCGCGTGCTTCTTCGGATCGAATTGGTGACGATCAACCAGCACTCGAGAAGTCTCATCTAGGACTCGACGGGTGGTTTCAAACACTTTAGGGTCGCCTAAAGACTCAGATATGTTTCGGTAACCCGCGAGCTGGCCCAAATAGGCGATTGTTAGGTGGGCTGTGTTGACGGTGAAAAGCTTGCGCTCGATAAATGGTGCTAAATCTTTTACAAACACTGCCCCGGGTATTTTGATGGTCGAATCTGAAATTCGGCTTGAATCGATTACCCATTCACAGAACTCTTCGACGAACACATCTGGAGCGGAGCCCTCCGGCTGCATCGGAACGATTCGATCCACAGCCGTGTTGGCAAATAGCACTTTCTCGTAATCAAGCTGGCCCTGTTCCTTTATCGCGCTCTCCAAGATATCAGTGGCGTTTATAGCATTTTCACAAGCCATTACTAATAGCGGCTCACGGCGGGCTCTTGCTCTGATTCCAGCCGCAATAGCACTGGCTAGCCTGGGTAAAAGATTGGCCCCGACCGATGCGGTAACCAGATCAGCTTCTGATATCGCCCGGACCAGATCATCAAACTGATTCACCGAGTGTAGCGCCGTGAAGTCTGAGTAATGCTTCGTGTTTTGTTGCTCGGTTAAGACGGTGAGACGGTATTCACCTGCAGCTAGCAACGAGTCGATTAATGATTGATTGACATCGGCAAATGTGACAAAAAAACCAGCGTCTTGCAGAACTGCGCCGATGAATCCGCGGCCAATGTTTCCTGCGCCAAAGTGAACAGCTTTCAAGTTCAAACCTTCTTGTAAATATCTAAATCGGAGCGGTCGAAATTAATCTTGGGAGCTGAGAAGCAAGTCAATAATATCGGCGGGAGAATTTGAATTCAGCAAAATGGCTAGGTGCGCCTGATCCTGGATTAGTTCTGCCAGGTTCCCCAGAATATCAACGTGAGCATCGCCCTTAGAGGCAATTCCCAGCACGCAGCTCACCAGTTCATCCCCCCACATAATGGGGTTTTCGAGCCTCAGGAATACAAGCTGGTCATAATTTACAAACTTGCGAGACTCGTCGGTGCCGTGCGGGATGGCGAAACCCATGCCAATGGCTGAGGAGAAAATCTGCTCGCGCTGCCACATAGCTGTCGTGTACTCGGGCTCGATTGCCCCAAGCTCTTCCAATAGTTGGCCACAACTGGCCACAGCCTCCTCCGATGAGGAAGCTGTGGCAGCTAGTTGGATTCCGGCCTGTTGAATCAGATCAGTCATCGGAGATATCTTGACCCTCCTGAAGCGCACTAACCAATCTTGCGATGATTAGGTCACCCAGAAACATGTCAAATGCGATAACTACCGAGTCGGGAACGGCTTGCTTAGCTCGACCGCTTAGACCTCGGTGACACAGAACTATGTCGTGCTCTGTGGTTGCCAACTGATTTACAGGAGAGTGGGTCACCGTGATTCCTTGTGGCTTGAGCTGCTTGGCCAGCATTTTCGCCACCATCACGGAAGAACCCATTCCAGCCTCGCATGCCACGACGATCGTCTTGACAGAGGCTCCGGATACTTTTGCCATATTTACTGAGTCATTCCGGTCTTCATTTCACTGCTCTTTGCCTTAGCACCCGCGAGGTCGGATGCAGTTGCATCGTCCTTGGATAGTCGAAGAATAAAGAAGGCGACCGTGAAGCTAACTGCGGCAGCCATGAAGATACCCAACAACACACCAAGGTGGTCTCCCGGAGGAGTCATCGCCATCCAGGCAAAAATTGAGCCTGGCGAAGGAGTGGCGACTAGCCCAACACCGGTTACCAGGAATACAGCAACTCCAGTTGCTCCACCAGCAATCATCGCGATGATGGTCTGTGGCTTTAGCAACACGTAAGGGAAGTAGATCTCGTGAATTCCACCAAGGAAGTGAATGATGATCGCGCCTGGAGCCGAACCGCGAAGTGCCTTAGGTCCTGCAAGCCAGAAGGCAAGCAATAAGCCAAGACCTGGGCCCGGGTTGCTCTCGATCATAAACATGATTGACTTGCCCGCGGTCTGAACATCAATGACACCAAGCGGTGCCAACACTCCGAAGTTGATTGCGTTATTTAGGAATAGGACCTTGGCCGGCTCAATCAGGATTGAGACCAGCGGCAAGAGACCCGCATCCACCAAAACCTTGATTCCTGAGCCAAGAACATCGGTGATGCCGTTCACGGCAGGACCGATGCCCCAGTAGCCCAGAATTGCCAAAAGCAAACCGGAGATACCCAGGGAGAAGTTGCTTACAAGCATCTCAAAGCCAGCAGGAACCTTAGGGTCCAATGCTTTGTCAATCTGCTTCAAGACCCATGCGGCCAGCGGGCCAATGATCATGGCGCCGAGGAACATTGGAACATCGGTTCCAACAATGACCCCTACGGTAGCAATCGAAGCGATAACGGATCCGCGCTGACCGTGCACTAAGCGACCGCCAGTGTAGGCAATCAAAATCGGCAATAGGTTCACAATCATTGGACCTACCATTTGGGCTAGGTCTTCATTTGGGAGCCAACCGGTTGGGATGAATAGTGCTGTTAGGAGACCCCAGGCGATGAATGCGCCGATGTTTGGGATCACCATTCCAGCAAGGTTGCCGCCGAACTTCTGCAATGAAGCTCGCCAACCTTTTTGTCCACTGTCCGTAGTGGGGATAAAATTAGCCATGGGTACTGCCTTCCTTAAGAGGGGTTGTATTCTGTGTCGCCGGGATGAGAGTTTGGTTGAGATCCGCTCTTGTCCTGGTGACCCTTTCTCCACTGCAATTGAGTAGAGAAGTCTTGATTAGGCGAGGGCAATTTCAACCCCCGCGTTCGTAAATGCGTCGATGAATTCTTCGTGGGTTGTGACATTGGTCACTAACCGGTCAAAATCTCCAAAATTGGCAAACCTGGCGGGATAACTAGATCCAAATTTTCCAGCATCCGCCAGCAAAAAACGCTCAATGGAATTCTTCATCATGGTTTTTTTCACCATGGCTTCGTCTGTATCAAAGGCGGTAACTCCCCCTTGAATGGATATTCCGTTAGTCCCGATAAAACTCGCCACCGCATTGAGTTCAGATAAATCAGCTACTGTCTTTGCGCCAACCGAGCTCAGGGTGGCGGGCCTAATTTGCCCGCCCAGAATCTTAACTTTCGTGGAGGTACCAGAAATTTTGTGGGCCAATGTGATGCTGTTGGTTACAACCAAAAGATTTGGCCTATCCCTTAGGTGAGGAGCTAAACACTCGGTGGTTGTTCCCCCATCGACAAAAATGCATCCTTCTTTGGGGATGTAGGCCGCTGCCAGATCCGCAAGGGCTTGTTTTTCCCGAGGATTGCGGTCGTACCGTTCCGGGATCGTGTATTCCTTGGAATAGCGCTCGAGTGAAATAGCGCCTCCGTGCACCCGTCGCACGACTCCCCTGCGCTGGAGGATATCTAAGTCTCGCCTAACGGTTTCTACGGCTACCGAAAGCTTGGAGGCAGCATTGGTCGCGTCAAGCCGGCCCTCTGATCGAGTCCACTCAATAAGCTTGAGTCTTCGCTCTTCTGCCAACATCCTTTTAACGCCTCCGGGTTCGCCTGAAATTGCCCGTTTTTATCGGGTTTGAGGTCAAGTTAGCAGGAAATTCACATAAATCTCCACCTAAACGGGCAGAAACTCACATTTTTAGTAACGATTCTATAAACCGAGTTCTCTATTGCGCTCATCCATCACCATTCGGCCCCAGAGGTAAAAAGCAGCCAGGGCGAAAAAGGCCCACTCAAGGGCATAAAACAGGGTCAACCAGTTGATCTCAATCCCCTGTTGCCTAATCCCAATCGAGATCT
>Ga0306872_100020_pt1 | contig 80205 bp, 66 predicted proteins | sample AntRauMeHopE1498_FD_190455 | JGI IMG/M metagenome (GOLD analysis project Ga0306872, IMG submission 190455) | Saline lake microbial communities from Rauer Islands, Antarctica - Metagenome Hop E1 #498 (v2) (version 2) | ecosystem: Environmental > Aquatic > Non-marine Saline and Alkaline > Saline ...
GGCCGGGAGCGGCATGTCTGCGGCCGGGAGCGGCATGTCTGCGGCCGGGAGCGGCATGTCTGCGGCCGGGAGCGGCATGTCTGCGGCCGGGAGCGGCATGTTTGCGGCCGGGAGGGTCTCGCGTTTCGGCTGCGGCATACAGTCGTCCAATGTAGCCGTCATTCTGTTCGTGCGGTGCATGCCGCACGCCACCATTACGGGCGCGTCATTCGGGTCTCGCGGCGGGCGCCCGGACGTGGCGAGCCTGGCGCACCCGATCGTCCTGCAGTAGTCGAAGACGCTGTTCTTGTCGCCCCGCAGCTTGTGAAAGGGGCACCGCGCCGGCGTGATCTTTCCGCGGTGCATATTCGTGCCGTAGACGGCGCGCGCGCCGCACGCCTCGCACTGCCTTTCGGCGACGCGCGGCACCTCCTCATAATCCTCCAGCATCTCCGGTTCGTAGTCCGCCAAGGGGACACTGTCCAGGTCCGCAGGCTCGCCCCCTGCATGTCTCGGGCATCGGTAAATAGGGGGGGATTCGGGCGTGGGCTTAGAGCACGAGATGCGCTGCCGCCTGCCTCTCGCGGCGCAATGCGTGCAGAATAGTTCGACGGAGTATGTCATCGCGTGGTTTACGCAGTATTTCGACACCGGGTACCCTAACGGGTCCTGGACGCCGTATGTTGCCGGGCGGGTGCAGTATTCTCGGACGCACACGAGCGCGTCCTTGTAAACATGCATGCCTGCAGTGCGGTGCACTGCGCAGCGTGTGGCGTTGTTGCCGCCCATCGCATGTGTCGACAGGCGCCTGCAGCCTATGTGCTGGCACCGGCGCCTGACGTTCGCCACCATGCTTGGCTCCGCGTGCGCGGTACAGTGCGTGTCGTGCGCCCCGTGGCCGCGGCTCGCCTGTGACTTGCACCCAGCGATCATGCATCGCGGCATCGCGAACCGGTTGCTGCCCGAGTTTCGAGTTCAAAACGTCCGGCTACCGAGTGTTGTACGTGTCTATTGGTATCAAATTTCGTACGCCTGCTGCGCAAAAAGTGTGCACCGGTCAGGCGTCTGCTATTTTCGGGCGTTTGGCTGCTCTGGAGCTCCGGAAGAGGGCCAGTTTTTCCTCGCGTACCGCGACGATGTCCGCTTCCGCCCGCGCACGGTCTTCGGCCGGGATGTGCTCCTTGCAGTACAGCATCACGGTGTTGAAGTTGCGGGGGTCCCGTTTGCTAAAAATCACAGCGTTTTTGCATGCTGGCCCTTCGACGCACGTTGAACGGCCGGGCGTCGATTGCAGCCGTATCATGTCCGGCGTTTTGTGCTTGCTGCAGAACTTGGCGAACGCACGCCGCAGCAGGCCTGGAGGGCCGTAGTACGCCTCTGCGTAGCACCCGGGCGCCTGGCACGTTTTGGCGCGCATGCTGCGCATGTCGGGATCCCTGTGTACTTTGCACCGGGCCGCGTATTTTTCCGAACGCCCGCAGCCTTCGGGGGGCGTGCCGTACACCGACTGCATGCCGCAGCCCGCGACTTCGCACGGATTGTACTTGTTCGACACCATCCCCGGGAGGAAATGATCCGCACACACCTCCACGTCTGTCGAGGTCAACACCCCTCCGTTGTCGCAGGGGGGGTACCCAAACGAAGGCAGCTTGGCGCAGCCGCTCGCCGTGCACTTCTTCGACTTTACGTTCACCATGTCCGCGGTCTTGTGCGCCTTGCACCAGACGTTTTCCCCCCTGTACGACGCGGAAAGCCTGCGGTGGCCGAATATCCCGAACATGCCGCAGCCGGGAGCTCCGCACTTCGACATCGCGGCGGGTTACTGCCCCCGTTCCGGTTCAATTTGTTGCGCGCCGCAAAAACGGCGGCGCGCTATGCTGTGACCTCGCGCAGCGTCGCCAGGTCCGAAGACAGGGCCTCGCTGGTGGTGAAGTCCGCGCCCTTTTTCCCCTTGCGCTCCAGCACCGTGGGGATGCCGTACTTCTGCGCAAATTCGGTAAACGCGCGCAGGCCGCTCGCTCCGGGCTCGCCGCGGTACTTGCCCCACATCGCGCCGCGGGCCAGGCGCGCGTGCTCGTCCGCGCCGGACCCCAGAGGGTGCACCTCGTCGTTCAGGTGGAACATCACCGCCGGCGTGCAGCCGGTGCGCCCCAGCGGGAACACGCCCTGCGCCGCGCGCTCGAACCTGCGCAGCCAGTCCGCGGCGCCCGCGTACGTCGACACGTCCTGCCCGCACGACCATATGTGCGCCGTGTCGACGCACAGCCCGAAGTACGTTAGATCGGGGTCCACCGCTTCGCGTATGCGCGCGAACAGCGCGCACAGCTTTTCCGGCGTGTCGTACGGCACCAGGCCCTCGGCGCGGTCCGCGGTGTGTTCGTCCCGCAGGCGCAGGTGCGGCGTCTCCAGGTACAGCCTGACGCAGTCCCGCGGAGGGGCCGTCGCTGCCGCCCCCGGTTCGCGCATGGACTCCACCGGGGCGCTGTGCCGTATGTGGCACGCCCAGCGCTCCAGCTCCGCGTTTTCGCTGTTCGCGTCGGGGTCCAGCATCGGGCCCAGGAGGTTTTCCGCCGGCGCGGGCATGAGCCACGGCAGCACGTTCAGCACGCGGTCCGCCGGCTCGCTGTTCAGGTGCACCACCAGCCCCGACAGGCCTGCCGACGCCGCGCGCAGTAGCTCCCGCTGTATCCACTTCGTCGTCCAGTGGTGGTTCGACTTGTCGGTGTTCCACGGCATGTCCATGTACGTGCCGTGCGCCACGCCCCACAGCGGGCGCCCCTCCGCGTTGCTGGCCCGTATGTAGTCGCGCAGGCCGTGCGCCTCCGTCACGTCCGTGGTGAACTTCATGCTGCGGGGGCCCGCCACGAACACCTGGAACGCGAACGGCTGCCCCTCCCCGCCCCCTTCTTTCGCGCCCCCTTCCGCGTCGTAGAACGCCCGCGCCGCCGCGACCTCCTGCGCCAGCTGCGGACGCGCGCCCCGCGCCCACTCCCTGCTCACGTGGAAGCCGAACATCGTGCCTGTGGGGGGTCGCGTGTGTTCAGTTGCGCGCGCCCGCTTTTTGAAGCGTTTCGGGGCCTTGTCTACTCGCCCTTCCGCTCGCCCTTCCGCTCGCCCTTACTCTCGCCCTTCTGCTCTCCCTTCTGCTCTCCCTTCCGCTCGCCCTTCCGCTCGCCCTTCTGCTCTCCCTTCTGCTCTCCCTTCCGCTCGCCCTTCCGCTCGCCCTTCCGCTCGCCCTTCCGCTCGCCCTTCTGCTCGCCCTTCTGCTCTCCGCTCCACACACTACACCAAAAGCCATGCTGGGGATTTCCGAAGCGCACCAAGTCTGGGCGCGCGCCGCGGGGTGCGACGAACCGCGGTGGTGCTCTGTGCACGACGTGCGCCCCGGGTTTCGGGTGGCCGTTTCTGGGGCCGGCGCCGTGTGGCAGACAGTCGTCTCGGTGCGGTCCGAGATGCGCCACGACGCCCTGCGCGGCGCGGACACGCGCCGCCGGGTGGTGTGCGAGACTACGCACAGCGCCGAGGTGTGCTACGTCTCCGGAGACCGTGAGGCCGGCGTCACGATGGTACCCGCGGGACGCGTCGGCAGGTTTATTCGCGTTCCCGCCCTCGCCGTCGGGGACCCCACCCTCCGCAGCTACGCATGCGTCGACCTCGGAAAGTTCGGGCCCATTGCCGGGGGCCGGGTCATGTACTCGCTCGAGACCGACGGCGCAGACAAACCGGTGCTGGTCACGCGCATCGTCTCGGGCGGCGTCGCCGGGCCCGCCACCCTGGTGCGGGTCGGCCGATAGCCGCTCCCGCCAAAAATGGGCGGCTTTTAGCGCGGACGCTTTTTAGTGCGGGAGCCAGAACGGCGTCGTTATGCTGAACGTGCCCCGGGCGCGGGCGCCGGCGTCGTGCGCGGCCGCGTCGGCCGCGTCGGTGCCCGCCGTCGCGAGCTCGTCCGCGCGCGCGTTCACGCCCCACAGCAGCCTAGAACGCCGCTGTTCCCGCTGCAGAGCCGGGGGCGCTTCGGGCGCCGGGGGCGGGGGCTGCGGGAGGTGGCTGCGCTGGTGGGTGAACACCACGCGCGCGCCGCCGCGCAGGATGTCCAGCAGGCGTTCCGCGATCTGCACCAGGTCGAAGTTTTTGAGCTGGCCGGCCGTGCCCTTCGCGCGGCGGGCAGGGAGCCACTCGGTCATGGTCTTCACGAACAGGTTGCTGTCGCTCACGACCTCGACCGGCATCGTGAGCCCCGCGCGGCACGCCGCCAGCAGCAGGTAGCAGCCCGCGAGGTATTCGCCGCGGTTGTTTGTGGGCGCGGCCGCCCGCCCCGTCGCGCGGAAGCCGTGCAGCGGGTTCGCGGCGTCCACCCAGTCGTACTCGGCCGCCGCCGCCGCGCCGTGCATCTCGAGGCCGTGCAGGGGGCCCCCGTGGAACGTCACGCCGAAGCCCGCGCGCGCGCCGTCCCCGCCGTTGCCGCGGCACCCGCCGTCGCACGCCGCGATCGTGGGCGTCTCCAGCCAGGACACGGGACGCGTCCCGGCCAGCGCGCTGTTGGCCGTGCGGAAGTGGCCGCACATGCGGAACTTGGACGCCGCGGGCTTCGCGTTGTCGGACAGCGGCGACGGGTGCGACCAGCACAGCGCCGTCGCGCCCGCGACGATGCACCGCGGCGCGAGCTCTTTGGCCGCGCCGCCCCACAGCAGGAACACCGTCGGCAGGGACGCGGACCGGCGGTGCTCGCACAGCGCCTCGATCAGCGCGTCGGTGAACGGCGCCCACGCCGCGGTGTGCGCGCCCGCCACGCCCGCCCGCGTCGTCAGCGCGCGGTTCAGCAGCAGCACGCCCTGCGCCGCCCAGAAGCGCAGGTCGTGCAGCGACGCCTTCATGCCGCGCGCCTCGCACAGCCTCGCCGCGTCCGCCGCCGCGGGCTCGGCCGGGCGGCTGCCGGGGGCGTACCCGACGTCGCACGCCACCGCCTCCGCTATGTTGCGCAGCGACGCGAAGTCGGGGCTGCACGAGAAACACAGGCCCTGCGCCTGCTCCTTGCGCCCCTCCGCGTCCTGCCGCGCCGTGTGGTACGGGTCCTGGCCCACCACCACCACCGCCGCGGTGTCGGGGCCCACGTACCGCAGCGCTTCGAACACGTGCGGCGCCGACGGCACCGGGTCGTGGCCCGCCCGCATGTCGTCGAGCACGGCGCGCAGGGCCGCGCCCAGCGCGGCCTTCACCGCCCGCTGCTCGAGGATCGTCCGCCACCCAGGGTGGCAGCCCGCGAACAGTTTGTCGAAGCCGCGCATGCCCGACGTCGCAGCCTATCGTGCCGCGCCGACGTATTCAAAACACGCCCGCGTAAATATGAACGCGTTTCCGGCGCTGTATACCCGCGCCATGGAATACGAAGGCGCGCTGCCGGTAACGCTGGTCGTCTCGATGGCGCTGCGCTCGAACCCCGCGACGCTCGAGGTGCAGCCGGGGCTCGTGTCGCGCCGCGGCGGGGGCACGCCGTGGCGCATCGCCGAGGGGGACATGCGCGACAACGCGCTGTTCATGAAGCCCGTCGGCGAGCCGTGGCCGTTCGTCGTCGTGAGCCGCGAGACGTTCGAGCGCTCGGCGGGCGCGCCGCGTCCGCGCAGGCACACCGTCGTGCTCCTCGACGGGCGCGGCGAGGACGGGCTGCCGCCGGATACGCCCCCGCTCCCCGAGGCGTGCGGCGCCGGCACGCTCTCGTACGCCTACACGGCCCGCGGCGTCGCCGAAGCCGTGCGGCGCCTGTTCGGCAGCGTCCCGTTCGGGGGGGAGCTCGCCGCCGGACGCCGCACCGTCGCGCGGGCGCGCGGCTCGCACGCCCCCGACGTGTACCTCGTCGGGTGCCTGCAGACGCTGCTCCTCGCCACCCGCAGCGATGACGTACGCGTCGCCGGGCTCGAGGTCACCAACGTGCACCGCGCGTACCCGTGCGAGGCCGAGGACGTCGTGTTCCAGTGGTTCTACAAAAACGTCGCGCTGTTTCGCCACGCCTACGCCGAGCACTTCCCGCCGGAAGAGGGCGGCGTCGACCCGCGCCCGGGGTTTTCGTTCGAGACCTGGGTCGCGCACGACGCCGTGCCGCGCCGCCCCCTGCGCGCGCCGCCGGGGGGCGCCACGCGCCCGCGCGCCCCGCGCTACAGCCCGTACGACGCGAAGCCGCAGCATTCGCCGCTGGCCCGCCTGCAGCAGTCGCCGCTGGCCCGCCCGCAGCAGTCGCCGCTGGCCCGCCCGCAGCAGTCGCCGCTGGCCCTCCCGCAGCAGTCGCCGCTGGCCCTCCCGCAGTCGGCCCCCGCCCGCCCGCAGTCGGCCCCCGCCCGCCCGCAGCATTCGCCGCTGGCCCGCCCGCAGTCGGCCCCCGCCCGCGGCGCGGCGCGCCCGCCCGTGCCGTCTCCCCTCAGTCGCGCCAGGTCCGGGCAGTTAGCGGCCGAGCTCCAAAACGTTGCGCGCCGTAATATTGCCCCCGCGCCGACGGCATGACCAACCTGCAGTTCGGGGCCCTGGTTTTTCTTGTGGTAGTTTTGGCCGCGACGGCGGTGCGGTACGTGGCCGCGTACTGGGGCGCCGCGCCCGGGAAGGACGGGTTCGTGTCCAAGGAGGCCGTCGCCGTGGCCGAGCAGGCGCGCGAGGTCTTCGACGCGCGCGGCGTAGACGTGTCGTACAGCGAGTACTGCGACAAGGTGGACGGCGCCGACCCCGTGCAGTTCCACCGCGTGCGCGAGCTCGCCCGCGCGGGGGCCGTCACGCCCGAGGCCGTGCAGCGCGTCCTGTAGGCGCGCGCCGCGTTTTTGCCGCCGCGCGCGCGCCGCCCCTTATAGCCATGGGACGCAAACGCGCCGCGTGCGCCGCCGCGCTCGTCGTCGCCGCCCTGGTGGCGCTCGTGGTGCTCGTCGTGTGGCTCGCCACGCCGCACCGGTGCTTCCTCGACGTCCTCAACGCCGAAATCTCGCGGCAGTCCACGTTCGAGCCCTTCTACGCCGCGTCCGACCGCCGGTGGGGCCTGCCCACGCCCGGCGAGGTCGTGCCCGGGCTCGAACGCGTCGACGCCGCGTTTCCCGAAATTCGCGGCGAGATGGTGCGCGCCGTGTTCGGCGGCGCCGGCGCGCGCCGGCTGCCCCCCATGCACGAGATGTACAACAACATCTTCATGTACAAGGGCAGCGGGAGCCGCGCCTCCGGGCTCGCCGGCGCCGTGCAGCGCGCCGCCGCCCCGCTGCAGCGCGCCGCCGGGCGCCTCGTGTACGGCAAAGACACCGACATCTTCGACCGCATCGGCAGCGACAACTGGCGCACCTTCAACCTCGTCATGTTCGGGCTCCCCGTGCCCAAAAACGCCGCGCTGTGCCCCCGCACCGTCGAGCTGCTGCTCGGCGTGCCCGGCGTGCAGTCCGCGCTGTTCTCCGTCGTGATGCCCGGCGCCTACATACCGCCGCACGCCGACCCCGCCAAGGGCGTCGTGCGGTACCACCTCGCACTGCGCGTGCCCCGGCCGGTACTGGGCACGCGCGAGTGCTACATCGAGGTCGACTGCACACACGGGCCCGGGTGCACGCTCGCGGACGAAATGCACCGGTACAGGTGGGAGGAGGGGAAGAGCGTGCTGTTCGACGACGTGTTTTCGCACTGGGTGCAAAACGACACCGAAGAGGTCCGCGTGATACTTTTCGTAGACGTGCTGCGCCCGCTGGTCGGGACCGCGAAAGCGCTGCAGGACCTGTCCAACCTCGCTAACCGGTACCACCCCGGCGTGCGCCGCCTCATTCGGGAAAGCGCCGTGTAGCAAGCCGCGCCCTACGTCGCCGCCTCGCGCCTTTTTGCCGCGCCCCGCTCATGCCCGCCGGATGACTGCCCCGCCGGACGCTCGCCGCTCGACTGGGGGCCCGCGCGCCGGACGGGCGCGTACACCATGCTGTGCATGTCTGCCGGGCTGTGCGCCGCGCAGAAGTACGCGTATTTCCCGTCCCCGTGCGTCGCCGGCCGCGTGCAGCGGCTGGGCACCAGCCCCCACGTCGTGCACCTGTGGTGCGGCATCGCGATCATGCCCGCGATCTTGTGCCGGTCGCACACGTCCGCCGCGCTGCCCGGGACGCCGTGTGTCGCGCGGCTGCCGCACAGGATGCACCGGAGCGGGCCTCCCGGGCTGGCGGCCGCGGGGCTGCAGTGTGCCGCCGCGGGGCTGCAGTGTGCCGCCGGCGCCCCGGGACTCTGCGGCGCGGCCGCCGACATAATTATTTCCTTCCAGTGGGGTGCGCAGTGTCCCGCGCGGCTGTCGTCCGGCAGGTATGTGCCGGTCGTCATGGCGCTGTTGAAGCACGTCGGGTGCCGGCCGAAGCCCGGATCCGCCGCGTTTTCCTTCATGTGCACTTGGCACAGCAGGCGCGAGCCGTCGGTAGCGGGGGTACGGTACGCGCCCCTGCGGCTACACAGGTCGCACCTGTTGTAAATAAACACCATGCCAGGCATCTTGTGTTTGGAGCAGAATATGCCCTCGGCTCCGAAATTGTTGCTGAGGCCGTATCGTGCCAGGTTGGCGCACCCGTAATGCCCGCACGGTCCCCGCATAGTGGCGCTGATAGCTCCGCCGCGGGACGTTCATTTTTAGGGCGGCGCTGCAATATGCGGCGGCGGCGGGTTAGAGTCCGCGCCGCGCGATTTGACTATACGGTCCAGCAGGCCCTTGTTGTTGATAAGCACCGCGCGCAGCTGGCCGCACTCCTGGTACGACTGCTCGTTCGCTATCAGCGCCCGCATTATGTCCGCGTACCTGTACGCGTCGTCGAAGGGCTGCTCCCGCACCAACGTGTCCATGCTGCGCTGCACCATCGGCGGCACGACTAGCTGCATCGGCCGCACCGCCCACGCCGAGCCGCCCGACCCGCCGACGTGCACCATCGCCGACGTGGCCTGCTTTTTGTTGGGAATGTAGCACGTGACGTTTTCCGGGTGCGCGGGGTCGCTGTATATGAGCAGCGCGGTTTGGAGAAGCGCCTCCAATGCGGCGCTGCTGGGGTCGCGCTGCGTCCTGAGTATGCCGTCCAGTATTCCGCGCACGTGTTCGCTGTCTATGTGGCTCGTCTGCTCGTTGCCGAACACGTTCAGGACCACGTTTACGTTGCCGTTCACGATGTTGCCGATATGCACGTTGGGGGACTGCACCTGCGTCGTCAGCGCCTGCACCTGCGCCCGCAGAGACTCTATGTCCGCGGCTTGCTGCCTCATCTGTTTGTCGCGTTCGCTGCTGTCGACGCGCGCCATGTGCTGCGCCACCTTACACGCGGAACGGATGTGCACCTGCATGTTGCTGTGCTGCGTAAACCTTCTGCGGCAGAAGCGGCACTCGTGAGGCTTCTTCATTTCCGACTGCAGAAGGTCGTCCGCCGACAGCAGCGGCGAGCACGGCTTCACCCTCTGTAAGTGTCTTTTTAGGAGGCACGGCTTTGCGAACGCTTTGTCGCACTTCGGGCACGTCCTGTCTGCCATGTCCGCGCGAATGCAGTTGCCCCCCCTGACCCTAATTGTGTGGGATAGGCGCCCTATACTACCGCATGCGGTTTAGCATAGTGGTTAAATATTGTTGTTGTTTGGTGTTATTCGTTGAAAGCACAAGTTTGTGGTGTGCCGAATTTTATTGCCCCCGTAGGTGCATGAATTGTTGTTCGGAGGAGGGAACAAACGTCATGCGCACCTCCGAAAAATGGTCAGAAATGCACGTTGGTGGCTGTCTACGCACTGCTCCAACACACCGGTCCATGTTTTCGTGTTGTTGCGGTAGATAGTGTCTACATTCTTAGAAAGGTATTCACAGAGATGTTAGGGAACAAAAACCATATACATATATGATTTTTGTTCCCTGGGGGGGAAATTCTCCGGAAGCTGCCGCAGGCTCCGGCAAAAAAATCGGAGGCCCCAAATTTTTCGCGGGACGATGCGGAGGGCGTCGAGCGGCGGCTTAGCAAAAACGTTAACCCGCCATCTCGGGTATATGCGTTGGAAATACAACCGTGAGTAGTACTAACGGCGTCTACAGTATTGGTCCTGAATAAAACATATACAGTACACTCCCACGTTAAGACATTAGACTTACTATGAATATTCTCGGGTCTACTAGGTAATGAAATGGTTATATCTATGTTTATGGGATTATACGGTAGAAGCGCGCATGTTTGGAATGGGCGAGGGAACAAAAACAATGCGCACCTCCGAAAAATGGTCCGAAATGCACGTTGTCGGCTGTCTACGCATTGCTCCAACACACCGGTCCATGTTTTCGTGTTGTTGCGGTAGATAGTGTCTACATTCTTAGAAAGGTATTCACAGAGATGTTAGGGAACAAAAACCATATACATATATGGTTTTTGTTCCCTGGGGGGGAAATTCTCCCGAAACTGCTGCAGGCTCCGGCAAAAAAAATCGGAGGCCCCAAATTTTTCGCGGGACGATGCAGAGGGCGTCGAGCGGCGGCTTAGCAAAAACGTTAACAAGTCATCCTGGGCATACGCGGTGTAAATATACCCGTGGGTGATACTAAATTTATTGATTGCATTGGCCACGAACAAAACATATACAGTACACTCCCACGCTAAAACATCTGCCATATTATGTATATTCTCGGGTCTACTATGTAATGAACTGGTTATATCTATGTTTGTGAACTCATGTGGTAGAAGCGAGCATGTTTGGAATGGGAGAGGGAACAAACGTCATGCGCACCTCCGAAAAATGGTCCGAAAGGCACGTTGACGGCTGTCTACGCATTGCTCCAACACACCGGTCCATGTTTTCGTGTTGTTGCGGTAGATAGTGTCTACATTCTTAGAAAGGTATTCACAGAGATGTTAGGGAACAAAAACCATATACATATATGGTTTTTGTTCCCTGGGGGGGAAATTCTCCGGAAGCTGCCGCAGGCTCCGGCAAAAAAACGGAGGCCCCAAATTTTTCGCGGGACGGTGCGGAGGGCGCCGCGCAACGGCTCAGCAAAAACGTTAACCCGCCGTATTCGAATCTGTACGTCACTCTGGCACCAGCAACATGCGCTGCGAAACATATGGTACGTATAGCTTAATGTCGCGGCGTTAGGCACTAAACGCACAGCATGCGCGGGCCCCATCCCACAGACGGCGCACAATAAGCTCAGGCAGGCGGCGCTTCATCGCCCGCGCTCACGGCGCGGCTGCGACAGCGCGCGGACGTATTGAAAAACGGGCGATAATAATCAGTCCCGCGACCGCACACATGGTATGGGACCTGGTAATAATAGCCACGGCGGTGGTTCTTCTGTTGTTGCTGGTATGGGTGGCGGTGCGGCAGCCCTCGTGGGGGCACCTAAACCACTGGAAGGCGGCGTTCCGCGAGAGTCCGGACGAGATACTGAACCGCAGCAGCGGCGACTTCGACGAAGCGGCGCGGCTGGCGATGCGCCGCACCCGGGCGCGGCTGGAAATAGGCAGAATAGGCGGCCTGGAACGCGCCAACGACCACAGCCGCGTGTCTCGCATAATACGGACGTCAATGGTGCCGGGAATGCTGGCGACAGCGGTGGGGTCGTCGTCCCCGGCAGCGCGCACCGACGCGTGGCGACGCCTGCGTACAGCGGCGGACGAGGCGGCAGCGGCGCACGCGTCTGCGGTGTTCCACCTGACGTACCGCACGCCGGCGGCGGCGGCGACGGCGGCGGGCGCAGCGCCGTGGCGCCCGGACGCGATTCTGGACGACGCGCTAATGTTCGACGAACAGATGCGGGAGCTGGGGCTGTTGGGGGGCTGGGAGCAGGTCCAGGCCCCGGCTACGAGCTACACCTACGCGCGTGCGGCAACCAACGAGGAGCGGCGGCGTAATGCGGAGCAAGCGGCGGAGTCGCGGGCCGGGGGCGCGCGGCCGGCGCCGGGCGCGGTGGCCGACGCCTACCTCGAGCTTTCGGAGCGGCACACCAGCGACGGCGAAAACAGCCACGACACGGGCGTGGTGGCGTCGGCGCGCGCGATCCTGAGCCGCCTCACGGGGGACGAGCACACGGCGCGCACGGCGCGCGCGACCACGGTGGACGACATCAAACGGCAGATAGCGGCCATGGGCGACACCCTCAGCCGCGACCCGCGCACGGGCCGCCCGCGACCTCTGCTGGTGACGCGCGACGCGCTGCCTGTGCTGGACCGCACAAAGGAGGGGGAGCGCATGGTGAGCGTGTCGAACGGGCAGGCGGGGTCGGTGACGGACGAAGAGGTGGCGCGGGTGGTGTGGGCGCGCACCCTGCACCCTAGCAACGAGCAGCGGCGCGGCAGGCTGCAGCAGGCGTACTTCGACGCGCTCGTGGACGCGTGGAAGCCGGGCATGAACGGCAGCAAGGTCGTGTGCGTGCAGGGGCGCGCGATGCGCCTGCTGGGCTCGCTGGCGATGAACGACTTCGACGAGAGCAACTGGGACCTGGAACGCGTCGAGGAGGTGCGCAACGAGATGCTGGTGGCCGCGAGGAGGGCCAAGACCGCGGCGGCGGCGGCGTTGTACGCGGACGCCGCGGCGCCGGCGGGCGTGCGGTCGGCGGCGGGCGGCTACGCGGTCTCCACGCCGGCGGAGATGAACCGTATCGAGGACGAGCTGGGGGAGGCCACGGACGCGGACGAGGAGGCTGCGCGGGGGCGCATCCTGGAGGCCATGCACCGGGCGGTGGACGACGCGGCCGCGGCCGCCAACGCCCGGGTGCCCGGCATCGTGAGAGGCACGTACCTGGATTCGGTCAAAAAAGACGTGGCGGCCGCCCTTTAGCCAGGATTGGGGACTTTCCAGCGCAGCTGCAGAACTCCCCCCGAGAAATAGGTGGCGCGTTCGTAGCTGCGCAGCCGCGGCTCGCGGTGCAGCAACCTGTACCCGCAATCGTCGACGTCGTGGCGGTTTTTTGCGTGCGCGACGACGGCCTCCCCGGGGCGTCCGCACACCTCCCAAACGACGCTCCCGTCGTCGTACTGCACGTCGAAGCCGGGGGGGCTGCGGCTGCAGGCCCACGAGCACACGACGGCGCCGAGCTTGCGCAGCCGCTCCATGTGGCCCGACCCGGCGCAGAGCATACACAGCGCCGAGACGCCGGCGTGTCCGACGACGGCGCCGCAGTTCATGAACAGCGCGCCCCGGCAGAGCGCGCACACGCGCTCGCGGCGGAGCATGTCCGTGACGGCCGCGGCGCACCCGGGGCTGAATTTCACGGCGACGGACGGCAACGTGGCGGCGGAGTCTGTCCACCCCCCGACGCGGCACAGGGGCCCCCAGGACTCCACGTCCTGGGGCCGTTTCCACTCGTACACGCGGCGCACGCAGGGCTCGTCGTCCGCTGCGGGAAACAAGACCAACACGGAGTCGTTGACGGACATGTTCGGGATCGTCATCTCGGCGGTGAGGTGCGGCACGCGCGCTTCGACCATCGACGACAGCGGGTGTGTGTCGACCACGACGGCGTCGTGCCAAAGGGCCACGGCGTCTCCGAACAGCTCGAAATTGGGGGAGCTGCACAGCGTAGCGGGTTGGATCTGCCAGGTGAACTCCGTGGGGTACTGGGTGTTCTCCCAGAACCGTTTGAAGGTTTTTAGGGGCCTAAGCGGGGTGATAAACCGCCTGTCGTAAACAAAAGTGCGGCGCGCGGGGCTGTTGATAATGCGGCTGTCGGCGGTGTGGTCGGTGTGGTCGACGTGGCGCGAGGGCAGGTCCCTGTAGGGCGGCGGCGCCCAAACGCGGTAGTGGAAGCCGGACCCCACGAGCCGGGGGGCGTCGCGTAAATGCCCGACGTGCGCGTCCAGCAGCGGCTGCACCTGCGTCTCGAAGAACAGGTGGGTGTCGCCGATCTGCATGGGGAAGACGAACACGCACCCGAACCTCGGGCGCGACGCGTGCGTGAGCCCGGCGACGGACTCCCGGGCCGGGGGCGCGGCGACGCGCGACAGCGCGCCGGTGCGCGCGGCGAGCGCGACGTCGTACGCGCAGGCGCCGAGCTCGACGTTGAGCATGGCGGCGGCGGCGGCCGCAGCGGGAAACGGTCCGGCGGGCACGGTGTACATGTCGCAGTACACACCCGGCGCCGTATCAAATTTAGGGGCGGTAATACCTGCCGCCCGGAGCGCGACACGCCAAAATGGGGGGGCACCAAAGCAAGCAGACGGTGAGCATGACGTCGAAGATCCTCACGAAAGCAACGTACAACTCGACGCAAAACTGCATATCGGTGGGGGAGGGCAGCAACGTGTTTTCGCTGTACGGCGACCACAACGTCGTGGAGAACGTGAGCCAGAACACGACGCTTTCGGTGGACTCCGAGTGCTCGCAGAACATATCCCAGAACCAGGACTTCCAGACGCAGCTGGCGAACACGGTGGTGGACTCGCTGAAGACGCAGGAGGTGGCCCTGACGTCGTGGATGACGCCCGGCAAGAGCACGCAGTCGAGCAACGTGGACAACGTGGTCAAAAACAACATAACCACTAACCTGGTGCAGAACTGCCTCACGCAGCTGTCGGGCACCAACGTCTTCAGCCTGGTGGGGAGCAGCAACGTGGTGCGCGGCGTCATGCAGTCCCTGACCGAAAACAAGTTCGGCGGCTGTCTGGGCGCGAACAGCCAGGTGGTGAAGACGTCGGCGGACGTAACCAACGCGGTAAACCAGACCATGAGCGACGTGCAGAAAAACCCGTTCGCGTTCATAACGGACGCGATCCAGAGCGTGGTGACGAACATCGCGGTGCTCGGCGGCATAGCGCTGGTGGCGCTGGTTATGGTGGTGGTGCTCGCGGCCCTGCTGCGCAAGCACCACAAGCGCAGCAAGGAGAGGAAGGCGGCGGATCCCCCGGCGGCGCGCCGCTGAGCGTGCGCGCATTTTTGTGTATTGAACGAACGGGTGCAATAATACACCCGCGCCATGTCTTGCACGCGTCTTTCGTTGGGGAAACGCAACGCGCGGATGGAGCCCGCGCCGGCGGGCGCGTCTGCAGCCGCGAGGGCGCTCGCGGCGGCCGAGCAGGGGGCTGCGGCGACCGAGCCGGGACGCGCGGCGGTGGAGCGGAAGCTCGCGGCGGCCGAGCAGGGGCGCGCGGCGGCGGAGCAGAAGCTCGCGGCGGCCGAGCAGGGGCGCGCGGCGGCGGAGCAGAAGCTCGCGGCGGCGGAGCAGGGGCGCGCGGCGGCGGAAAAGAAGCTCGCGGCGGCGGAAAAGAAGTTCGCGGCAGAGGAGCGGAAGACGGCGGCGGCGGAGCGCAGCCGCGCGGCGACGGAGCGCAAACAGGCCCCAGCAGAGCTGCGGGAAGCGGAACAGAGGTTCGCGGCGGAGCTGGCGGCGGCGAAGAAACAAGCAGCAGACACAGAGAAACGCCTGCGTGCGTACGAGCTGGAGAACAAGTCGGCGACGGCGCAGATAAAGGAGCTGGAGTCGCAGCTGAAGGACGCGGCATCGGCGGCGACCAACGCGGCGGCGGGAGACTTCCCGTCGTCCCTGGCGGCGCTGGAGCTGGAGCAGGACCCTCCGTCCGGCCCGGACGACCCGGAGCCCCCGGCGCCGATAAGCGCGGGCGCGGCGGCGGACAAGGAAGCTGACGACGCGCTGAACGCGCTGCTGGACAACATGTCGTAGCGCGCCCAAACTTTTTGCGCGACGATACCGCAGCCATGCCCGTCATACTGTACCGCGACCCGGACTACGAAGGCCCGTCGGTGCGCCTGCAGCCGGGTTTCCACACGGGCCGCAGGGCGCTGGAGGGCGCGGCGCGCGGGGCGACCAACGGCGAAGACCTGTCGCGGGAGGCGTCGAGCGTGCGCGTGGACGACAGGTATGTGGCCGTGCTCTACGGCGGCATGAGCGACACCGCGTCCAGCGGGGCGCGCACCCTGGTGGGCCCGGCGGAAATACCGGACCTGGGCGCGGTGGGCATGGACGACAAGACCGCGTCGGTGCAGGTGTACCTGTACGCGCCGCACCTGTCGGCGGTGCCGAGGGACTTCGGCGTGACGCTGTACAGCAGCACCGGCCGCACCGGCATGGAGGCGGAGCTGGGCCAGGGCGACTACAACCAGGCGCGTCTGAAGTCGGACGAGGTGCGCATGCGCGGCCAGGTGCAGTCGCTGTGCGTCGGCAGCAACACGCTGGCGATCCTGTACGCGGGCGGCGACTTCGAGTCCACCGAAGACTCGGTGGTGGTAGCGGGTCCCCGGTGCATCGACGACGTGGACTCCGTCGGCATGTACGGCGACGGCATCACGCCCAAAATTCGGTCCATCCGCGTGCTGTACGCGGCGGCGCCGACCCCCGCGGACGCCGGCTCGATAGCGCGCGGCCTGAGCGCCGGGGAGCGCGCGGTGCGCACCCTGGGACGCGGCGACCACAGCGCCCGCGTCCCGGGCTCCGCGTACAGCATACCCGTCACCGCGGACGCGAGGGCCGGCGCGGCCCGCGCGGCGGCGGCCTCCGACGCGTCCGCAGCCCGCCGGAACGCGTCCGCAGCCCGCCGGGACGCGGAGCTGCAGCAAGCGGACCAGGTGGCGCAGCGCGTGGCGGAGAGCCACGGGGCGCTGAACTTCCGCCTGGTAGCGCTTCTGCTTCTGCTGGTGGTGATAGCGATAACGGTCGCGGCGTACGCGACGGTGCGGCGCCGCGGCGGGGACCTCTCGCAGCGCCAGCGCCGCGGCGGGGACCTCTCGCAGCGCCAGCGCCGCGGCGGGGACCTCTCGCAGCGCCAGCGCCGCGTCCCGGCGGCAGCGTAGCCGCGCGCAAAAGTTTTTGCCCGCTACGTAGGCGGGAGTTTGGCCTCGCATTCGGGGTGCATGGGCACAAGCCCCGAGAACACGCGGTGCACGCACTCGTGGCCGCATTTGTCGACCTCCGCCAGGAACATGACGTCGGCGGTGACGCGGACGTACGGCTTGCCGGCGAACCACCCCAGCACGGAGCCGAACATGTGCGCGCACGCGGAAATGGTGAAGTGGTTGGGGTTGAAGACGAGCAGGTCAACAGACCGGGACAGCGCGCGCAGCCTCCAGTTCAGGTCTCCGCGGCGCGTAAAGCAGGGGCAGTACCCGGAGCGACCGGCGTCGCGGACGTTCAGGTGCGCGGAGTCCATAGCGAAGAGGATGCCGACCCACAAGAAGAAAGTGGGCACGGATTCTACGTAAGACGCGCAGAAAGCGGCGGGCGCGACGACAAACAGCAGCATCTTGGCCCACTCGGGGGCGCCGCCGTACACGGCAGCGGCGACGAGCGGCCCGTATATCCACAGCCAGTCCATGGCGCGATGTGCAGGGGCGCGGAGTTTCAATAGGGCCGCGCGGCCAAAAATAAATTACGGCCTGTCGCCCGCCCGCCGGGCCCTACGCGGACCCGGAAGCTCCGGTGCTGCCGAACCCCCCGGCGCCGCGGCTCCCGCGCGCGAACACCTGGTCGGCGAGGGCGGACCCGACGTCGGCGCGGCAGTATTCAGCGGGCGACAGGTACGACGCGGCGGCCTGCACGACGGCGTCGCCGCGGCGGAACTCGACGGCCTTGGGCCCGCTGTTGTACAGCTGCACCTTGAGCGTGCCGTTGTACCCTACGTCGATGAGGCCCGGGGCGTTGGGCATGGACACGGCGCGCATGGGGCGCGAGGTGTCCACGTCGTCGCCCCAGCAGACGGGGCGCGCGGGGTGCGCGATGCTGCTGCGCGGCAGCAGCAGGAAGGCGGTGCGCGTCCCGACGGGGGACGAGCTGTGCGGGCTCCAGTGCAGCTGCAGCAGCGCGATACGAACGCGGAGGTCTATGCGCTTCACCTCGCCGGCGGGGAGGGAGACGTCTTCGGGAAACCGCACGTCGACGCCGCTGTCGAGGTTCAAGTTGCCGTCTTCGCATCCGAGCATCCACACGGGCTTGTAGAGGTCTTTGAGGTCGTCGGGGACCTCGAGCACGAACCGCACCGAGGGCGGCATCTGGCTCACGTGTCCCAGGACGATGCTGACCGTGTTTGGCGCGTCCTGCGTGTCCTGCGCGTCCTGCGCGGGGGCGTCCTGCGCGTCCTGCGCGTCCTGCGCGTCCTGCGCGTCCTGCGCGTCCTGCGCGGGGGCGTCGGCGGCACGAGTTTCGGCGGCGGGGGTGTTCAGGTCCAAGGACGAGACGCTGGGCAGGCCGCCGAGGACGTCGGCGAGCTCGGAGGGGTCGCTGGAAGCCATAGAGAAAGTTTGTTCGGGCGGGGCGCTGAGTGCGGGCGTGTAGCGGGCGGGTAGCGGGCGGGGCTGTGTCTACTTCGGCGGGGATTCAAATCGCCCGGCCGTTCAGTTTTGCCGAAATAGCTAACTCCGCAGCCATGGCATACCCCAGCAGCCAGACCGGAGCGTGCAGCGTGATCAACCAGACGGGCTGCGACGCGGGAAACGTGTGCGTGGGCTCCGACCTGTACGCGCCGGGCGTGTGCGTGCCGAACAACATCCCGGCGTTCGTGGGCGGCATGCCGCTGACGACCCTGCCGAGCTGCATGAAGGACGCGGTGCTGGCGTCGCAGAACAACAAGCAGACGGCGGCGCACGACGCGATCATGGGCCGCATCGGCGACCCTATAAACGACAAGCTTTCGGTGTGCGAGGGCAAGCAGGTAGTGCCCTACTGCCAGCAGCCGGCGTTCTACAACACCAAATACTGCGCGTGTCGCAACTCGGGCCTGCCTTACGCGGAGTGCATCGCGGTGGACTGCACGGCCAACTACACGTCGACGGCGTACCTGGACACGACGCAGCGGCAGGTGCGCACCGGGGACCGCAGCAAGGCGTGCCCCCAGCAGCAGATATGCAACTCCATCGCCAACATCGGGGGCGGCGGCAACATCGCGCAGGTCACCCAGACCAACAACTGCGGCGGCACGAGCCAGAAGTTCATCGCCAACATCGAGGCCAACCCGGGGCTGGCGGTGCTGCTGCTGGTGATGATAGTGTTCCTGGCGTCTATGGCGGCGTCGCCGTCCGGCAAAAAGCGCAAGCGGCCGCCCCCCGGGGGCCTCGACCCGGGGTTTTCGGCGCTGGCGGAGCTGCCGCAGGTGGGCCAGTTCTGATAATTAGACAACGCGTTTTTGCGAATACCTCAGACCCGCCAAATGGACCCGTCGGATATTGCGGCGCTGCTGGGCGACGACCACCCCCCGCCGGCGGACGACGCCTGGCCCCCGGCGTCCGAAGCCGGGAAGCAGCAGATCTCAGTGCAGGCACCCCGCCAGAGTTCCAGGGCGCAGCAGCTGGCGACGCTCAAAGAGGGGCTGGGGCGGTGCAGGGCGCTGGCGGTGCGGCAGGCGCCGACTAGGTACCGCGGCTACGACGCGGAGGAAGAGGAGCGGAGCTACTGCCGCGCGCTTCTGCCCAAGGCGGACCTGGACACGGTGAAGGAGGAGGTGGCGGAAGGCGGCTACTGGACCATGACAGCCATCCGCACGTTTCTGGAGCACAACTCGACGTCCCGCCGCGTGAGCGACGACGGCGTGTTCATCCTGGACGCGGAGGCCGTCCGCGAGATAGACGTGCGCACGGACAAGTGCGTGTTCATCCTCCCTGACAACTCGGTGTTCTCCAGGGAGGAGCTCATGGAGCAGTACCCGTTCGCGGAGTTCGGCCAGGAGCCGGAAGAAATATTCGCGCAGCAGGAGGTGGGCGTGTTCCCCGCGCACAAGTCGTTCATGAACCAGGACCAGAAGGACTACCTAGTGCGCGACTACGGAGACGACGAGTTCGAGTTTCTGATGCTGGAAGACGAGGTGGGCCGGCTGACGCGGGGCGACAAGCACGTGTCGTACCGGCCCGCGGAACGCACGGTGCGAACGAAGGTGTTTCTTGCGCGCGACGGCTGGGAAGACTTCCAGGTGGCGGTCAAACACGTGCGGTCGATGAAGCGGCTGTTCGGCAACCTGGCGCGCAAGGGGGGCAACGAAGGCCAGCTGCTCGCGATGCTGATGGGCCCGGCGGCGTTCGGCGGCGGGGCGGCGCTGGAGGACGGGGCGGGCATCGAGCGGCGCGAGGCGGCGGAGCTGCGGGCGCGCGAGGAGGCGGCGGCGCGCAGGGAGAAGGAGCTGCGCAGGCAGGAGGAGGCGGCGAGGGATAAGGAGGCCGAGCTGCGGAAGCTGGAGGCGGACCTGCTCGCGCAGCTGGGGGGGCTGTAGCGCGTGCGCACGCGCGCGTTTTGGCGCGCGGCGCGTCATGTGTCGTCGCGTGCGCACGGTTTTTGCGCACGCGCGCGTTTTTGGCGCGCGGCGCGTCATGTGTCGTCGCGTGCGCAAAAACCGAAAAACATCGCGCCCCCGATACTCCGCGGCCATGGACCATGTGACGAGCTACGTGTTGGCCACGGTGGTGGTGCTGGTGCTGCTGGCGTTGTCCGCATACGTGTGGTACAACTACCTAAACACGTGGAACACCATCAAGGAGACGGGCGGCCAGGTGGTGGTGTTCGACGCGTTGATGAAGACGCCAGCGTGGATACGTTTCCGCAACTGCAAGTTCACGACGACATCGCCGCAGGGCGTGACGAAAACGTGGGACGTAACCGCGGTGCTAAACGGCATGGCGGCGGCGCACCCCAAAAACCCGACCTCGATGGGCTCCCCTACGTCGTTGACGCTGGGGGGCGGCGCGCAGGCGCCGCTAAACCCGTTCAGCTTCGTGCTCAAGGGGTTCAACGACGTAAACACGGTAACCACGGCGGCGGAGTCGGCGACATGGGCGGCGGTGCCGCTGTCGTCGACGAAGCTGACGGGCGAATGGACGGTGCTCGGCGCGAAAAAGGGCACGTTCTGAGCCCCGGGCGGCTCCGCGGTTTTTTGGCGGCACAACACGCGGCGGCACAACACGCGGCGGCAGCGTGCGGCAATCTTCGGCGGCACAACACGCGGCGGCAGCGTGCGGCAATCTTCGGCGGCACAATACATACCTCGGCGGAAGCGTGCGGAAATCTTCGGCGGCACAATACATACCTAGCACACAGCGATGGCGGCAAGCGACAAACCTACGGCGGCGCGGAATCTTGCGGGGGCGGCGGGCGACAAACCTCCGGCGGCGCGGAATCTTGCGGGGGCGGCGGGCGACAAATCTTCGGCGGCGCGGAATCTTGCGGGGGCGGCGGTGCTGGTGCTGCTGCTGGTGATAGTGGTGCAGGCGTGGGCGGGCCGCAGCCTGGAGCACCGGCTGGACAGCGCGGGCTGGGAGCTGCACAAGATGGCGAACTGCGACGCGTGCGACATGCAGGAAGCCATGCTGGAAAACAAGCACGTGCCGCGGCGCGTGCCGTGCACGACCCTAAAGACAGCGGAGGGCACATCGGCACGCACAGCGGAGAGGGAGGTACTGGCGGAGCTCGGACAGACGGTGTGCGCCGAAAACACGGGGGGTTACCCGATGTGGTACAACAGGCGCACGGGACAGCGGGTCTACGGCATACACGGCCGCGAGAGCCTCGAGCACATGGCCGGCTACTAGGGCGGCGGCGCGTTTTTGGCGCCAAAAACTCGCGCGGCGCGTCATATGTCCTCGCGCTGCAGCGTGGTAACGAGGCGCACGGCGGCCTCCTTGGCGACGAACATCACCGGGCGGTCGTTGGCGCAGTACATGCGCACGGAGTCGGTGGGCAGCGCGGCGGCAAACGTGGACCCGCTTTCGGCGCTGTAGTCCACGATCACGAGTGTGTCGGACCGCATCTCCAGCTGTATGGCGGCGGGGTCGCGGTACTCCTCGACGAACGGCGGTATGCCGGTGCCGCGGTACTGCAGCCGCAGGAACCCGCCTTGGCACATCTCGACCTTGATAGTGCTGGCGTGGCTGGTGGCGAGCGCGTGCGTCTTTTTGAGCTCCTTCTGCCCGAGGGTCCACGCGAGCGGGTACCCCTCGGTGTCGGAGGCGAGGTCGGCGATCTCGGCCCAGTCGTCTACGGACCCGGAGGGCACGCTGACGTCGATGGGGAACCGGTTGGTGCGCGACAGCGCGTCGTTGATGAGCTCGAACACGAGCCGCAGGGGGTTGGTCTCGTCGTTGTAAATCCTGATGCGCGTAAAAGACCGGTCGATGGCGCCGAAAGCCTTGTCGACGTCCTGCCGGTTGAGCATGAGCCAGAACTCGGAGGAGCAGTAGTACCAGTTTATCTCGGCCCCCTCGACGGTGACCTGCACCCCCATCTTGTCCTGGCAGTCGCGGCTGTACATGTAAAGGGCGCTCGGCGTGAAGTGGAACTCGATCTTGTCGCACCGCAGCTTGAGGAAGAACTGGAAGATGCGTTTGAACATCTGCGGGTCCACCCACGCGAACTCGAACCGGTTCCCTGCGATGCGGGGGGCGCCTACGACGCCGTGCTTGCGGAACACGGGCGCGGGGGGCGTCTTGCTGGGGCGCCCCGGCCGGCGGCGCGCGGCGGAGCGGGGCGGCGCCACGGCGGCGCGGCCGAGGGGCTCCGCGGCCTCGTCCGGGGGCGCCGCGGCGGCTTCGTCTTCGTCGTGTGCCGCGGGGGGCGGGGGGCTGCCCGCCGGCAGCGCGTCGCTGAGCGCGGCGAGCTGCGCTTCGAGTGTGCCGTCCATCTGCGCAGTCCGCGAAATAGGGCGTCCCGCGTGTGTTTAAAAAAGCAAAAACGCGTCGGGAGGCGGCCTCACGGCGCAGCGGGGCACGCGGCGCGGCCGCGCGCGGCCACGTACATCTTGAGCGAAGCGGGGGACAGCTCGGCGTCTTCGAACGCGCGGCGCAGCGCGGCGGGCGGAGCGGCGCCCCGCGCGTCTGCGGCGCCGCGGCGCGCGACGCGTTCGACAGCCTGCCGCACCCTCCCGGCCTGCAGGAACGCGGTGACCGCGGACTCGCGCGACCGCGCGGCCGAGCCCGCGAACAGGGCCGCGTCCGGCACCCACAGCTCGAGGTCGCCGGCGGCCTCGCAGCGCAGCCGCAGCACCGCGGACGCGGCGGCGCGCGCGGCGGCGGCGGCGTCGTCGTGGGCGCGCAGGGCGAGCTCGGCGGCGCGCAGCTCGGCCTCCGCGGGGGGCAGGTCCGCGTACTCCAGGGAGTACTTGTCCAGCAGCTCGTCGACGGCGCTGACGCGCGTGCCCGGGGCGGAAAACAGCGCGTCTTCCGCGAGCCTGTTGTACGACTCGAGGTCGGGCACCGGCGTCTCCAGCATTTTTTCCAGCTCGGCGGCGGACGCCGGGCGGTCGCCCCACAGCAGCTCGCGGAACACGCCGGGCGCGTCTTCGCGGAAGGCGCGGCCGCTGTCCGCTGCAGCGCTGCCTTCGCCAGCGTCGCCGCTGCCCGCGTCCCTGTCGACCCGGCGTATGCTTTCCAGGGCGCGGATGAGGGGGTAGCTCACGCCGCTGACGTCGGTGCCGGGGGCGCCCCGCAGCAGCATGCCGACGTCGTACACGTACGGCCGCGCGCGCGGGAGGTACGCGGGAAACGACGCGCACCCGCGCGGCGGCGCGCCTACGGCCCCGGGCGCGGCCCGGAGAGAGCCGAGCGGAAGCAGGCGCAACATCGGGGCGGCGGGCGCGTCGGCGGCGGGCGGCCGCCCCAGGGCCAGCGTCCGCAGGGCGCGGGCGGCGCGCCCCGCAGACACGCCGCGGTCGAGCACGCCGAGGACCGCGTCGAACACGGCGGGGCTGGCGGCGCCGAGCGCGAGCGCGGCCTCGGCGAGGTCCCCGGCGGCCTCGGCGCGTTCGCCGACAAACGCGCGCAGGCCCTCGCGCGCCGCTAGCTGCAGCGCGCCGTCGAACTCGCGGGCCTCGCGGCGCAGCCGCAGCTGCGTCTTGCGCACCCGCGACACGAACGACCCGGACATGCGCGCGCCCACGGCGTCCAGCCACCGCGTGTCGGCGAAGAAGTCGACGGCGGCCGCGAACGCGCGCGCCACGCGTTCGGCGCCGACGGCGCGCGCGACGGCGGCGTCTGCGCCCTCCGCGGGCCGGGGGTCGGGCAGGTACGCGGCGGCGGCGCCCACGGCAGCGCGGGCCTCGCGCCACGGCGGGCCCCGGGGGTGCCGGGTGGAGGCCAGCACGTCGGCGAGCTCGTCTGCTAGCGCGGCCGCGGTGTCGGCCGCGGAGCCGGGCGGGGGAGCGGGCTCCATCGGGAGGATATGAAGGCACTTGAAGATACGGGGGCAGACACATTTCGCAGCATGTCCGTACGCATCGAGCCCCGTATCGGCCACCCAGGCGGGCCCCGCCACGCAGACGAACCGCGCCCCAGCGGCGCGGCCCACCGCGGGGAAAGCAGCGCTGGCCGCCGGGGGGAAACGCACCCCGCAGAGCGGCAAGACATTTGGGCAGAGTCCGAGGATTTAGACGCCGAGAAGCCCGACAAGTCCGCGTACGACGGGAAGTCGTTCGTCGCCAAAAACAAGTTCGCGATCATTGTCGCGGTGGTGGTGCTGTGTGTGCTGCTGCTCGTGCTGTTTCTGTACCTTACCAGGCGCGGCGACTCGAAGAAAAAGACCAAGACCGCCGAGAGCGCGTCTGACCAGGCAGACGCGCAAGACCACAACCGGGAGCAGGTCGCGCAGCTGCAGGCGCTGAGGGAGGCCCGCAGGAGAAACAAGCAGCGGGAGGCTATCGACGCGGCGCCCGCTCCCGCGCCCGCTACGGCGCCGCAGACGCAGGCCCCCTACATGGAGACGCAACAGCCGCAGCCGCGGCAACAGCCGCAGCCGCGGCAACAGCCGCAGCCGCGGCAACAGCCGCAGCAACAGCAACCGCAGCAGCCGCCGCCGCAGACGCCGCAACCGCAGCAGCCGCCGCCGCAACCGCAGCCGCCGCAACCGCAGCAGCCGCAGCAGCAGCAGCCGCAGCAGCCTCAGCCTCAGCAGCCTCAGCCTCAGCAGCCGCAGCCTCAGCATCCGCAACGTTGGCTGGAAACGCAACCGCCGCGTCCTGTGCCTACGCAGCAGCAGGCGCCGACGCCCCAGCCGCAGCAGCAGCAGGCGCCGGCGCCCCAGCAGCAACAGCCGCCGCGCCCGCCGCCGGACGCGGAGCTAGACGCGCTCATGAGCACGCTCGCCTAGCCAGGCGAGCGCGAGTTTTTGCGTGCCGCGTAAAAGACCGGCGCGTCGGCATAAACACGCGGGGCCGCGTCCGGCGCACAAATTGAACACGGAGGGACACCTTGTTATTACCACCACCCCCAACGAGCGCACACGAAACCCAGCAAAACACAAGCGAAAAAGACGACATGAGCGCAGCCGCAGCCGCAGACCCCCCGACACCGTCCCCGCCGCACATCGTGAGCGTGCGGGTCACGACCCAGAAGATCCAGGAAGACTACGAGGCCAAGAACGCGGCGGCAGCCCAGGCGCGCGCGCAGGCCCGCGCGGCGGCCGCGCCGGCGGTCGAGGAGCACGAGGAGCCGGCGGTCAGCGAGGCCAAGACCGAAGAGGGCCGCACCCGCAACCAGCAGGCCAAGATAGCGGGCACGACCTTCCCGCCGCCGCGTATCGAGAACTGGCTGCGCCAGGGGCAGGAGAGCCCGAAGTCCAAGCGCTACAACGAGCTGATGGCCGGCATCCGCAAGCTGCGCCGGGCGGTGAACACCACCGAGCTGACCCCCGAAATGGAGGCGCAGGGCATGAAGCTGCTGAACGACCAGCAGCGCAAGGCCGCGAACGCGCGCATCGAGCTGTTCCAGAAGGAGATCGACGAGAAGTCGCTGGCGTCGCACAACTACCGCCTGTCCGACGACGCGGCGGCGGCCCTGGCGGCGGCGATCGACTACCTGGTGCTGCAGCTGTTCGACGTGATCACGTCCAACACGGTGTCGGCGGACCACCGCTGCTCGGACATCTCGTACCTGCTCAACGACGCCAAGCGCCCGGTCGAGGAGTGCGGCGGCCTGCCCCTGAGCAAGACCGCGGTGTCCCCGTTCTTCGCCAACCTCCCCAGCGTGACGGGCTACGACGTGCGCGCCGAGGATGAGCTCGCGGAGAAGCGCGCCCAGGAGGGGCGCGAGAAGACGGAGCAGGCCCGCAAGGCCAAGGAGAAGTACGAGCAGGACATCAAGACCCTGGTCGAGAAGGGCCACACGCTGGACGAGGCTGAGGCCGCCGTCAAGGACGCGCGCGCCAAGTCCCGCGGCAAGTCCAAGACCCGCAACGCCAAGCCCGAGCACATGTTCGTGAACTACGTGGCCCACCTGTGCCGCCCCATCATCGGCGACAAGCCGCTGCACAAGCAGTACAAGGGCATGCGCATCTCGCACCGCACCAAGGAGATCATCAGCCAGATGGTGTGCGAGTTCTGCGAGGGCATCGGCAGGTCCACGTCAGACGCTATCTCCAGCCAGACGCTGGAGGGGCGCGACGTGCTGCGCATCCTCAGCATGATGCAGAAGATCGCCCACCGCCCCAAGGAGGAGATGGACGCGCTCGCGGACGTGGTCAACCTCACCATTTCCCGCTGGGCCACGTACCGCGACCACGAGAAGGTCCGCCGCGCCGCAGCCCAGGAGGAGAAGATCAACAGCATGTCAGCCGACGAGCTGCGCGCTTTCGAGGAGAAGCGCCTCCGCGACCAGGCCGACCAGATGGCCCGCGCCGCCGCGGCCGCTGAGGCCCGCGCCGCCAAGATCGCCTCCGAGGCCGAGTCCAAGCGCGTGGCTGCCTCCGCCGCCAAGAAAGCCGCCGCCGACGCCGCCGCCAGCGCCGCCCCCGCCGACCCCGCCGACGACTCCTCGGTGCTGGGAGACCTCAACCTGTAGACGCCCGGCCGTGCGGCCCTGCACGCCGCATTTTTGCCCGCGCGCCGCAAAAAGCGCAGACGCGCGCTCACATGCCCACCGCGCACTCCATGATGGCCACCGCGACCTTGGCGGCGTCGTCCTGCGTAGACCCGTCGGGCAGGCTCACGACCAGCAGCTGCAGCGCCGGCCGCACGCCGCATGCGCGCAGCTGCCGCGCGCAGGGGAGGGGCGCGCCCACGCGCACGCCGCGCCCCTCCAGCGCGCTTTTGACGTCGTCCCCAGTCTTTCCGGACGGGCCCGCCAGCGAAACAGCCAGCGTGTTGGGCAGACGCTGCGCGAGATCCGGCCCGTATATCACGATCTCGCGGCGCTCCGGCGCGTACGCGGCGGCTTCGGACGGGGCCTCCGGGGGTTCAGGGCGGTCGCGTCTGTACCAGACGTCGACGGGGCGCTCGCCGCCCTGGCTGCGCGCCCCGGACTCGACGAGCACGCGCTCGACGCCCGCGACGAGCTGCAGCAGGCGGCGGTTCTTGGCGACCCGGTCCGCGAACGTGAACCGGTGCGCGGCGACCGCGGCGAGGACGGCGGGCAGGTTGGGCATGCGCCCGGCGGCGGCGGACTGCAGGCCGTACCCGTCGACGAGCGCGCGCCGCACCACGAGCAGGCCGAGGCCGGGCGGGGCGTGCATGTGGTGCAGGCTCACCGCGAACGAGTCCGGCCCGGCGCCGGCGGCGAGCGGCGGCGTGCGCGGGTAGAACGTCGACATGTCCGAGTGCAGGGGCACGCGGCGGCGGGCGGCGTTAGCGCCGGCCCAACACACGCGCGACACCGCGGCCAGGTCTGCGACCGCGCCGGTGGGCGCGGCCGCGGACACGCACACCAGGCACGTGGAGCCGCATATCGCGGCCTCGACGGTAGCGGCCGTGGGCACGCCGGTGGCGGGGTCCGCGGCGGCGACGCTGCGGCGGCACACGCCCATCAGGCACAGCTGCTCCACCACGTACACGACCGACGGCGGCTCGGCCGCGCCGACAACGACGTGCGCCGGGCACCTGCTGCGCCTGTGCCACGCGGCCACGCACGCGCGCACGACGACCTCGTTGGCCTCGTCCGCGCAGGACGTGTGCAGCACCAGGTACTCGCCCTTGGGGGCTCCGACGGCGCTCTCGACCTCCAGCTGCAGCCTGCGCATGGCGCCCGACGCGAACTCCTCCACCGCGCGCGACCCCCGCAGCGGGTGCCCCTGGTTCTCGCCGCGCCGGGCCGCCGCCAGCACCTCGGGCGGCGCGGCCGTGGTCGTGTTCGCGTCAGCGTAGACGGCCATCGCTGTGCAGGCGCGCGCGGCTCAAAAAGCGGCGCCCGCTACGCCGGCCCCTCCTCGAGGCCGGCGTACACGAACTGGTGCACGCGCAGCGACGCGGCGCGCCCGGGGCGCTGCGCGCGGCCCACGAGCTGCGAGCCGACGTCCGTGCACCACACGCGGTGGAAGAACACGACGTCTGTGACCTCCGGCATGTGCACGCCGGCGCTGTCCTGCACCCCGGTGACGACCAGCACCGCGAGGGGGGCGCGCGAGTTACGGAACTGCGACACCGTGGAGCTCTTCTTGCTGCTGGTTCCGCCGAGCACCGGAGCCGGGATGCCCGTCTCCTCCACGGAACGGCGTATGCGCGCCGCGGACTCGCGCAGGGACGCGAACACCAGCACCTTGCGGGGCCCGTGCGCGTCGGCGGGCACGTAGGGGCCGTGCGCCCCCACCAGGTGGTCGAAGGCGGCCCCCCGCGACGTGCTGCTGCACGCGGGCGCCCGGCCGGCGAGCAGCTCGAGCAGCCCGTCCATCTTGGCGTCGGCCGGCGGCGCGGGCGCTGCGGCGCCCTCCTCCAGCACCACGTCTATGGCGCGTTCGTGCGTCACGTTCTGCACTGCCGCGAGGTCTACGGACGCGTCCAGCCGTATCACGGTCTCCGCGGCCACAGCGCGGCGGCAGTGCGGACAGTGGGCGACGAACGACGCGGTGACGTCTCCGCCGCGCACGCAGACGGGGCACACCACTATCTGGCAGCAGTTCATGATGTACGTCGCGCTGTCCTGGGGGGTGTGGCAGTCGCCGTACGGCAGCAGACACACCTGGCAGTCCCCGTCCTGCATGTTTTCGCGCAGCCGGTCGAGCGTCCTGCCGTGCGTTTTTATGGCCTCCTCTAGCTTTGCGCTGAACTTTTCGGTGGCGTTTTCGAAGAAGTTCGTGCCGTCTTCCAGCGTCGCACAGTCGGGGACGGACGGCGGCAGCGGCGAGGACGTCGGCAGCCAGCCCCTGTTTATGTCGGCGCACGCGCGGCGCAGCGCGCCCGCGGAGACCCTGCGCGCGCCCTCGAGCCCGTCCGCCGCGCGGTCGCACAGGGCGCGCCGCACGGCCTTCAGCGCCTCCCGCTTGTGCGTCGCGACCCGAAACTTCGACGACTCGGTGCTGAGCACGGCCAGCACAACCTCGGCATCGGTGCGGCAAACTGTGCCTACCTCGCCCCCCACGAATTTCGGCGCCCCGGAGCTCACGGCTTCGATGAGTTTCGGCGCAAATATAACGCCGCTCAGCAGCTTCAACGCGCCGGCGGGCATGAACCGGTACACCGTGTAGTCCGGCGCCGGCAGGGCGTCCTTGAACGTGTCGGGGCTGTTGACCGCGAGGGTGACCATGACGACGTCGTCCGAGGCGGCCGCGGTCATTGGCCACGTGCCGGGCGCGAACCGGGACATGGCGTACTTTTGCACCTCGTCTTTCTGCAAGTCCCCCTGCTGCGCGGTGATGCACTGCACCACCCCCGGGCGGCGCGTGGCCGACACGTACCACGTGAAGTGCGCCACTGGCAGCACCGCCGAAGACGGCACCGCGAGCGTGTCGAAGTCGTCGAGCACCAGCCGCGCCCACGTGACCGGCAGCATGCGGGGCAGCAGGTACGTGACGTGCACGCTGGCGCGCACGCCGCCGCTGCCGTCGGGCACAACCCTCTGCTTGCGGTGGCCGTCGAACTCCATTGACATGGTCCCGGTCTTGACTATGACCATGTCCAGCTTCGCGGCCTCCCCGGTGGACACCATGCGCGCCAGCTCGACCATGGCCGCGCGCCCGGTGACGGCGAAGCACGTGGACCCGGGCACGAACCGCTCGACGGACTCGAGCCACTGGTCGAACACGCCGCTGGACACGATCACGAGCGTCGCGGGGACCGCGCGGGGGGTGTGGCGCTCGAGAAGCACCGGCGGAACCCTGGTGTCGGAGAACCACAGGCTGTGTTCTTCGTTGAGGCCGGCGGAGGCGTCCACCTTCAGCATGACCTTCTCGCCGTCGTACATGGGGCGCGTGACCAGGTTGAACATGGCGGGCGCGGGGCGCGGCAGCGTCCGCGACGCGACCAGCGCGCACACCACCACCGTTTTTCCGGACCCGAACGGGCACCGGATTGACCCGGCGTCGAACTCGACGCAGTACGGCGCGGGCGGCATGCCGAACGCGCCTTTCGTCTCCCTGACGAACGGCAGGACCCGCGTCTGCTCCATCTCCAGCGCCCGCGCGACGACCGCGGCCTGCTGCGGGTACATGCGCGCGCCGAAGTACGCGGGCCCGGCTGCGCGCGGCCCGCGCTCGTCCGCGACGAACTGCGAGAACAGGCTCAGCGGGCGCGTAGGCGCGGACTCCATGGCTAGTGTACGTGCCGCGCGCTAGATTCAAACGGGCCGTTTGAAGCCCCGAGGGCCCGTACATGCCCCGCGATGGAGGCGCGTTTCACAGCAGAGGGGTTCGAGGTGTCGGCGGAGGCGCTCAGGGCGCGGCTGGGCGGCAAGGGCTACACGGCGCTGCTGTCGCGGCTCACGGTGCGCGAGCGGCCGCAGCCCGGCGCGCCGCCGGGCGCGCTGCGCGGCCTGCGCACGCACCGGTGCTACGCGGCGGACCCGGAGCGCCTGCGCCTCCCCCGGCGCGTCGGCTGGGCGCTGGTGGAGTGCGGCGCGCTGGCGGCCGCCGACGTGCTGCAGGAGCCCGGCGAGTTCGGCGGCGCGCGGCGCCCGGTGCGGTGGCTGCCGGAGGCGGCGCGCGAGGCCGCGGCGCCGCTGTACGCGTACCAGCGCGCGTACGTCGACCACGTCGCCGGGGCGTACCTCGGCGAGGAGAGGCGGCGGCGCGGACAGGGACAGGTGTACGTGCACGCCGGCACCGGCAGCGGCAAGACGTTCATGATGCTGGGCCTGGTCGCCAAGATGGGCGTGCCCACCGTGGTGCTGGTGCCCACCGTCGGCCTGCAGCGCAGCGGCATCCGCGACGCGGCCGCGATGCTGCCCGGCGCGCGCACGGTCGCGTACTCCAACGACCTCGCGCGTCGGGAGCTGCGCAAGGGGCGCCCCGAGCCCAGCGGCCTCACCCACGACGTCGTGTTCTGCGTGTACAACACCGCGCGCAAGAAGGACTGCGCGTTCTTCGAGTCGTACGGCATGGTGGTGCTCGACGAGGCGCACGAGGTGTGCGCCGCCAAGACGTCCGAGCTGCTGTGGCTGGCGCAGGCGCCGTGCGTCGTCGGGCTGTCCGCCACGCCCGACGAGCGCGTCGACGGCATGGACAAGGTGGTGTGCAGGTTCCTCGGCGAGCCGGTGTCGCTCGAGTCGGTGGTCCCCGCCGACATGCTGCAGGACACGCGGTTCGACGGACACGTGCGCGAGGTGTGCTACGAGGGCGACCCCGCGTACGCCGAGAACGTGCGCAGCGCCGCCGGGTCCATGTCCGCGATCGAGACCGTGGGCAGCGTCGTCGCCGACCCGCGCCGCCTCGAGCTCGTCGCCGCCGAGGTCGAGCGGCTGCTGCACATGCACAACACGCTCCCGCCCGACGAACTCGCGTACTGGTCGCTGGGGCCCGACCCGCAGACCGGCACCCTGCGCAGGCACTGCGTGTTCGTGTTCGCAGAGCACCGCGGCTACCTGCCGCGGCTGCGCGAGGCCCTGCTGCGCCGCGTCGCGCCCGAGGAGCTGTCGTACCAGGACCCCGGCGATGATGTGGAGGAGGCCGCCGGGATTGCCGGGCCCGTCGTGCTGCGCGGCGGGGCCAGCGAGGCCGAGCAGGAGCTCGCCGGGTCGGTGCGCGTCGTGCTCACCACCTACGGGTACAGCCGCCGCGGCGTGTCGTACAAGCAGATGACCGCGCTCGTCGCCGCCTCGCCGCGGCGCAACGGGCTCACCCAGATCCTCGGGCGCATATGCCGCACCTCCCCCGACAAGGCGCTGCTCAGCATACGCCGCTGCGTCGTCGACGTACGCGACGTGTCCACCGGGCTCGACAACCAGAGCTCCTCGCGGCGCGTCGCGTACCGCGCCAAGGCGTGGCCCATATTTCAGGTCACGTGCTCGCACCGCGACTTCCCCGACGGCGCGCCCGCGCTCGAGGGCGAGGCGCCCGTCAAGGAGCGCGCGCCGCGCGCGCCGCGCGCCGCCGCCGGCGCGTGCGACGCCGACGAGGTCGCGCAGCAGCGCGCCGACGAGGTCGCGCAGCAGCGCGCCGAGGTCGTCGCCCTGCTGGGGGACCTCGCGCAAAAATAGCGGCGCCCTACTGCGGCGCTGCGCACACGACGCCCTCGGCACACACGACTACCGCGGCGCCCCCGGAGCCCGAAACCACCAGCACGCCGCTGTTTTTGGCGCCCCGCGCCAGCGCGGCCGTGAAGCCGGCCCGCCCGAGCTCCTGCACTAGCTCCCGCTGCACGCCCCCCAGCGCGTCCTCCACCGCGCCGGCGACGCGCATCAGGTGCGCCGCCGTCTCTGTGTGGCCGGTCTGCTCGACGCTGAACACCTTCGTTTCGCCCCCCAGGTTGGGAGTCCAGAAGTCCGGCTGGTCGTCGTACCTGTTCGCCGCCGGAAGCGTGTAGAGTTCCGTCTCGGTGACCAGCATCGGGCCTTCCGGGCACCTGTAGACGCCCTCTGCAGCCCACGAGGAGGCGTGCGTCAGCCACGCGTGCAGGTGTCTGCACTGTTCGGCCGCCTGCGACACTATCTCCTCGAGCACCTCTTTGGCCTCCTCGGTGAGCTCGCCGGAGGGCACTCCGGCAGGCGGCGTCCGCGCCTGGACGTCCTCGCCGCTGTACGCGCCCCTTCTGCTGTCTTCGTCGGCGGTCTGCATGGTCGGGTATAGCTGCGTTGCGCAAAACGCGTTCAAAAATTGCGCGGCGCCCTACTCGTCGTCGGGCTCCGTGGACCCCCGCGACGCGGGCCGGTCGACGAGCGCGACGATGAACAGGTTGCTGGACTGCGGCGCGACCACGCGGTAGCCCAGCCTGCGGAGGCTCTCGGCCAGGTCCCTGTACACGCGGCTCAGGGCGGCCGCGACGTCGCGTTCCCACCGCGCGAACTCCTCGCTGCCGTCGTCGTAGGCGATGCGGTTCACCTCGAGAACTTCCGTGAACGAAAACGACTTCGCGTACTGGCCGAACGCGCCCCAGTCCCGGGGCACGGGGGCCATGTAAGAGTCGCGCACCAGCTGCTCATAGATACACCACACCCCCGAATAGTCCGAGAATCGGGGCTTCTTGTCCACCCAGCTGGTTTCCAGGCGCAGGTACTGCATCAGCCGCTCTGCCTGCCCGCGTGCGCATAGCTCCGCGTCGCGCACGGAAGGCGTCAGCTGTCCGCCTACGCGCGTCGCCGGCGACTTTTCGATCTCCTTCACGCTGAGCAGCAGCCGGTCCGCGAACGTGGGCTCTCCCGTAGCGCCGGGAGACGGGCGCCGCGCGGCCAGTATCGGCCTGGGGTTCGCCCTGACGAGACGCGGCACGTGGCGTCTGCGTTTGGCGGGACGGGGGGTGTCGGGGTGCGCGGCGCGCTGCGGGGAGCTCATGGTTACAAGCGCGTCCATGCGATCAAATTGCGGGCCCGTGCACGCGGCTGCAAAATGCGGACCGCTGGCTAGTAGCCCACGGCCGCGGGCTCGGGAATTGTCAGCGGCTAGGATATGTCGGATCCCGACACCTTGAAACCGAGGTCCCGTAGCTTGTCGATGAGGTCGTACGCTGCAGGCGCATCATGACGTCCCAAATGGTGCCTGCGTCGATACTGATGTAAGCTTCCTTTCTGGGTCCAGCCATATACTGAGACATCACCGGCCGATGCAAACTCGGACGTTTTGTAGTGCCACGTCTGCGGGAGCTTGAGCACCTCGTCGCACTGCCGCGCAGCGGCCTCTTCGATGTGGGCGACCAGCTTGCTGCAACGGGCGTGGCTGCGCGGAGCTCAGCAGTGCGCGCGCGTAGCGTTTCGGCTTCCGAGGCGGGCCCATGACCCACCGGGTAGGCAGTCTCCGTTGGGAGCAGGCCCCGCTTCGTTGACGTGCGGTGGCTTGCGTTTGGCCGCCGTAGCGTCGGTAGGGGACGAAGTCTGGGGTTTGTCTGCCGTAAGGGTAGGGGGCCGAGGGCCGAAATGCGCAGGCGGGCGCTCTCCAAACGTCCACGCGCCCGACAGGCAGTCTCCCGACTTTTTGGGCGCAGGCGCCTCGTCGGCGCCGACCTGCATTTGGCAGTCGCGTCGAAAGGGGACGAAGACTGGGGTTTGGCTGCCGTACAGGTAGGGGGCGAAGTCTGGGGTTTGTCTGCCGTACAGGTAGGGGACGAAGTCTGGGGTTTGGCTTCCGTACAGGTAGGGGAAGAAGTCTGGGGTTTGGCTTCCGTACAGGTAGGGGAAGAAGTCTGGGTTTTGGCTGCCGTACAGGTGAAAAGCTCATGGCTGCGGAATGTACAGCCCGGCTCCGTTCAAGTGCGCTGCGCCCGGGCAGCGTTTTCGCCGCGGGCGCCATTTGAGCGAAGATACCCCGCACATACGGCTACATGCTGCGCAACAACACCAACTTCCCGGCGGCGCTCACGTCGCTGCTGCGCGACGCGTACCAGGAGCACCGCGAGCTGAGCGCGGACGGCGCGGGGGGCGCGCGCGCCCGCCTAGCGACGACCCTGAAGTACTACCAGTACCTGGTGCACAGCTACATGGCGTGGCTGGACACGCGCGAGGCGCGGGAGGACCCCGACGCGGCGCGCGGGCTGCTCGTGTACCACCTCATGGGGCTGGGGAAGACGTTCGACGCGATCGCGGTGGCGCTCACCGCGGCCGGCGCGATGCCGCGCTCGGGGCGCGCGTCTGCCGGGCCGGCGCGCCCGCGCCGCCGCGTGCTCCTGATCGCGGCCAAATCGCTGCACGGAAACTTCAGCAAAGCGCTCGAGGGATTCCTGGACATATTTTACGGGGGCGCGGGCGAGGGCGGCGCGGAGCGCGCGCGCGTGGAGGAGGCCGCCAAGACGTCGATCACCTACGTCACCATGAACGCCCACAACATGGCGGACCAGGTGCTCGCGGCCACCCGGCTCGCCGCCGTCACGGGCCGCGCGCGCCCCCGCGCGACGCGCCGCGACGAAGAGCGGTCCGCGTCTGCGGGGGCCCTCGACGGCATGCTCGTGATCGTAGACGAAGCGCACGACTTCTTCCAGGCGATCATCAACTCCGCGGCGCCCACAACCAACGCGCGCAGGCTGTTCGGCATGATAATGTCCGCGCAGGACGTGCGCCTCATGTTCCTGACGGGCACCCCCTCCGCCAAGCACCCTTTCGAGCTCGTGCCGTGCTTCAACATGCTCGCGGGCAAGGAGCTGCTGCCCGAGCAGTACGACGTGTTCGTCAAACACTTCGTCGACCAGGCCAACTTCCGCGTAAAGAACCGCGAGCGGCTCGCGAACCGGCTCGTGGGCCTCGTCAGCCACGTGGGGTACGACGTGCCGGACGAGCTGCGCCCGTCGGCGTTCGCGGACCTGGGCGAGCCGCTCGCCTCCCCCCCGGGCGCGCCGCCGCGCCGCCGCGCGCCGCAGCCCACAGAGGTGGTCGTCCTGCGCCCCGGGGAAACCCTGCCGGAGGAGTACGCCGACGCGGTGGAGGCCGACCTGCGCCCGCCCGCGGAGCTGGGCGAGGGCACGCTGGTGTTCGTGTTCGGCGCCGGGCCCGTCCCCCGGCTGCTGGCGCACGCGTCCGTGCGCCTCCCGGGGGCTCTCGGGGAGGGCGTCCCCCCGCCCGAGGGCACGCAGTGGCTGGAAAACGTGTTCGTCCCCGACGGGCTGCGCGGGCGGGGGCTGGGACGGAGCGTCGTGGAGGAGGCCGCGAAGGCCGCTGCCCTCCCCCTCTCGGCCCGCTTCCGGCCTGAGCTCCTGGGCTTCTACCGAGGGCTGGGGTTCCGGGTGAGAGACGGCGCACCTGGGGCTGACGGATGGGTGGTGGCCACGCGCGAGCCGGCGCGCCGGGCGCAGGGCGGGGGGGAGTTCTCGTTCCCGAGCGAGCTGCCCCTGAAGATCGAAGAGTGCGAGATGTCCGCGCAGCAGTACCGCCAGTACCTCATGGCCCGCGAGAAGGAGGCGACCGAGGGCGGCCGCGGCGGGGGCGGCGGCGGCGGGCCCGTTCGCAGCGGCCGCGCGCCGCTCGACGGGGCGCGGCCCGCCCCGCCCATGGCGCTGCCGGGCAGCGAGCGGCAGGGCGGCTCCACCTACTACGTGCGGTCGCGCATGCTGGGCAACTACGCGCCGCCGCGCGACTACATGCCCACGTTCAACGTGCTCGAGTCCGCGGCGGTGCTCAACATCGACCCGCGGCTACGGCCCGAAGAGGGCGGCAAGCTCCCCGACGACGCGTTCAGCGCCGAAACCTCGCCCAAGGCCGTAAGGCTGCTCGAGAACCTCGAGGACAGCCCCGGCCCGGCGCTGGTGTACTCGCAGTTCGTGGGGATGGGCGGGCTCGCCGTCGTGGAGCGGTTCCTGCGCATCGCGGGGTACGAGCGGTGGAAGCCCGCGGACGGGTCCTCCGCGCGCCCGCCCGCCGACGGGTCCTCCGCGCGCCCGCCCGCCGACGGGTCCTCCGCGCGCCCGCCCGCCGTCGAGACCCTGGGCAACATGCTGGGCGCCGCGGCCCTCGAGGAGAGCCCCGCGGAGGGCCCCTTCTCTTACGCGGGGGGCGCGTCCGCGCCCCCCCCGCTCCCGCCCGCCGGCGACGAGACGCTGGGCTGCATGCTGGGCGCCGCGGCCCCCTTCTATAGCGTGGGTGGCGCGGACGCCGAGGACAAGTGGCCATCCTACCTAGACTACGAGTGGGAGCGGGTGCGCGCGCTGCTGCGCGCCAACGACGCGGGCGAGCTGTCCGAGTTCGCGGAGACGGACTTGTACCTGGCGGACCACGGCCCCGGCAAAAAGTTTCCCGGGTCCGACCGGTTCTCGGGGGGGCCGTACATCCCGTACCACACGAGCGAAAAGACAGGACACGAGGGCATAGAACAGGCCCACTTCTACGCCAACCTGCACCTGGGGCAGCGCAAGCTGTTCCTCACCGAGCTGCTGATGCTGAGCGACTCGTTCCGCGCGCGCGGCGTGAAGCCGGACGAGCCCGGGCTCGTGGTGTACGCGGGCGCCGCGGCGGGCTACCACCTGCCGTACCTCGCGGACCGGTTTCCGGGCCTCGTGTTCCACCTGTACGACCCGGCGCCGTTCGGCCCGCAGGTGCACAAGCACCCGCGGCTGCACGTGCACCGGCAGTTCTTCACCGACGACACCGCGCGCGGCTGGGGGCTCGGCGCTGACGGCTCCGAGGGCGCGGACCGCGCGCGGCACGGGCGCGCCGACTACTTCGTGTGCGACATCCGGCTGGGCTCCGACGACAAGATCGATTTCGAGCGGCAGGTGCGCCGCGACATGGACGCGCAGGACGGCTGGGCGCGCGCCATACACCCCGCCCACGCCGCCATACTCAAGTTCCGCCTACCGTACACCGAGACCGTGAAGGACGACGACGGGGGCGAGCGCGAGGTGTTTCTCGACGCCAGCTCGCCCGACTCCGGCGCCACCCTGCCGTTCCTGGCAGGACGCGTAGCGTGGCAGTGCTGGCCGCCGCGGCTGTCCACCGAGACGCGGCTGGTCGTGGACTGCGGCGCCGTCCCCGAAGGCGACGAGCTGCCCACCGCCGCGTACCCCGCGCGCCTCTACGAGTCCGCCGCGTTCACGCACAACACCGTCGTGCGCCCGTGGGCGCGGTTCGGCGACCGCGACGCCCTCATGCCGCTCGTCGAGGGGTACAACGGCAGCTGGGACTCCCGCGCCGAGGTGTGCCTGTGGGAGACTTACGACGGCCTCGCGGGGGGCGCCGGCGGGCGCACCAAGCGGGTCGCGCGCCTCATGAACGGGCTCACCGGCGCGCTGCGCCAGCCCATCTTGGGCAGGCCCCAGTCCCGCCCGGGTAGGCTGGCCGGGCACTTCGCGGGCGCGCGCGGCTCGGCGCTGCTGCGCGCCCTGCTCGAGGCGCGCCCCGAGCAGGTGCGGGCCGCCCGGGCGCTCGAACAGAGGCTCGGCAAGCGCGGCGTCCGCGCCCCCGACGCCGTGCCGCTGTCGGCGCAGCTCAGCCGCGCGCTGCGGACGTTCCCGGCTAGCGGAGCGTGGCCGGCAGGCATCGCGGCCGTCGCGGAGAAGCCGCGGGACTTCGCGCCCGGCGACCTGCACGTGGGCCCCGACCCGCGCCCGTTCTCCAAGCCGGTCCCCGACGTCGAGTTTCTGTCCAGCATCACGGTCGCGCGTCCGCGGCGCGCGGACCTGCTCGCCGCCGTGCGCCTGGTCGTGGGCGCCCCCCGGGAGGCGGGCGCGCGCCTGGAGGTGGCTGGCGACGCGGCGGTGTCGGAGCTGCTCGCTGACCTGTTCCCTGCCGTCGCGGTGACGCGCGCTGACGGGCGCGAGGCGGCGGAGCACCCTTCCGGGCGCGCGGTCGCGCGGTACACCGCCGGGGGCCGCACGCTGGTGCTCGTGGCCCGGGACCTGCCGGCGCTGTACGCGCGCCCCGAGCGCGCTTTCTGGGCGTGCTGGGCGCCGTTCGACGCGCCGGGCATGCACTACGTGGTGCTGGAGGACGGCGAAGACGCCGAGACTTATACGGAACACGACGCGCGCCGCCGCATCGCGCCCCACGTGGTGTACGACCGCGCGTGGTCGCGCTACAGGGTGCCGGTGTCGCGCGCGCTCGGCGAACAGGGCCTAGACGGCGTGTCCGGGTACGACCGCTGCTGGGACTGCACCGCCGAGGCGCACACGTGGCTAGACTACAGGCGCGCCGCCCCCGGGACGGCCGCCGCGGGGCGCAGCGCCGGCGAGCTCATGCGGCTCGCCGGGGAGCGGCTCGGCGAGCCGCTGCTGGACGGCATGTCCGGGCACGGCCGCTTCCTGCAGACCACCGCGCTGGGCGTGGTGTCCGCGCTGACGGCGGTGCTGCGCCGCGCGCACGCGCTGCGCCGGCGGCGCGTACGGGGCGGCGCGGCGCCCCCCAGGTACGCGGTCATCAGCGGCGAGGTGTCGCCCGACGATCGCGAGGCCGTGCGCCGCGCGTTCAACAGCCCGGAAAACCTGCACGGCGACGTCGTCCGCGTGCTGCTGCTGTCCAAGGCCGGCGCGCAGGGCATAGACCTGCGCCACGGGCGGCAGGTGCACATCTTCGAGCCCTACTGGTACAAGACGCTCGAGAAGCAGGTCGTCGCGCGGTTCATCCGCATCGGCGCGCTCGACGCGCTGCCCCCCGCGGAGCGCACCGTGCAGCCCTTCCTGTACCTGGCCACGCCCAACGCGGAGATGCTGGCCGCTATGCCGCAGGACGCGCTCGAGGCGCCGGTGTCCGCGCGCGCCGCCGGCGGCGGCACGCTGCCGCCGGGCACCACCGTAGACGTCGCGTTCCACAACCGCGCGCTCAACAACGACGAGCTCGGCGCAGACATGCGCGCGCTGCTCAAGACCGTGTCCATCGAGCGCGCGCTGTACGGCGACTGCGGGCCCGACGGGAGCCCCGCCGCGTGCCGCGTGTGCCGCCCCACCAACGCCCTGCTGTTCCACGAGTCGGTCGAGGACGACCTGCTGCTGCCCGACCCCTGCGAGCCGCTCGCCGAGACCGAGGTCGCCGCCCGCGCCGTCTCGCTGCGCGGGGTCGAGTACCGGTACGTCGCCGACCCCGCCGCCGCCCTCGGGTTCAGGTTCTACGGCGAGGCGCGCCGCGACGGCGCCGCCGGCGATGCCTACCGCGAGGTCGCCCCGTCCAGCGCGCTGTACCAGGAGCTTGCCGACGCCGTGGGATCCTCCGACGGCGGCGAAAAAATGCGCCTCGACCCGCTCGAGGAGCTCACACGTAGCTTGTTTGGCGCGCCCGCCCGCTCGTGACCTTCGCGCGATGGGACGCCGCCTCCCATTCCTGCGCTGCGCCTCGTTGCCGCAGGCGCGCGCGTCGTCTGCCGTCAGGCCTAACTTCTCCGCCACGCCGGCGTTTTTGCTGTCCGTGCGCTGCGCCTCGTTGTCGCAGGCGCGCGCGTCGTCTGCCGTCAGGCCGAACGCATTGCTCCGCAATACGTACTGCGGAGCAATGCATTTTGCCGCGCCGAGCTGTCGTAGGCGCGCGCGTCGAAGGTTTCCGCCACCCACTGCACCACGTCGTAGCGGCCGCACTTGCGCGCCATACGGAGCACTTCGTCGTCGCCGGCGTGTGGGGTGCAGCCTTACATGCCTTCGGCGCGCGCGCCTACACACAGCTGCTGGCTTACTGGTGGTGTTTGCTGTGTGGCCGCCGCAGCGGCGCCTTGTTACCTACGTGTGCACGGTGTTGGAGTTCAGGTTCTACAGCTGGCCGGAGGCGACGACGCCGTCGCGGTACGCGAGGTCGCCCCGTCCTGCCAGCTGTACCAGGAGCTGGTCGACGCCGTGGGCCCCTCCGACGGCGGCGCAAAAATGCGCCTCGACCCGCTCTAGGAGCCCACCCTCAGCGGGTTCGGGCCCGTGCGTGAGCCGCGCCATGCAGCCGAACGCCCGGTGCTTTTGCCGGCCTAAACGTGCCGCGGGCTGCTGGCGTCTGCCGCCGGGCCAAAGACTTTCAGTCGCAACTGCTTGTCGGTAAACTGGTCACCACCCGCGTCGTCTACCGTCAAGCCAAACGTTTGCACCAGCCACTTTGCCACGCAGACATCGTAGTGTTCGCAAGCTGTACGCAGCGCCTCGTTGCCGCAGGCGCGCGCGTCTTCGGCCGTTAAGCGGAAGGTTTTCGTGAGCCATTTTGCGACATCTAGGTGTCCCCGGTCGCAGGCGTCACGCAGCGCCTCGTTGTCGCAGGCGCGCGCGTCTTCGGTTGTTAGGTCAAAGGACCCAATAAGCATCTCTGCGATAGGCAGATAGCTTTTTCTGCAAACCGTACGCAATATTTCGTTGTCGCGGGAGCGTGCGTCGCTGGCGGTTAAATCGAACTCAGCTTGCAGCCAGTTCACAGCTTTCATGTTTCCTTCTTCGTATGCGGTGCGCAGCGCTTGGTTGTCGCAGGCGCGCGCGTCGTCCGTAGTCAAGCTGAATTTTCCCACCACCCAGCTAGCAACTGTGAAATTGGAAGCACTGCACGCTTCGCGTAGAATTATGTTGTCGTCTGCGCGCGCGCTGTCCGGAGTCATTTTAAAGACTTTCGCCAGGAATTCTGCACCGTGGATATGGCCGGCTCTGCAACATTTTTGCAACATCGAGATGCCGACTTTTTGCAGGGCGTCTGACTCTAGGTTGTATTCGTCCAACTGTGAGCGCGCGCACCCCAATTTGTTGCATTTTATAGCCTCATACAAATGGTATAGTTCGGTATGATCCATGTTTGCGGCTACCTGATAGCGGCGTGGGTGCACACTAAAATGGCGTTCAATTTGCTACGACCATATACGTCTAAAGGGGGCGGTCGGCTATTGTTTGTTAACGCCCAAAAATGCGGCACCGGCGCCTACCGCGGGGTTTCCCGGTCGCGGACCGTGACTTCTAAGCGTTACGTCATCCAAGCGGTCCTCGTTTTCGCGCACCGCGCGCAGCAGAATCTCGGTGGCGCCCACGTCTTCGGCCGGCAAGCTTTACGTTTCGAGAAGAAACTCAGCCAGGTCTGTGTTTTCGCATTAGCCGCCGCAGTGAATATTTTTTTGCTTCTGCCTCGTCAGAAGTAAACGTGCATCGGTTTTGGATCCATTGTGCAGGGAACACTTTCTGCTGTACATGCTTGAAGCACGAGTCTCCCTTGTCGAGCGCAAACGTGTCCGAGATCCACTGCGTCATATCCAGGTTAGCAGCGTCGGCGTCGCCGTGGCAGAGACCAGGTCGCTCTCCACACAACCCCCAGATGCGACGATTTTGAACTTTTCTATAAGAACCGACGCGGTTTGCTTGTCACGGGCAGTCACGAACGTATCCAATGCGCGTGTACGAGCATTGGGCCCATCTATAAGTTCCATAAGGTAGGCGTCTGTCATTTTGCGGATGTGTTGCGTGCGTCACTATAGTTCAAATTTCGTGTAACCGTCCAGACCGCGCAAAAATGTGTCCGCCGCGCACGTATGACATGTTTAGACGCCCCGTGCGCCCCGTGCGCCCCGTCCTCCGCGAGCTCCGCGCCCTCCGCGAGCGCCGCGCCCACCGCGCCCTCCGCGCCCTCCGCGAGCGCCGCGCGCGCCGCCGGCTCCTCCCCTGCGCACGCACCGCTCGTCCGCGAGCGTTAGCGACGTGTCCGTGCTCAGCCGCGACAGCGCGCGGGCGTACAGCGCCGGCACGTCCCACCCGGCCCCTGCGGGCTGCCCGAGCGCCTCCAGTCGCGCTACGGCATGCGCTGACAGCGCAGCCAGCACCTCCAGCATGCGTGTGCAGTCCCAGCAGCCGTCCAGCCCCGCCGGGCTCCACTCCTCCGCGGCGTGCACGCCGTCCGGGCGCCTGTACACAAACGCGCGCTCCACTGTGTTGTGGCGCATCATGCGCTCCTCGTACGCCTTGTTGTCGTAACACGACAGCGGGCCCGTCGCGTCTGCGCGACCCACGTGCAGTCTGGTTTCGGTGGACGTGGGAGGGGCGAAGGCCTGTATGTGCACCGTTCCTCCCAAGTACTGCGTTGTCCCGTCCTGCCACGGAAGTCTGAATTTGAGCACCGACAGGCGGGGGGCTATTATGCGCACCCAGGTGGCCTGCATCTCCATGTCCTGCTTCACGTAGCCCTCGACTTCGCCGACGCCGCGGTCGGGCATAGCCGCGCCGGCAGCAGTGGGGGTGCCTACGCTGCGTATGTCGGACAGGAACACGGTCTGGTTTGCGCTCCACGGCCCGGCAGCATAGCCGTCCGCCACCTCGTCGGAGAACAGCCCCCGGTGCAGCTCGTGCGGTATGGTGCGGTCCGGCTGCGCGTTTGCCCACTCTACCGCGCGGTGCAGGTGTTGATGGTAGGGGGCCGGGTCGTAGAAGTGAAACGTCACCTGCGGAAACCACGGCGCCCCCCACGCGTCGCCGATGAAGGCGGCGAAGTGCTGGCCCGACGCGCCGCCCGCCACCACGCACAGCAGGTCGGTGGCCGGCCCGACCTCTTCGCACGACCCGACGAGCGCCTCCACGTCTGCCAGCAGCAGCTTCAGCTGGCCCCAGTGCAGCGTTGTTCTGAGGTGGTCGGGGCGGTCCCGGAACGCCATGCGCGGGCACCGGCCGTCCACCGCGCGCCGCGCTATGCGCGGCAGCGGGCCGCCGCGCAGGGCGGTCTCGGCCACGCGGCAGAGCGTCGCGTCGCGCAGCAGCTGGAGCGTGTGCGGGTGTCCTTCCATCGCGTAATAGGTGCCGCGCGCGGCGTTCAAAAATACGCGCGGGCGCGCTAGGAGCTGTCGCACCTGACCATGTGCTGGATGCGCACTGTCAGCCGGACGCGGTTCTTGGCGATGCGCAGCACGGGCTTCGACCCCGGCGCCACCGGCAGCACGCCGGGGGCCAGAGCCAGGCCGCTCACAAGCGGATCCGTGGTGAACTGCGTCGCGGACAGGTCCGCGTACTTGCCGAAGTCGCCCACGAACAGCCCGTCCGGCTTGTTCAGGTACGCCTCGAGCTGGCTGACCGCCATCCCGGCGCCCGCGAAGGGGGCCGCCGCGTGGTCGAACTCGACGCCCTCGAAATATATGCGGTCCCCGGGCGTGAGCAGGGACAGGAAGTTGATCGGGCTGCCGTCGCCCGCCTGCGTCGGCCCGGTGACGACCAGCGTCCCCAGCGGCGGCAGGTTGGCGCCGCCGGGGCTCACCTCGAAGCGCATGCCGTATACCGTGTCTACCGGAAATCGCAGGGGCTCGTCGGGGCCGAAGAACCGTAACGTGAGCCGGGTTATGTCCGTTATAGGCTTCATGAACGTGTATATGCCCTCCTCGGGAATCACCGGGATTATGCGCAGCATGGTGTTCGGCTCACCCGGGTTGCCGATCATTTCGGTCTCGAACTCGAAGTGGTGCCTCCTGTGTTTGCGGTCGCTGAACGCCTGCCGGCTGAGCTCCTCCAGCTGCAGGGTGATGCGCCCCCCGTACGGAACCTGCGTGTTCGCCAGCAGGGGGTTCGCGCCGCGGGGGTCCAACACGCCGGGGTCCGGGACCAGCGCGAACGTGTCCGCCACCGCCCCCGCGTCCACGTCTATGAGGTTCGGCAGGGGGATGACGCCGTCCAGCACCTGGATCGCCGTCACCAGGTTGGCCGGCTCCGCCAGGCCCACGTTCCCGTCGCCCGACACGCCCTGCGGCATGAACGTGAACGGGTAGCGGCCTTCCCTCCAGCTGGGCGCCTGCGAAAGCAGCCACGAGTCCAGCACCGCGAACACGTCGCTCTGGAGGTACCTTTCCGAAAACGGGCTGATGCACGACGGGTCGCGGTCCGCGTAGACCTCGCGTTTCATCAGCTCGCGGATGTTGGGCCTGCCATCTCCTAACGTGTCGTACCGCGACATGGTGGCGTATAAATGCGCCTTTGCTGCCCGAATTTAATAGAGCCCGTACAGCGTACCGCGCAAAATGCCGTGCTGCACGTACTGCGGAGCCCTGCCCGCGCCCAAACGCTGTTCCCGGTGCGGCGCGCTGTACTGCTGCCGCGCCTGCCAGGCCGGCGACTGGAAGAGCGGGCCGCACCGGTTCTTGTGCGCCGCCCGCGACGGCGACGGACGCGCCGGGCACCTGCGCGGCGCGTTCGGACGCAGCTGCGCCTACCGCCTGCTCGTCGACGCGCCGCGCGTACACTTCCTGAGCGCGCGCGTGGACGCCGGCGGCGCTGCCCGGGCGGCGGCGCCGCTCGCCGCCGGCGAGCCCATCACGTACGTGCCCGTGTGTCGGGTGCACCGGCTCGCTTGGGATGACACGCGGATCGCTTTTGCCCTGCAGACGCGCGGGCTTGTAGCCAGCAGCGACGAAGCTCGCCACCGCTCGCACTTCTTGGGCCAGTTCGTGGGGCGGTGCGAGGAGCTGGACCCCCTGAGCGCTGGACTGCCGCCCTACGGATCGGGGACGCTGGACGGCGCCGACCCGCTCGGGCCCGGCTGGGAGCAGGCGTGCCTCGCGCTCGCCGCCTCGGTCGGGGCCAGAGCTTGGGAGGCGCTCGTGGATCACTGGGCGCGCACCTCGGCTGGCAGCAACTGCGTCGTAGACACCTCGGCTGGCCCCACCGTGTACGCCGCCGCCGACATACCCCCCGGGCCCCTGCTGACTGTCGAAGAACACCCGCTGCAGGTGCTGCAGCGGTGCTACCGCGTGCCGCTGCGCTACCCGCACGGCGTGCGCGAGACGCTCATGCTGCTCGCGCAAAAACTCGGGCTCGGGGCGCGGGTGCTGGAGCTCGCGGACGCGCGCGAGTCCCGGCTGGAGCTCGTGGGTCGCGCCCGCGCCCTGCTGCCCAAGGTAAGCGCCCGCGAGGCGGAGGCGCTCATGCGCGAGCTGGATGCGTAGCGGAGGCGCTCATGCGTGGCTGCGTAGCGGCGGCGCGCGCGCTTTTTGCGCCCGCGACCGCGTACACCGGCACGCCGCGCAGCTGCGCCTCGTGGAACCACCCCACGTGCTCTCCCGCGTACGCGTGGATCTCCGCGACGCCCGTGACGCGCAGCCCGTCGTCCACGGTCGCGCGGCTCCTCGCTATCTGCGCGACCGCGAACGGCACCGCCGCGAACGTCGAGTGCGCGGCGAACGCCCAGTCCATGTCGGCGGCGGCCGCGACCCTCACCGTGCCGGCGGGCGCGCAGGCGTCCAGGCCTTCCACGCTCGCCGCGTCCACGACGGCGTACGGCCCCCCCGCGCCGCGCACCATGACGCCGCGCTCCCCGGGGCCGTTCGTGTCCGGCATCGGCACGACCGCGCACGCGCCCGGCGACTCGTCCACGGCGCGCCACGCGGTACGCAGGTCGTCGGCGTGCGGGGACGCGTCCCACGACAGGAACCACACGCGGTGGAGCGCGCTGGACGCGTAGCTCCCCGCCGCGCTGAGCAGCTCGTCCTTCGCCTGCTGCGCGTGCGTCAGCAGCCGCACGCGCATGAGCGCGCGGCACCCGAACGCGTCGCGCAGGTCCCCTTCCGAGTACGACGCCGCGCGCGCTAGGCGCGTGTACGTGCAGCCGTCGGGCACCGCCACGGGGCGCACCCCGGAGTTTTCGAACGCCCCCTCGTGCTCTTCCGCGTAGCGCGCGTGCAGGGCCAACGCATACTGCACTGCTACGGGGCCGCGGGCCACTTGCGGGATGACCGCAGCCACGCACTCCTCCGCGCGCGCCTTCCATGCAGCGACAGACCGGGAGCTGATGTGCCGCGCGTCCCAGGGCGCGACGGGCGCGCACACTGTCAACACGCACGCCATAGATGACCCGGGGGGGGGGCGCGTCTAAATGTCGGCGCAAAAACGCCGGGGCCTGCGGCTAGTTGTCGTACCTCCCCCACCACGGGCGGTCTTCTTCCTCGTCGACCTCTTCGCGGAAGTACTTGTCCATCAGTTCGCGCCCCCGCAGGCGGCCGGCCGCCTGGCGGTACGGGTCGTGCCGCCACTTGGCGTACTCCACCACCTTGCGGTCTCCGTCCATCGTGTTGCGGGCCTCCGCGTACGGGCTGTCGCCGATGTCCTGGCAGCCGTAGCCCGGGCCGTCCCACGGCTCGGCCCGGGACTCGACGCGGTCCAGCTGGTAGGGGTTGAGCGGCGGCAGGCGCGGCGCGCCGGCCCCCGGCGCCACGGACGCCGGCGCGTACGTCGGGCCCTGCCCCGGGGCTAGCCCCCCCACCGAGTAGTCGTTCACGCGCGCGGACAGGGGGTCGGGGCCGTACGCGTTCAGCCCCCCGGGGTAGCCCCCGGAGGCGTAGTCGGCGTACAGGTCGCGCGAGGCGAACGGCTCCGACGCGCCGCCGCCGCCGCCTTCGAACCCGGACACGAGGGCGGGCGGCTGGCCCGACAGTACGACATTCTGTTCCGAGTGCGTGGCGTGCCGGTCCGCCACGTCCGCGTCGAACTGCGTCTCTATGTAGCGGGACTGCGTGCTTATGATGAGCACGTTGGAGATCAGGGTCAGCGGGATGAGCGCCGACCGCATGTCCGGCGCTATGACCAGGATGATGAGCACGACGACTATCGTGAACGCCAGGAACTGGCCCTGGCGGGTGCCGAACAGGTCGTCTAGCATGTCGCGGCTCGGGTGTCCTGCGCGGGCGGTATTTATGCCGCGCAAAAAGCCGCGGCCGGCGCTATGCGTCCGCCCCCGCCGCCTCGGCCTTCAGCTTCGCGAGCAGCCTGCTGGGCCGAAACTGCGACACCCCTGTGCGCCCCTCCGCGTACGTGGTCAGGGTGTCGCGGTCCACGGCCTCGCGCGCGCGCCGGCTGCGGCAGCGCGCGTCGCCGGCGGCGGCGGCGGCGAACGCGCGGTCGACGTCGTCCCCCGCGCCGTCTTCGTCCGCGGCGTCGGCGGCGTCGGCCGCGGCGTCGGCGGCTTCGGCGGCGTCGGCGGCGTCGGCGGCGTCGGCCGCGCCGTCCGCGCCGTCCGCGCCGGCCTCGTCGTCCTCCTCCTCCTCGACGTCGTCCGGGGACCCGCGCTGGTGGCGGTCGAGCTCTTTCAGGTTTTTGTCGAGCTCGTCGAACAGCGCCTGCGACTTGGGGTCCTTGGACGCGACCGCGGCCTGCTTGCGGTAGAAGCCGATGATCTTCGCGAACTGGCCCTTCACGTGGGGCTTCACGTTGCCCGTCCCCTTCGCGACGTCCATCACGAAGTTCTGCATCATGACGTTGGCGTTGCCAGACTCCTGCACGTCGTGTATGTACGTGCCGAAATTTTCGCGCAGGAGCTGCACCGAGCTGCGCAGCGTTTGGAACGCTTCGCGGCACTCGCGCCCCATGTGTTTCTGCACCTGGTCGATGGACGCGACCACCACCTCCACGAACTCCTCGACGTCGATGTCGGGCATCGACACCGCCTCGTACAGCTCGTGCGTCGCGTGGTACACCTTGTGCAGGTAGTACAGGATGGTGTCGCGGTGCTCCGCCAGGTCCTGGTGGTTGTAGAACGCCATGAAGTTGGCCGCCGGCAGCTCGGGGAACGGGTCGAACCGCAGGCCCGAGCTGCGCAGGAACCGCGGCTTCAGGCTGGTGGCGTCGTGCAGCGACGCCTTGTGCTTCGTCAGGTTGCTGCACACGCTGATGATCGTGTTCACCAGGTCGCTTTTCATCGCGGGGCGGTACGCCTCGGAGAACGCCTGCAGCTCGGCGCCGGGCACCTCGGCGAAGTCCGGCACCACCGTCATCGCGAGCTCGCCCGACGGGTCGGCCGCCGACAGGCGGCGCGACACCGCGTCCGCGTACGCGTCCAGGTCGGGCGCCGCGCCGAACGCGTCGGCGTGCTCCTGCCGCAGCCGGTCGAAGTAGTCCGTCATCTGGGCGTGCTCGTCGGGGAACGCCTCCGCCAGCCAGTCGCGGCCCGCCAGCCAGCCGCACACCTTCACCGCGCGGCCGGCGGCGTGGCGCACGCGTTTGAACTTGGGCCACACCACCGCGTACGCCAGCGCGCCGCCGTCGCTCTCGCCGCCCATCGCCTGCTGGAACAGCGCCTGCACGTCCTTGTTGGCCAGCGTCTTGCGCACCGTTTTCACCCGCACCCGCCCCGCCATCCCGGCAGAATATGCACGCTCGCGGCGCTCTAATTCGCAAAAAGCGCGCCCGCTCAGTGGCTCCCCACCTTCGTCTCCAGATACCGCTCGTACAGCTCTAGCATCGCCCGCAGCTTCTCGATGTAGCGCTGGCGCACCTGCGCCGGCTCGCCCTTCGCCAGCGCCTGGATCTTGGGGACCAGGTACCGCACCTGCTCGCGCGTCTCCTGCGTCTTCGCGCTCTCCACGCGGTCGTCGAACGCCCCGGGGTCCTCGAAGAACACCTCCCACTTAGCCTCGTCGTCCGAGAAGATCGTGTTCGCGTACGCCGCCAGCTGCTCGCCCGCAGCCTCTATCACTAACTCCGGCAGCGCCTCCGTGGCCGCCTTCACGCGCTTCTGCACGCGCCCCACCGTCGCGTCCTGCGGGAACCTGCGCGCCATGTCCGTCGCCAGCTGCTTCGCGTGCGTGTTGAACTCGGTCACCACCGCCGCCGCTTCCCGGCTGTGTGCGTACGCCATCGCCGCAAAAGTGTAGATAGCCGCGGCGCAGACGCTCTAAATCGAGGAGCTCTGGTTCTCCCAGTACGCGCTCAGCATCAGGTCGTCGCGCGCCGAGTCCGCGCCGCCGCCGCTGCCGAACGCGCGCTGCAGCGTGCCCTCGTCCACCGGCGCCACCACCGTGTCTATCAGGCGGTCGATCACCGCGTCCGAGTCCGCGTCCGCCACGTCCGCCTGCGGGGCTGCGCCCTTCTCGCTGCGCCGCCCCTTGCCGCCCACGTACGCGTTGCCGCGCTTCGACCGCGTGCCGTCCATCGCCGCGCGGCGCTTCATCATCGTCTGGAACTGCGACATTATGTTGCCGCTGCTGCTCATGCCCTCGTCGCCCTCGCTGCGGTCGTCCTCCGCCGCCTCCATCGTCAGGTCTTCCGCGAAGAACGTCCTGTATATGTCCTCCTGCGACGCGTCGCCTATCTCGATGCCCTGGCGGTTCACCGCCACCGTCGTCTTCTCGGTCGACTGCTGGTCCGCCTCCAGCATGCGTTTGAAGTCGCCGATCACGCGCGTGTAGATCGCCGCTATGTCGCGCACGCCCATGCGCACCGTGCCGCGCGGCGTTCGAAGCGCCGGGAAGCTCGTTATGCCCTTCTCCCGGAATGCCGCGCGCAGCTTGTCGCTCGTCGCCAGCAGCGTCGCCGGCACCTTGTCGATCTTGAAGTTGATGCGCATGCGCGCCAGCCACGGCTTGCAGTGCGCCATGAACTGCAGCACGCGCACCGTCGCCGCCGTCGAGTCGCGCGTGCCGTTCACCACCACGAACAGGTGGTGCAGCGGCGCCGCCGCCCCCGCCGCCGCCCCCGCCGCCGGCCGCCCCTGCCTCGCACCCTGGTCTCTCCCCGCGCCGTACATTTTGAACGCCCGCTGTGCTGTACACCGTAGCGCCTGCTTGCAATTGACATGGAAGCCCGCCCTCGCGCCGGAGAGCTGCGGCTCGTCGACCGCGCCGTCGACTTCCGCGACCCCGAGATCGCCGCCGCGCTCGCCGAGGCGTTCCCCGGGCGCAAAAACCCGCTGCCGCTCGCGCGCCAGGAGCTGTCGTTCGTCGTCGAAGACGTCGACCCCGCCGTAGCCTCCGCCTTCCGCCGCACCATGTGCACCGAGATGCCCGGGCCGTTTCTGTTCTTCGCCAACGAGGACGTCGTCGTTGGCGAGCGCGACGAGAAGTTCATGCTGTCCAGCTTCCTCGTCATGCAGATCAGCAACCTGCCGCTGCGGCACGGGCTGCAGGCCGCCGAGCACGAGGGCGTCTCGCTGCGCCTGCGCGTCGCCAACGACCGCGGCGTCGTTCGCAAGGTGTACGCCGGCGACCTTGAGTTCTTCAAAGACGGCAAGCCGCACACGCCCGCCGCGCCGTGGTTCAACCCCACCGCGCAGATCGCGTTCGTGAACCCCGGCAACACCCTCGCCATCGATAACATACGCGTCGCCGAGTCCACCGGGCGCATGTACGCCGCCGCGCAGACCGCCGTTCGCGGGCGGTGCATACCGCTCGACCTCGAGGAGCTGCCGCTCGAGGCCACGCACTCCGGGTACCAGGGCGACGCGCAGCGGTCCGGGTTCGTCATGCGCCGCGACGGCCTGCCCGTCACGCCGCGCAAGTTCCGCGTGTCCGTCGCCGTCCCCGCCGCGCTGCGCGGGTCCGACGCCGCGCGCAAGCTGCCGTTTCGCGCGTGCGACGCGCTGCTCATGCGGCTGCGGTCCGCGCGCACCGTCGTCGACCGCGCGCAGGCCGCCGCAGGCGGAGACACCGAGAGCTCGTACTGGGCCGCGCGCGCGCGGCCCGCCGACCCCGGGGCGCCGCAGTTCAGCGAGGGCACCCTGTACCTGCGCGGCGAGACCGAGACCGTCACGCAGATGCTCAAGACCGTGCTCGCCCGGTACCCCGACGTCTCGTTCGTCGGCGCTGGACGGCAGGTCGAGGCCGCCGCCATACAGCTCACCGTTGTCGCCGCTGGGGACGCCGAAGACCTCAGCGCGCTTGTCGCCGCCGCCATCGACGAGTGTCTCAAGACCATCGCCGACATTCGCGAAGCCCTCAAGAAGAACGCCGCCTGATGCGTTCGCTAGTTTTTGTGCGCGGCTCGTTGCGCTATTTTAGAGATACCCCCCGCGCACCGTATCACGCCATGGAGTCCGTCGAGAGCGGTCTCGCCTTTGGCGGGGTAGAGCCCGTCGCGTCGGAGCCCCGTCTGGGTCTGCCCACACGGTGCACCACCTGCGTCCTGCTCCCTTGCAAACACCCCCATTTTCTCGACGGGATGTGGCTGCACAAGCGGCTTGCGGACATTCCCGGCGGAAAATACATACGCGTCGACACATTCTCGCAGTGCAGCGAGCTCTCCGCTTCCGTCCCCGAGTGGAACGGCACTGCTGTCATTTGTACCGCCGGGGCATTTCGTCACCGCGAACCTGTGGCCCTATATCCTAACGCCGCTCTCTCTCAGAGCAGACTTCTGCATCGCGCTGAAAGACTTCCTTGACATGGAGATGTGCGGGTCCGACCCGGTTATATGGGAGTGCATGGGTGCTGCAGGCGTCCTCGGGGTCCACGAGGTGCCGGGCATCGCCGGCCTCCCGCTTGTTCCCGCACACGTTGCGGTGCTCAACGGGTACGCGGCGCGTGTAACTTTTCCGTATTCGAACATTCGGTGGACGATGGGTGTCAACGACACGTCGCAAATCTCCGTGCTGGGAGGGGGGAACCCCAGCTGTGCCGTTCTTCGCGCCCTGTATCCGCACGGCATGGTGTTCTTCCCGTCCACCGCTATTCCTTCGCATGTCACAGACCTGGAACACCTGGAATAGGCGCAAAAAATGCCGCGGCGCGCGTTTTTGCGGACATTCTCACGTCGCCTGGAACTCGAAGCTCGCGTGTTTTTCTCCCGGGCGCTGCAGCAGGGGCGTGATGCGCACGCTGGGGTGGTTTTCTGGATGGCCCCAGTATTCCAGCGTAACGTGCACCTTTCCGTCCGTGAAGCAGCAGAAAGTTGGGAAGGTGGTGTCTACGTTCTCCGCCGTCAGTTCGGGAGGGTGTGCTCCCGTGAGTTCCGCTATTTCCAGCGTCTGCGTGGAGAACAGCCGGCGGCTTATGAATATGTAGCTGGCGCCGAATTTGCTACTAACCCGTGTCCAGTGGTGGTTGACAAAGTCCCTGAAATCTGCGACATTTTCGGGGGGCGGACCGTCGTAAGATTCCGTAGATAGGGGCTCCACGACGTCCAGGCCCTGCATTATCATGTCTAGCGACTGCTCGGTGCTATAGGCGTCTCGCTCTAGCGTTTTGACGACTTTGCCCGATGCAATACGATACTCTGTGGCGCAGCTCACAGATGCCATAGTGGGCGTTATACATGATGTGTTTAGTGTTCAAAACACGCGTAGCAGAACTGTCGAAAAACATTTGCCCAGTGTCGAAAAACATATACAAAAGATATATGAAATATTACACACCTGACGGTGGTGTATGTCTATTGCCTGTACACGGTAGTGTGTGATCTTTTAAGGAAGTGTTGTTAGTTGTATTTATATTGTATGTTATATGTATTTTAGAGATGTTGTAAAAAGTCATTGGAATCTTTAATCATTTTTCGACAGTCGGTTTTCGACCCCAATCCATCGGGTCTGAAAATTTTTCAGGGGGTCTGACTTTTTTTCCAGGACCGATGGATGGGGTCAAAATTCGACTGTCGAAAAACATGTATAGTGGGTATATGAAATATTACACACCATACGCTGTTGGTCACCTGCTAGCGGTACAACACAACACACACACATTCAAGAAATTGGTCATAGGTGTATTTGTGGTATCGTGAACACGTGTCGGTGAAGGTACTGTCGAAAATCATTGGAACCTATAATCTTTTTTCGACAGTCGGGTCGGACCCAATCCATCTGGTCTGGAAATTTTTTTAGAGGGGTCTGACTTTTTTTCAGAACCGATGGATGGGGTCAAAATTCGACTGTCGAAAAACATATATAGTGGGTATATGAAATATTACACACCATACGCTGTTGGTCAGTTGCTAGCGGTACAACACAACACACACACATTCAAGAAAGTGGCAACAGGTGTATTTGTGGTCTCGTAAACACCTTTTGGTGAAGTTACTGTCGAAAATCATTGGAACCTATAATCTTTTTTCGACAGTCGGGCTTACCCCTCCTCCGCGGGGAAGAAAAAGCTCGAAAAAGCGCGGCGCGCATATAACAGCCAACAAATAGCACAGAACACCCCATAAATTTCCCCACAATAGTTTCGGTTAACCGGCTACAGGTTTGCACGCCATCAAGTAGACGCCGGATATTTATTAGATGTGGCCGTGTTGTTAAAAAAGGATTACATATTAAACATATTTAGACAGTCTTGTATTGTTTTTCGACACCATGCATCGCGTGATGTCAGACCGCACATGTGACAAATGCGGGAAGGAGTTTACCCACCCGTGCCGGCTCAAGTCACACCTGCGTAGAAAAACGCCGTGCGACCCGATCGTAACAGACAGCGCCATATCTAAAGACGAGCTGAAAAAGCCGTACTCATGCCGTTTCTGCAACCGCAAATTCAGTACGTCCCAGTCGTTATACCAGCACACCCGAAGCGCCTGCGCAATTACGGTACGGCCCGACGGCATGGACCTGCTATTCGAGCACACACTGAAGCAAACTAAAGACACAACGGCTGTCGAAAGCGCGCCGGTAACGCAGGAAGTAGACAGCACAGAACTCATGAGGAGGCTCGAAGACATGGAACGAAACTTGACTACAATGCTGCTGTATTCGTCAGCAGCGCAGTACACACAGCAGGACTGCGGGGAGCACGCGGAGGGTACATGCAACATGACACAAAACATCGTCGGCACTGGGGTGCAAATTAGCCAACACGTGCACATCAACGTGTTCGGCGAAGAGGCTACGGCACACATAGGCCGGGGGAAGGTGAAGGCCATGCTGGACACCATACTGCGGCGCATGACGGACCCTTCGCAGGCGGCGCTGCAGGCGCTGCTAGAGACCGCGCTCATGATATACAGCGACCCTGAACGCCCCGAAAACATCACCTGCTACCTTCCGGCCCGCAGCGGCAGCGAAGCGCTGGTGCACGTCGGCGGGCTGGGGGGCGACGGGTGGGCGGTGCGCCCCGTACACCTTGTGCTCACTCCGATGGTGCAGCGGTGTCTGGACACCATAGTGCACAACCAGCCGTTCGACGACGCGAAAAGATACGGGGACCTTATGAAGGCTCTCGTGGCCAACGAGCAAAGCTACAACGAAGGCGGAAAGCTCAAGGCTGTACTCGTGCGCAACAAGGAGCTGCGCGACGCGGCGCTGGGCGGCAAACGCACGCTGCTGGCGTAAACCGGGCGCGAACCTCCGCGTAACACCCGCGACCTATTTTAATACCGCGTTGCCTATACACCCCAGCGCCTGCACCCCAACATGGACACGCAACCCGAAAAAGGCGCCCCACCGGCGCCGTGGTTTTGGCCGACCCCGCAGCAACACTACGCGATGATCGCGGAACGCAACATGGATTCGGTATGCCGCGGGTTTGTGCTGGGCAGAGCGTACATACTGGGCGCGAACCCATGCGACCTACACATGTTCGCCCAAAAATCGGCGCTGGCGTATGTCAACGAGCTCTGCGAGGATTTTGTACGTCTGCGCGGCAGCTGGCGGGGAGCCCCGGCGCGTAACGACATATACGTGCGCGTAGAGCAGCCGGAGCCCTACGGCACGGAGACGCTGTGCGTAGAGGTCCGTCCGGAGGTGCTGGACGTGTGGAAGCCGCTCATGTGTTACGCCCTGCAGGAAGTTATGCTGAAGTTTTCGGGAAAACTTGGGGAAGTGAACGTGCCGCACGTGTACACCCCGCGCAAAAATGGGGCCACGGTGGCGTTGCACATAATGCGCGCGTAGCGCATTGCGTCGCATTGTGCATGCACAATGCACATCAGAACCAGAACCCATCCTTGCTCATGATGCGCTCGACGCTGTCGAGCTCCTTTAACCACAGGCTGGCGGCAGGGAACGGCTTCTCAGCCATAAGGCTGCTGCACTCTTCCAGCTCCGCGCGGTGCTTGGCCAGCACTTTCTCCCGCTTTTTGCGGGCGCTGCCCAGAAGGTCGCGTTCCCTCAGATTCAGAATGTAGCTGTACGACGCGCGGCCGGCGACTGCGGCTTTGGCGTCGTCGGCTTCGTCGGCTTCGTCGGCTTCACCGGCGTCGTCGTCAGCTGCGCCGGCGTCCCTGGCGTCGCCGGCGTCGACGACTACAGAAGCGCGAAGGTGGGCGGCTTTGCTGTACCGCGGCTGCCGCAGCAGGCCGACGTGTATGCGCGGGAACCGGTGCGCGGCGAGCACCCTGCAGGCTTCGGCCTCGTCGTCGATCTTGGAGACGGCGACGGCCCCGGACCCGGCGAGGTCGATGTACCGTATGGTCTCCTCTTCGAGACGGATGTTGAGCTCGAGCACCGTGGTGCGGCGCTCGACGCGGCGCAGGTACAGACGGCGGCGTTCGGCGAGCCAGTACACGACGATGACGTGGTAGTTTTCGCCGCACTCAAGCACGCCCCCGTAGAGGGCGGCTCCGTCGGCGGCGTCGCCGTCGGGCGGCGGCCGCATGACGTTGAGCGACGACCGCAGCGAGTTGTACAGGCCGAAACACTCGACGATGGGGTCCTCGGCGACGCCTTCGCCTGCCGCGCGCCCGAACGACTCGCGAATTTCGAGCAGCGCGCCGGGCTTGAGCTTCATGGTGACGTGCACGTTGTCGCAGTTGCTGAGGTTCTCGACGTCGTCGATGTACTTCGCGTAGGCGGGCGGCTTGCTGCCGGCCTTGACGGTTTCAGTGAGGCCCTCGACGAACTTGTCGGTCCACTTGCGGAGCGGCAGCTCGGTGACGACCACGGCGGAGCCGAGCAGGCCGTCGGGGTCTCCGGGGCGCGTGACCACGCGGTACTCGCCGAAGTGGTGCAGCCGTCCGCGGCGCAGGCCCACGCGACCTCGCAGGCCGCGCAGCGACACGTCGAGCGGGAACCTGCGGGCCATCTCGGCGAACGCGCGCGCGCGGGCGTTGGGCGCGGCGGCGACCTCGCGCAGCCGGGCGAGGCGCTCCGCGTCTCCGCCGGCGACGTCGCCGGCCAGCACGGCGCGCTCCACGGCGTCGACGTCGACGGCCACGCCCGCGGCGAGGTGCGTGACGGCGACCGAGTAGAAGTCTTCCGTCGAGGGCGTGGCGCAGAACGCGCGCACGATGTCGGCGACCTGCGACGGGCGGCGCCCCCAGCACAGGTAGCTCCACCCCTCGGAGGGAATCTCCATGCAGTCGAGCACGGCGAGCGGCAGCACGGGCACGTACGAGCGCGGCTGCGCGCGCACGCCGTCGACGAACTCGTACGGCAGCAGCCAGTCGTCGTCGGGCGGCAGCAGCGCGTCTGCGAGCGGCGCGTTGAGCGACACGCTGGTGTACCTGGGCGACGCGAAGTCCTTGCCGCCACCGAGCCGCGTGCCGAACTCGCCGGACCCGAGGATCAGCGGCACGGCGCGGGCGCCGGGGAACGTCTGGCACATCTTGACGAGGGTGTTGTTCATGGACTCGCCGGCGTGGTGGTACAGCATGTTGTCTGTGACGTAGCCGGTGAGCTGGAACGTCTTGCACTCGCCGCCGCGCGCGAACCGCTTGCGGGCGCCGGCGAACGCCTTGCGGCGCCCGTCGGTGAACCCGTCGAGCAGCCCGGGCAGCTGGCGCGACATGGCGTCGAGCTTGTACGCCTTGGCGTACTGGCGCAGCTGGAAGCTGCACGGCACGTCGCGGCTGCTGTCGATGTCGGCGAGCTGTCCGGGCGCGGCCTCGAGCAGCGGCGTGCTGAGCTCGGCCTTGCGCGGCGCGGTGTCGCAGCCGAAGTAGACCTCGAACAGGCGCGCGGCGTCCTCGTCGCGGCGGAACCGGTACAGCCGGCTGTCGAAGTCGCGGAACATGAGCGGCACCTCGTGGCGCTCGTGCCCGCCGAGCCCCTTGAAGTAGCGCACGGTGGCGCGCGCCGCGCGGTCCTCGTCCTCGGCGAGCCAGTCGTGGAACGCGCGCTCGTGGTAGAACTCCCGCATCGGGCCGGCCTTGGCGCGGAGGCGCTCGGTGCTGGCGCGCGGCGGGTAGACGCGCACGATGGGCGTCATGAACCACTGCACGTAGCCGTGCTCGATGAGCGCCGGCCAGAACACGTTGAAGTACATCAGAAGCAGCCCGAGGATCTTGCCGGCGCCGTCCACGTCCTGGTCGACGGCGGCGATGATGTGGCCGTACCGCAGGCGGTCGCGGTCGGCGCGCGAATCGTACGTGAGCGCGTGGTCGAGGCCGAGCACCTGCTCGAGCGACGCGAACGTCTTGTTGTCGGTGAGCTTCTTGCTGCGGATGAGCTGCACGGCGTCGTCGAGGCCGCACCGCGATGTGACCTGTTTGGCGGCGTTCATGGGCACGCCGCCCAGCGAGAACAGGCCGTGCGTGCGGAACGACGGCCCGCCGGGGTTGGCCCGCTCGCCGAGCGTGAGGCCCGACCGCACCAGCGTGCTCGCTGAGTCGCCCTCGGTGACTATCAGGCTGGCGGTGGGGCCGCCGGCCTTGGAGCCCGCCGTCTTGGCCGGCTGGTACTTCTCGACCTTTACGCGGGCGGTGCGCTTGGTGCCGGACGCGTCGAGCATTGCCTCCGACAGCGCGGCGCCCACGCGGGATAGCCACGCCGGCGCGAACGCGTAGTTCTTGAGCACCGCCCGCGGCACGTCGAGCTGGTCCTTGCGCTGCCCGGTCCAGTCGGCGCGCGGCAGCGCCCCCACCGCTACCAGCAGCATGTGTTTGGTCGCCTCCGACGTCGTCGCCGCTACGTCCTTGTCTTTGCTCGCGCTGCGCAGCTTCTTCACCGCCACGTCCTTGATGAACTCCTTGATGTAGGTCACGTGCGAGCCGCCGGCGGTGACCACGCCGTTGATGATCGATATCTGGTGGAACTTGCGCAGCTGCGGCACCACCACCGCGACCACGTCCCACGGGTGGTTCTTGAACGGCGGCTCTTTCGCTTTGAGCTGGCCCGGGATGAACTCGGCGCGGCGGCGCATCTCGGCGTACGTGGGCTTCGCCGCCGCGGCCTTGGTCGTTAGGTAGGAGACCACGCCCCCCTTGCACGCCACTGGGCGCGCGGCGGCGATGAGCGGCGCCTCGACGTACAGCGCCGCGAGCTTGTGCGCGCTGTCGGTGTGCGCCGCGCGGCCGTTGAGCGTGACGCGCACGCCGGCGCCCACGTAGGCCGCCAGCTGGCAGCACCGCAGGTGCAGCCACCGCAGCAGGTCGGCGTAGTCCTCCTTCCACTGCCGCGCCGCGCCGGGCGTGCCGTAGCCGAGCGCCGCGTAGTCGGGCAGCATCTTGACGAGCGTGCGCGGCGTGTCGCCGTCGCCCGCAGGCGCTACCTCGGGTGGGTCGATGCGCGTCATGCCGTCGTGGCAGTACTGCCGGTAGCGGGTGCGGGTGCGCGCCGCGAACGACACCGTGTCCACTAGGAACAGCTTGGAGTGGATGTTGGCGATCTTGGCGCCGATGCCGTTGATGCCGCCCTTCACGTTGTCGTCGGACTTCTCCATGTTGGTGCCGCTGAATGGGACGCAGAACGCCATCTCGGGCACGTACACGTCGCGGCCGGCCGCCGCCGTCGCGCCCGCGTGCAGCTCGGCCGGGATGCCGGGGCCGTCGTTCTCCACTGTGAACACGCCGCGCTCTGGCTCGAACGTCACTGCGATGTACGTCACCTTGGAGTGCTCGCGGCGCGACTTCGACGCCGCGCACGCCTTGACGTGGTCGGACGCGTTCACTACTAGCTCGTCCCACGACTTCAGGAGCGCCGGGGTGTGGTCGCGCCGGATGGGCTCGACCGACAGCGTGCGGCGCGGCACCGTGGGAGGCTCGTCCGTCGCCACTGGCGTGTCCACCGCATACACGCCGTACAGGTCCGGGATGAGGGTGCGCGTGACCGCGCCCGCCCACATGCCCTTCTTCTTGATGTGGTCCACGACGCTGAGGTTGGAGTACTCTTCCGCGGAGCCGGCGTCTGCCATTGTGTCGGTTATAAGATGTGGTTGCGGGGCGCCGGTTCAAATAACGCCGCCGCGCCCGCCGCCTCCTGCGTCCCGCTGCTGGCGGCACATACGCGCCACGCCGTACACGCTGGTTGGGGTCGGTGGCCGCAAATTATGGTTTACGTAGCCCAAAAACGCGGCATAATCCGGACATCAGGCACGCAGCTTCATTTCGGTAACGAACCTAGCACCCGTTCCAGGAGTGCCTTGTTTCGGACCAATACCGTTTTCATCTTGCCCCCCACCTTATACGCCGCTTCGTTGTCCCGCAACGCACCCATCAGCTTGTCGTACTTTTCGCAGTTGTCAAAGGGCTGGTTGTTAAACAAAGCGTCCACCGAGCGCGTAGCCATTGGTGGTAAGACCACGGTGTATGGCTGTACCTCCCAGCCTTCTGCGCCATGTACAAGGACGTCCTCTTTTTTGCTGCTTGGAAGGTAGCAGGTGATGTTTTCCGGAATGTTCGGGTCGCTGTAGATGAGCATCGCGGCTTTCAGAAACGCCGTTAGCGCTCCGGTTGTCGGGTCTGGAGTTGACGACAGCACATCGTCCAACAATGCGCGTATGCGCGGGCGGTCAATGTGTGATGTGTCCTCCCTCCCGAAGAAGTTAATATGCGTTACGGGCGCGTTGTAGACTTGTCCTGCAACCTGCAACACCTGGTTGGCTGCTGTGGCATTTATTGCATTGGTACCTGCAGCTAACTGAATTCCGTCAAGCTGCGCCTGAATGTGCTTCATTTGTGTCGCATGGTCTGTCAACTGCTGCTGGAGCGTGTATTCGTACAGCTTGTCCATACCTTTTTCACTGCCCGCTATTTGGCAGGTTGTCCTTATGTGGCGCCACATGCTTTGCTCAGAAGTGAACCGGTGTTCTATCTTTTAGTCCACCACCAGCCAGGCACTGCTGTTAGTGCTGTGACTTGCTCCGCTGTTAGAGGGCGAAAGTTGCCCTTGCCTTTGAATGCTGTGCGCTGGTTATTACACCATTTACCGAGCTTTACATCTTGATATGTTATGTTCTGCGTTGGCAACGTCTGGAACTCACCAACGTACTCATTGAGCAGTTGGAGCTTGGCTAGCCATTGAGCGTCCATATCCTGTTCCCACCACCAACCAGGCACTGCTGTTAGTGATGTGACCTGCTCCGCTGTTAGATGGCGCCAGGTGCCCTTGCCTTTGAATGCTTGGCGCTGGGTATCACACCAAATACCGAGCTTGACATCTTTGTATGTTATGTTCTTTGTTGGCAACGTCTGGAACTCACCAACGTACTCGTTGAGCAGCTGGAGCTTGGCTAGCCATTGAGCGTCCAGATCCTGTTCCCACCACCAGCCAGGCACTGCGTTGAGGGCTGTGACCTGCTCCGCTGTTAGAGGGCGACGGTTGCCCTTGCCTTTGAATGCTGTGCGCTGGGTATTACACCAACTACCAAGCTTGACATCTTGGTATGTTATGTTCCGTGCTGGCAACGTCTGGAACTCACCAACGTACTCGTTGAGCAGCTGTAGCTTGGCTAGCCATTGAGCGTCCAGATCCTGTTCCCACCACCAGCCAGGCACTGCTGTTAGTGCTGTGACCTGCTCCGCTGTTAGAGGGCGACTGTTGCCCTTGCCTTTGAATGCTTGGCGCTGTTTATCACACCAAATACCAAGCTTGACATCTTGGTATGTTGTTCTCTGTGCTGGCAACGCCTGGAACTCACCAACGTACTCGTTAAGCAGCTGTAGCTTGGCTAGCCATTGTGAGTCACCTCCCAAAACTTGCCCCAACGAGGTGTAGAGGTTGAGCTGCTGCAGTTCGCACTGTTTTTTAGTGTCTTCATCGCAGGTAGACGACGCGATGAATGAAATGCGGCCCTCCGTTTGGTTCTTGAACGCCTCCCGCAGTCGTGGCGTAGAGATAACGAGTCTGTTGAGCACAATACGCAATGCGTGCGAATGCATGGCGGGAACAACAACATGAGCTACGGTTTTTCCGCTAGACTTTCGCAGTACCCTTCCAACACACTGAATGATTCGCGAATGCGATGTGCGAGGTTCGGCGAATATACAGGTGTCTGCCGCCGGGATGTCTAATCCTTCGGAGATGGTTTCGACGCTCACAATGCACCGGATCTCGCCTCTCTCTAGTTTCTTGAACAGCTCGAGGCGCTGCGCTACTTTAGTAGCACCACTCATCCAAGCAGAAGGGATGCCGAATTTGTCCATTTCTTGCGACAATATGATGCAGTTCTCAACGCGGTTACAGAAAGCAAGAATGCGTTTCCATGTAGGCATTTCTGCGGCCAGTTGCGCAACTGACTGGAAGTAGCTTTGACTGCTTGCAGATGTGTGCCACGTCTCATCGCCGAAGTATGGCACCCAGACACAGTAATCAACAAGGTGGTTGTTCTCGATGAGGTCACCAAACGGGATACATATGTTAGGCACAACACCATCAGGGGGTGTTGCAGTGAAATACACGTGTTGACCTGGAATTTCAGAGCAAGTGCGAAGAAATCCCGAGTCGTCGCTATCTTCGTCGTCTGACTCGTCGCCACCTTCGCTGCGACATTTAACGTGTCGAAGGATGTGGTGCGCTTCATCGCCCAGTATTAACTCTGGCGTCTTCTCATCAAGATACGTCTGGATAGAGTTTGCGACAACAATGGTGATGTTCGTCACGTTTTTGTGTCCGCCAACGACGTAACCGAGCGTCAAGCCGAAGAGCTTCTTAGCAGTGACAATGTGCTGGCCCACTAGAACCAGCGAAGGGACGATGATGACAACGGGTGTGTCTTTCTTCAGGGACCAACAGACGGCAAGTGCGAGCATGATCCAGCTTTTACCGCCTCCACACCCAATCTCGCAAATTTGTTTTGCATTTCCGTCACCAATACCTTTCCAATGCTTGGAAAAGGCGTATTGTTGGTACCCGTGCATGCGATGCAGAACGTCGCCAAGCAGTTCCTCCGACGTCCTAACAACAGTAGGCGACCCACCACCACCACAACCAGCGGCGGCGGAAGTTGAAGACACAACAACAACAGCACTGTGTACTAGATCAACAGGAGCAGGAGAAAGCTCCTTCTCCTCGTCGTCGGTAGCAAGCACCAAGTCAGCAGCAGCCGCCTCGTCCGCAGCAGCCTCCTCGTTCGCAATAGGCGCTTTTTCAGCAGCAGCCGCATCGTCCGCAGCAGCCGCTTCGTCCGCAGCAGCCGCTTCGTCCACAATAGGCGCTTCGTCCGCAGCAGGAGCTTCGTTCACAGTATGTGCCTTGTCCGCTGCAGCCGAATCAGGAACAATATGATGTTGTTGCTTAGCAGCAAGATAAGGTGATAGAAGTTCGATCATCTCTTCGGTGTCAAGCGTGCATTCCGTGAAGAACTCAGACCTGTTTTTGCACTGGCTCTTGCTGTAGCCGACCCCGCTGGGCCGGACAAGTAGACGCGTTGTTGCTCTTGCAAATGTCGATGTCGTGAGAAAGGTAGACAAGTGCGTGTACGAAATGCGGCTTTTGTCTCCATACCACTTGGCCTGCAAAGTCGTAGACAAGTCAAGGCTGGCACAGTCGGCGCCGATGTCTTCAATGAGCAGGCCTTCCCGTCTGCGTGTTACACCAGTGCACCGCATGAGGTTGCGCGTTTCAAGTACTTGTGGCGGCAAGTCAGCCCACGGCACAAGGTCGTATTTGAGCGCGCAAGCGGCCTCGTAAAGGAAGTACTCAGCTTTGCGGTCGGGCGTTCGGACCCGATCTGCGAGCTGTTCAACGGTAGCTAACCCGCATCGCTGGAGGCAAGAACGTGCGTACTCTTGAGCTGCCATGCCCCCCTGTGTGTGTGTAAGAATAGTCAACAGCGATCGGATTCAAATGGGCCCAGAGATAAGCAAGGCACACAGACAGAGGGCATCCACAGGCAAACGAAACACGTATTTTTTCACGATACCAGCTAGTTGAACCCAAAAAGTGCGGCGCATGCCTAGTAGCTGAAGTACAGCGACGAGTGCTTGTGCGTGGCGTTAGGGTCGATGTATTTGCGCGTGGTTTCGACTCGAAACCTGTCCACCTCCGCGAACACCTCGGCGGCAGTATCCATGTCCTCTACACGGTCTGTAGGGATCTCGTCGATACGTTTGGACATGATGTCGGCATCTTCTTTTTCCTGTGGGTCGAGCATGGCTCGAACGGCTTCGCAGTGCGACCTGAACATCTTCGCGGAGTACCGCAGCCGTGCGCGGAAAGACAGCAGCTGCGCGTTCCTGACCTCGGTTTCGCGGTCGGGACGGGAGGCGAGGTACGGCGTAGGCTCCACATCGCTGCTGTATGTGCTCGTGTCGCCGCAGTTCAGCGCGACCCCAACAACATCGCCGTCTCCTAAATCAAGCGCTGCCGCACCATCATACGTTTCAGGGGGGGTGTCGTCGACATCCCCGTTGGAACCTGCAGCGGCGACGATTTTTTGGCCAACGCGATGTTCAGGAGATGACAAGTATTTTGGCAGCTCTGGCAACCCCTCGAGCATTTGTTCGAAGTATTTCTGGGCATTTTTCAACGTGTTGCCATTTGCTTGGTGATAGTAATTGTTTGCGCCATCAAGCGTAAGGAAGAAGTGCAGACCTGCTCCGCACACAACAGCCGGGTTTTTGTTAACAGCGACAGACTCGACCGTTCCGGCTTGGTAACGAAATGTTCTGTCGAAGTTGGAAAAGTCGGCGTCCAGGGGCTTTTCATGGCGCACGTCCCAGATGGCGACAACGTACAGCTTCTCGGCGCGAAACTTTCCACTGCCTTCGCCGTCGCAGTTGGTCCACGCGCCTTCGGGAATAAGCAGGCAGGCTAGGCTTCCGTTTAGCGACTTGAACACCACGTTGGTGGAGCCGGCCGGAGCCCGCATGCGGGGGAAGCGAGATGCGACAACATGTAGTTCGTTGTTTGTGATGCGCGTGGCGTGGTCGCCGTTCACTTGTATGCCGTTGTGTTCGAATTTTACGACTTTTCCTGGTGCGCAGAAGTCGTCGTTCGCCGAGTCTTTGCATCTGCTGAAGTTCCCCCCTGCGGTTCGCGCTTTGTAGGTGGTTTCGATGCTGTCGTAAACACTGCCTACAAGCTTTTCGTAAAATGAGAGTGACGTTTCGGACTCGACGGCGGTAGTTCCTCCCTGCACTTTTGTAAGGCTGCTGAAGATGGTGCCGTCGATGGCTCCGCAAATTTCAGCAGAGTGCGTACCCGGCATAATACAATTTATTATGTCTTTGGTGGTTTTCACCATCGGGTTCAGCCATTCGAGTGACTTAACCTTATTGCATCCCGACCAGAATGCGTCAAAGTTGGACCCACTTTGCGCCATTGCGCAGAGAATGGTTTCTTCTTTGTCGTACAGTATGCTCTCCGGCGCGTATCCGTAGGTGTCTAGGCGGCGGCGCAACGACACAGGGGTTTTCGACTGGGTGCCTAGCGGCTTTTTCAGCCAACTGGTGCACAAGCGCACCGGCGAATCCACGACAACAACCATGTTTGCGGCGTACGGTATCCTATGTCTGCAGGCTTTAAATATAGCGCAAAAAAGTACACGAGACTAAAGCCAGGAAGTGGCACCGACGAGGGGGGACGCGTCCTGCTCCTGCAGTCGCGAGAACCGCTGCGAGCCCTGCCCGGACAGGTAGGGGCGCGCGTTACCAGAAGCGGGGTCGTAGTAGTCGCCGGCGCCCATCTGCCATGCGTCGTCGGTGGGGTAATGGCTCAGCGGGTACTCGGAAGGGTCTTCGAACGGCACAGCGGTGCCGTTCAAGACGACGGGCCCGATTTGCTCGCCGACGCGGGGCGCGGCCTCGACGGGCGCGGAAAACCGCCACTTGCGACCAAAAGCGCCGGAATACCCGTCCTCCTTCTCGTAATGGTCGAGCAGCCCGGTAACGCGGGGCAACGCGGCGGTGCCGTAGGGCACGTTGTCTGCGGCGACGCCCTGCGCGGCGAGCGCGCCGGCGTGCCGCATGAGGGGCGACATGAGGGCGACGTCGATGCGCGGCGTGCCCCCCTGCATTTCGCGGCGCAGCGGCGACGCGAGCGCGAGCACCTCGCCGCTGCGCCATGGCGGGAGGCTGCAGGAGCGGTCGCTGGGCGGGTCCATCCACCCGCCGAGGCCCGTGAACGACTCGGCGGCGGGCGCGTCGCCGCTGCGCGCGTGCTGGGTGGCGTACATGTACGCCGCCAGCGCCACGAAAACTACCACGATCGCGAAGATCGCGCGGCTGCCGGGGTCGAGCGCGGACATCGTGTATAATGCGCGCGCCAAAAACGCGCAGCGCAAGCCTAGGGCGGCGCCCGCGGCGCAGGCGTGGCCCGCGTCTCAGGCGTGGCCCGCTGCGCAGGCGTGGCCCGCTGCGCAGGCGTGGCCCGCGGCGCAGGCGTGGCCCGCGGCTCAGGCGTGGCCCGCGGCGCAGGCGTGGCCAGCGGAGCGCGGCGCCGCTCGCGCCGGCGCGTGTTCCGGAAGGCTACAGCCTTCCCGGGATCGAGCGACAGGACCAGGTAGCACACGACCAGCACCAGCACGAGCACGCACGCGCCAACGACGGCGGTGGACGTTTCGAACGACATCGGCAGCGCGCCGGCGCCAAGCATGTATACTGCGCAAATTGAAAGAGCCGCGCGTGAGGTATAACGGCGGCACGCGTCCTCAAACACGCATCAGGAAACTAGCCATGTGGTGTGTGAGCGAAGTCGTAGACATCACGGACGCGCCCGGCGCCCCGGACTGGGAACAGTTCGCCAACGGCGGGCCCGCCGACGCGGCCCCACCGGGGGCCCCCAACCCGTACAGGGCGCTGGCGCAGGCCATGTGCGGCTCGCCGGCGATGGGCGCGATGCTTACAGTGCGTCCGCTGCGCGACCTGCACCGCGCGGCGGAGGTGCTGCAAAAACACGCGGCCGAGAACCGGCTGCGTGACGTGCGCCTGGCGGACCCCCACTGCGACACGGTGTGCCTGGAGCTGTGCATGGACCGCAACACGTACCCGAGCACCTACCTGCTGTGTCCGCGCACGGGGTCGCGGGACCCGCGCGTGCAGCTGGTGCGGCGCGCGTACGACTAGTAGCCCGCGGCTCAATTTTTGCCGCTGAACACGTGCTGCCGGAACTCCTCCATGTCGCGGTCGGGCACGCGCTCGCGGCTGAAGCTGTTCCAGGGCCGCCCCTCGAGCCGCGCCCGTATGTAGAACAGCGCGTACAGGCCGCACTCGGTCTTGGACCGCTGGTGCGCGACGCTGGACACGACGACGGCGCGCACGTCGTGCTCGTCTGCATCCGCATCGCGCAGCAGCGCGGCCTGCTTCTCCATCCACCGGGTGACGGACGCGGTCGGCGGCCGCCCCGACGAGTTGAAGTACTCGACGGTGGCGCGCCCCTGGCGCATCTCGCGCATGTCGGCGAACATGCACACCCAGTGCTTGCCGCGCCCGCTGGAGACGTCGGTGTTGAGCACGCACGCGAACGTGTCGCAGGGGCGCGCGGTGCGCAGTGCGGAGTTCGGTGCGGCGTCGAACAGGAGCTGCGACTCGCGCCCCTCAGCGACGGCGGCGAGGTCCAAGGTGGAGAGCTGGTACCCGGCCACGCGGTCGAAGTCGAACATCGCGAACGGGCAGTTGAAGAAAGACGGGAACTCTACGGCCCACCGTCTGAGCACCTCGTCTATGACGTGGTTGCTGAGCAGCGCGTTCCCGTACCGCGGGCCGGGCGTCTTGAACTGCAGGCGCACCTCGACCTGGTGCCTGTCGGCGTCCGCAGGCCCGAGGGAGGCGCGTATGTGCGACACCAGCTGCGGGTGGCTGACCACGCACCCCTCGGTGTCGCACCCCAGCTTCTGCGCGGCGGCCCGGATGACGTCGGCGGGGCGCCCTGTGCGCGCGTCGGCAGCGGCGAACCCCGCGACGCGCGCCACCATCTCGGCGGTGGAACACACGCCGTCGCCAGCGGGCGCCGCGCCGGACACGCAGTCGCACTCGTCTGCGGAGGTGGAGACCATCGCGAGCGCCCCCGTGCGCGGCGCGCGGCCCGCGGGCGCGGCGTCAGTGCGCCCGCCCGCAGCGACGCGCCCGCCCGCCGCGTCGCGCCCTCCGGACGCGTAGTCTGCGGCGCGCAGCATGTCGCCCAGCGGGCACTGTGTGTACATCGCACAAACAAGAAAACTGCGCAGTATAACGGCAGCGGTAACTTTACACGAATGCCGACGCGCGAGGACACGGAGGCGCATGTCCCCGCCCGCAGGGAACGCGTTTTGCTGGGGGACGCGTTGGCCGACGACACCCCCCAACCTGTCGTAAAACGGTACAGTTCCGTGCTGGGCGATATGCTGGACGCCCGCGACGACCATGCCCCCCCGGACTACGGCCCGCAACAAGAAAACCTGCTCGGTTACTTGCTGGACGACGACATCGAGAGCGAAGATGGTGGCGAGAGCGGCGACGAGACCGACGACTCGGACAACTTCGCGACAATCGGCGGCAAGGAGCGTGCGGTGGGAGGCTGGGTAGACTACGAGGCAACGAGGCGCGCGGCTACCGAAGAAGCGTCCGACGCGACGTACGGGGGCGGGGACGACGTGCCGATGACGGGCGTAGACGCGGCGATGAGCCTGCTAGCTGCGGTGCCGGGGACAGCGCGGGCGGCGAGCGGCGCGCGGGCGGCGAGCGGCGCGCAGGGAGGCGACGAGATCCCGCACGCGGCGGCGGCGGCGCGCCGCCTGGACGCCTCGTTCGACCTGCTGCGCCGGGCGGCGGGCAGGAAGGACTGGTGGGAGAGCAACCACAGCGTGTCGTTCCCGGCGGCGAACCTGCGGGCGGTAGCGACGGCGGTGGAGAAGGGCGGCTCGGCGACGCCGGAACAGCTGGAGGCGATAGCGGAGGCGGCGGCGGTGGCGATGGTGGTGGCGGCGCAGATGGCGGTCCAGCACACGGATCCGGGCCCGCAGACGGCGCCCGGTCCGCAGACAGACATCCTGCGCGCGGCGGCGCACGCGGCCAAGGCGGAGCGCAAGAAGCTGTCTGCGGCGGCGCCGGCGAAGGGGCGCGCGGCGCGGCGCGCGCTGGAGGCGCAGGCGCTCCCGTACGCGCGCGCGGTGGAGCTGCTGAGCGCGCGCGCGGCGGCGTCGGCGGAGCGCGCGGCGGCGGCGCTGACGGCGGCGCTGCAGTAGGCGCGCGGCGCAGCAACGTGTTGAAGAACGCGCGCAGCGGTGGGGCGTCCCGATTTTTGCAACGTATTGAAGAACGTGGCGCACAAACAGGACAGCACCGAACAAATGGCGAGCGACGCGACGACGACGACAGTGGAAGACCTGCGCAGGATGTGGGCGGCGGCGGACGCGGGCCTACGGCGGCACGTGGAGCGGTTCGACGCGGGCGTGCAGGGCGGCGACGCCTGGAAGGCGCGCCGCCTGCAGACGGTGGGCGGCTCGGAGCTGTCGTCGCTGCTGGGCGAGAACCCGTACAGCAGCGAGCTTAACCTGCTGGCGCGCAAGCTGGGCATCGACAGGTCGGACCCGGGCGAGGCGTGCTGGTGGGGCACGATGATGGAGCCGGTGAGCGAGCGGCTGGTGGAGCTGCAGTGCGGCACGCGGGCGCACGGCACGGGCATCCACATGCACTTGCCGGACCTGATCGAGGGGCACGCCAACAGCCCGGACGGCTTCTGCGTGATAGCGCTGGTGGACGGCGACGAGCCGGGTACGCTGGAGCTGGCGCGCGGGCTGGACGACCCGCGTGTGGCGGCGGCGCCGGACCGCGCGGTGGTGCTCCCGGCGCTGCTGGAGCTGAAGGCGCCGTACAGCCGCATACCAGACGGGCGGAAGATGCCGAAACACTACAGCGCGCAGGTGCAGTCGGGCATGGCGCTGTCGCACCCGGCGGTGTCGGTGGGCCTGTTCTGCGAGGTGGTGTACCGCATGTGCACCATGATGCAGCTGGGGACGGACGACACCTACTGCACGGGCTACCACGAGAAGGACGTGACGCGCAAGGACACGCCGGTGTGGGACGGCGCGCTGGCGTGGGGCCTGGTGGCGGTGTACGCGCCGGCGACGGCGGCGGCGGCGGCGCGCAGCGCGCGCGGCGTGGCGCCGCACAGGCCGATGCAGCACGCGGAGGCGGTGTCGTTCTTCGCGCGGGCGCACGCGCGCGCGCTGGGCTTCGTGCCGTCGGAGAGCGACCGCGGCGAGGAGATCGCGGACCTGGCGGAGCTCGCGGACGCGGACCCGCGCGTGTTCAACCAGCTGCTGGGCTACGTGGACCGGCGCGTGGCGGCGGTGGCGCACTCGCCGATCGCGGGGCCGGAGGGCGACCCGGACGCGAGCCTGGAGGCGTTCATGGGCGGCGCCGCGGCGGCCGCGCCGCCGGGCACCTACCTGATGGGCTACCTGCCGTGGAAGGTGTTCCGGGCGCACTACTACGTGGTGCAGCCGGAGGAGGGGTTTCTGGACAGCATACGGGGCCCGGTGGAGGAGTTCATGGCGCGGGTGCGGGAGCTGTCGGCGGCCGCGGACGTGCGCGACGCGTACCTGCGGCACTGCGCGTCGGTGGGGGGCGGCGCGCAGGCGCAGCGGCGGCGCGCGGCGGTCGCGGAGTGCGTCGGCGCCGACGCGATGTCCCGCCTGTTCGCGGACGCGCGGGCGGAGCCTGCGCAAAAAGGGGCGGGGTCCTAGGCTGCGCCGCACCGGCGTGCGGGGCGGGAGGCTGCGCCGCACCGGCGTGCGGGGGCCTAGACGGCGCCGCACCGGCGTGCGGGGGCCTAGACGGCGCCGCACCGGCGTGCGGGGGCCTAGACGGCGCCGCACCGGCGTGCGGGGGCCTAGACGGCGCCGCACCGGCGTGCGGGGGCCTAGACGGCGCCGCACCGGCGTGCGGGGCGGGGGCCTAGACGGCGTAGCGCACGGCGGGCGTGAACTCCCCGGCGGTCTCGGACGGCCGCAGCACGAGCACGAAGTCGTGGGGGCGCACGCCGAACCAGATGGAGGCGGCGTCCTCGCAGTGTATGAGCGGCAGCACGGCGGCGGGCGCGGCGCCGCGCGCGCCGGGCGCGAAGCCGGGCACGTACCGCGGCACCTCGGACGCGGGGATGACCGAGTGTTCGGGCACCGACGGGTGCTCGGGCACGACGACCGAGAACACGCTGTACGGGTGGAACCGCAGGCACCGCCCGGGGTGTTTTTTGGCGGACTCGCGAGTGAGCACGACCATCTTCTGTTTGAGGTTGGGCTTGGCGGTGGTGGCGGTGGGCGCGACCACGAGCACCTCGGCGAGCGTGGCCGCGTCGGACACGTCCTTAGCGCGCTTCTCGGCGAGCGTGAACAGGCTCTGAAAGTCGTCGGACTTGCTGGCGGCGTTGCTGTCGGCGAGGATGAGAAACACCACCATGACTTCGGGGGCGGCGGCGTCGCCGCGCGACGCGACGAGCTCCCACTTCCCGAACTGCATCGACAGGTCGCTGACGATTTCCTCGGGGGTGAGGCCGTTCACCAGGTCGGTTTCCTGCACGTGCGACGGGCGCAGCGGCTCCAGCACGAGCTCGTAGCCGCGGTATCTGAACAGCGCGGGCATGTTGTGGTACGCGCCGATGTGCTCGGGGCGGTGGGAGTCCATGCTTCGGGGTCCGCGGCGGGCGTCGGGGGCGGGGGTATAACCGGCCGCGCGTCTTCAAACGTCGCTTTCGGGATTTTCGGCCGCGACTTTCTGGCGCGCGTTTATACCTCTGCCCGCACGAGACCATCCGCGAAGCGATAGACTCAACGACATGGACGCTGCCTCCGCTCCTTCCTACCCGTCCGCCTCCGGGCAGGTGGACCACAACTACGTCGGCGTGAAAGCCGGGCGCATGACGCTCAAGCACACGATTATGGCGAAGCCGAAGGAAGTCGCCATCCTCATCGCTGTGCTGGTGGCAATCATCGTCCTCATTTCCGCCTACTCGCTGTACAACAGCGGCAAGGCCTCCGCCGCTACCAAGGAAGGAATCACCAGCCGTAACGGCCACGGCGTATCCACCACCAACCTTCATACCGGAAGCAACAATCCGTCGTGGAGCGCGGGCAACGAACAGGGCCAGGAGTCCACGCAGCCTGACCTCCAGTCCAACCCGATTTTCAACGGCACGGGCCGGGCCAGCAACGACAATGCGTCCCCTGACAAGCCTATCTTCTGGGACGCCGGCACGTACGGCGACGACCTCTACAAGCGGGGTCCGGCGATGACAGACGAGCAGATCGCCGCCGGCATCGCTGCGGCGAAGAGCGCGCAGATCAACCCGCTGTCGCGCGGTTCCGCGACCAGGGCGTACGGCTACCTGAGCAACACGGGCGGCCTTTCGGGCATGCTCGGCTCGGCGTGCGAGATGCCCAGCCAGGAGGCGGAAGACGACCTCACCGCGCTGCAGCAGGTCGGCTCCCCCATCGACACGCTCGGCTACGGAAACAACGCGTGGACCGCCGCCACACCCCTGTACAACTAGGCGGGCGCGTGACGCCCCGCCCCGCAGCTTTTTGCCGGCGGCGCGGGCGGGCCCGGCCCGCATTTTCGCGCGAGAAAGCCGTGGCCATTTTAATACGCGGCCGCACAGCCATTGCCCGCAGCCATGGAACACCACGCCCCGCCGCAGCAGTCCCCCTACACCATCGACGTCAAACCGCACGGAACTAGCGTGCTCGACAAAATGAAGTCCAAATGCGCTGGCAACCCCTCCGTAGCGATCGCGATCATCGTGGCGCTGGTGGTGCTGGTGGCGTACCTGTTCGCGACGTTGCGCGGCTGGATCGGGGACGCCCCCGAGACCGTCAAGGCCAGCCAGCCTAAGAAAAGCCAGCCCCGGTCGGCGGGCAAAGCGAGCAAGGCCAGCAAGGCCAGCAAGGCGCGCGCGCCGCCCGAGGACGAGGACGAGACGGTGGACGACCTGATCGCCGCGCTCAACGAAGGGTAGGCGCCGGCCGTTTTTGCGGCGCGTGTTGCTAGCGTGTTGCTAGCGTGTTGCTACGGCGCGTGTTGCTATACGGCGCGCGTTGCTAGCGCGTACGGCGCGTATTGCGCAAAAAAGCGGGCGACAATAGCAATGGCCTACGCACCGCTGCCGGGGACGCCTACAAGCGCCGACGGCGTGCGCAGCTACCTGCTGGACGTCGCGAGCAGGCGCGAGTTCCGGCAGTTCAGCGTCAAAGAGGGGGAGAGCGGGGCGCCAGCGGGCAGCCGGCCCGACGGCTACGTGCCGCCGGCGCACCGGCAGGGCGCGGGCGCGCGCACGGCGGCGGGCTTCACGCTGCACCCGCTGCAGGGGTTCGTGGAGCGCATGGTGTCGCCGCACTCGCGGGTGCCGCGCGCGCTGTTCGGGTGGGAGACGGGCACCGGGAAGACGATCGCGGCGATCACGTGCGCGCAGACGTACGCGCAGCTGTTCCGCAGCATGCTGCGGCGCCCGGTGGAGGAGCGCCCGCGGGTGTTCGTGCTGGGCTTCACGCGCGCGGTGTTCCAGGACGAGATGCTGCGCGACCCGGCGCACGGCTTCATCACGCACGCCGAGCTGCACACGCTGCGGGGGCTGCGGCGCGAGGCGATGGAGGCGCGCGCCAACCCGGGCCCGGGCGCCGCCGAGGTCGTCCGCCAGTACAACGGCTACCTGGGCACCATGCGCCGGCTGCTCACGGACCCCGATCGCGGCGGGTACTTCCAGTACTACGGCTACAAGGAGCTCGCCAACGCGCTGTTTAACCTGACGCCGGCGGGGGAGGCCGCGGGGCTGCGCGTGCTGGACCTGTTCGTGCGTGCGGGCGACGCGGGCGAGCTCACGCAGATAGAGGCGTTCGCGCGCCGCATCTCAGCCGCCGAGCGCAAGGGGTACGTGCTCGTGAACGAGGAGCTGCGCGCGCGGTTCCGGCACGGCCTGATAGTGGCCGACGAGATACACAACGTGTACAACGTGAGCGACCCCAACATGTACGGCGTCGCGCTGCAGTACCTGCTGGACTCGTTCGAAGAAGGGGAGGCGCCGCGGGCGATCTTCATGAGCGCGACGCCAGTGTCGGGCAGCCCGGCGGAGGTCGTGGACCTGCTCAACCTGCTAGTGCCGCGCGCGCAGCTGCCGGGCGGCCGCCCGCTGCGCCGGTCCGACCTGTTCACCGACCGGGACGGCGGCACCCCCGGGGCGCTGCGGTTCCTGCCCGGCAAGGAGGAGCTGGTGAGCGAGCTGGCCGCGGGGCGCGTGTCGTTCCTGAAGTCGTCGATGGAGGAGTTCGACCCCGCGGACCCGGTCTTCCCCGAGCGCGTGTTCGTGGGCGAGCCCGCGCTGGGCACCGACGGCGACGAGGTGCCGTACCTGCGGTTCGTGCACTGCCCCATGTCGGAGCTGCAGCGCGCGGCGCTCGCGCACTGGGCCGCCTCCGGGGACGGCGAGGGCGCAAGGGACGGCGGGGGCGCCCCCCAGCTGCTGCCCGTGCCGGCCGACTACGGCCTGTACGACATGGTGTTCCCCAACCCCGACGGCGGCACGCCCATATACCGCAACACGGCGTACGCGTCGCTCTCCGCCGCGCCGCAGGACTGGCAGACGGCCAACGGCGTGCAGATCGCCCGGGCCGGCGACAAACGCACGACGGTGGTGGCGGGCGACTTCCTGCAGCTGCGCGAGGGCGGCCGCCCTTCGCTGGCGGCGTACTCGGCCAAGTACGCCGCGTTCGCGGGCGCGGTGCGCGAGACGGTGCGCACCCGCAGGGGCAAAATGCTGGTGTACCACACGCGCGTGCGGTTCACGGGCGTGAACCTGCTGGCGGAGATCCTGCGGCGCAACGGGCTGGTGGCGGTGGGCGAGCCGCCGCGCCAGGACACGCTGTGCTCGGCGTGCGGCCGCGAGCTGTCGGCGCACCGGCAGGCGTCGCGCGCCTGCAAGGAGTTCCTGGCGGCGCGGTTCGCGACGGTGACCAACGACCTCACCACAGCGGAGAAGGAGCGCGCGCTGGGCGCGTTCAACCTGGCGGCCAACGTGGACGGCCACCGGGTGCGCGTGCTGATAGGCTCCGACGTGATCGTGCAGGGCCTCGACTTCAAGGCGGTGCGGTTCCTGCACATCCTGTCGGTGCCGCGCAACTTCGCGACGCTGGTGCAGATCATGGGGCGCGCGGTGCGGCGCGGCGCGTTCGCGTCGCTGCCCCCCGAGGAGCGGCGCGTGGAGGTGAGCATATACCTGACCTCCGGCACCGTGGAGGTGGGCGGCGCCACCGTCCACACGCCCGACCTGGTGAAGCTCACGCGCAAAAAGGCGGACTTCCTGCAGGTGCAGGTCGCGCAGCGGGCGCTGTGGCGCACCGCGGTGAACGGCTTCCTGCCGCAGAGCCAGTCGTCTGCGACTAAAGAGCCCAGCGTCGACGGCCTGCCGTTCAGCCTGCCGGTGACGACGGCAGAGGCGATGGCGCAGCCCGAAAACTCGGCCACCTACTACGCGTACGGCGCGACCGAGCAGAACGTGGCGCGCGTGGCGGCGCTGGCGCGGTCGCTGTTCGCGCGCCGGCCGGTGTGGGCGGAGGCGGAGCTGCGCGCGGCGCTGCGCGCGCCGGGCGCGTCCGGCGGCGCGCGCCAGACGGTCGGCGCGTTCTCCGACGGCGTGGTGGCGCTGGCGCTGGCGCGCCTCGCGCGCCCGGCGACGCGCGCGCGGGCGGCGTCCGGCGTGCTGCTGCCGGCGGCGCACCTGGTGGGCTGGGACGGCACGCCGCGGCGCGTGGTGGCGGCCGGGGCGCCCGGCGACCGCGTGTACGTGGCGGTGCCGCTGGACGGCCGCGGCGACCCGCTGCTCGACGCGGAGAGCTACCTGCGCCCGGCGGCGGGCGCGCCGCGCGCGGCGGGACTGGCGGGCCTGGCGGGCGCGGTGGTGGACCTGCGCGGATACAGCCGCGCACACCTGGAGGGCGCGGCGGTGCGCCGCCGCGTCGAGCAGGCGCTGGGCGACCTGGAGGCGCGCCACGGCGCGCCCGGGGGGGCGGCCGACGCCCACCGCGAGACGCTGGCGGCGCTCCCGGCGCGCGTGCACTACGAGATGCTGGAGAGCTTCGTGGCGCTGGGCAGCGCGGCGTGCGTGCAGAAGGCGCACGGCCGGGCCGGGCGCGCGCAGGCGGAGACGTACGAGGCCTTCCGGCTGCTGGTGACGAGCGCGCAGCTGAAGGAGGCGGCGCGGAGCCGCGATGGCTACGGCGGCGTGCTGCGCGGCACCGGGCGCGCGGGCCGCCCGTGCGCGTACGTGGGCTACCTGGGCGACCGCGCGGTGCGGGTGTGGCAGCCCACAGCTGGCGGGGAGGCGGGCTGGACGGACGTGCCGCTGGAGGTGCTCGGCGTGGGCCCGCGCACGGCGGAGAACGACTCGGTGGTGGGGTTCGCGGAGGAGAAGGGGGGGCGCGTGCGGTTCAAGGTGCGCGAGCCGCTGCACGAGCTGGGCCGCCGGCGGGTGCGCGACGTGCGGTCGCTGTCGCGCGGCGCGGTGTGCGACACGCGCGCGCGCGACACGCAGCTGGGCTACGCGGCGCGCCTGACGGGGCGCGCGCGCGGCGCGCTGCGCGCGCTGGGCAGCGGCGAACTGTGCGCGCTGGTGCTGTGCACGCTGCTGCGCGCCGAGGAGAAGGCGCGCGGCGGGCGCGACGGCATGCGCGCCGGCGTGCGGTGGTTCTACCTGTTCAACGAGACGCTGCCGACTGTGCGCGTGGACGCGGACGCCGCGCCGCGCGCCGGGTGAGCGTGGGCGCGGACGCCGGGTGAGCGTGGGCGCGGACGCCGCGCGCCGGGTGAGCGTGGGCGCGGACGCCGCGCGCCGGGTGAGCGTGGGCGCGGACGCCGGGTGAGCGTGGGAGCGGACGCCGCGCGCCGGGTGAGCGCGGACGCAGCGTTTTTGGCGCATTTGAAACCGCCGGGCCCAGATAGCGGACCGCAGACATGCGCGGCGTTTCCACCTTCGACGTCACTATCGACGTGGCGGACCCCATCGACTTCTGTAGCGACGCGCGCAAGAACGCGCTGCACAAGGTGCGGGAGACGTACCAGGGGCGCTGCTACATGGGCAAGTACATCGTGCGCGTGCTGCGCGTGGAGCGCTGCTCCAAGTGCCGTCTCGTCACCGTGGGCGACCTGGGCGACGGCGTCGTCGACGTCACGTTCGCCGCGCTGTGGTCGCGGTGGTCGCCCGGCGACGCGCTTCCCCTGGTCGAGCTCGTGAGCGTCAACGAGATAGTGGTGGGGCGCGCCGCCTTCGACCTGACCGACGTCGCCGCCGCCGGGCAGCCGGAAGGCGACTTCTCGCTAGTGGGCGCCGAGCCGGTGGCGGTGTCGCTGCTGGATCCCAGCGAGCTGCTCGCCGTCGGCCAGCGCGTCCCCGTGCGCGTGGCCGACGTCACCTACGAGCCCATGGGGCAGCCGTGCGCCACCGCCACGCTGCTCACGTGCCGCAAGCGCGCGACCGTGTGGCGCGTCGCGCGCGCCGAGCGCGGCTGCTCGCGCGGGCTCGTCGCCGCCCTCGCGGCCGCGCTGCGCGAACACCGCCGCGTCGCCGCCGCCGCCGCCGCCACAGACGGCGGCGCCGCGCTGCACCGGTTCTTCGTGTCGATACTCAGCCCGCACGCGTCGGGGGACGCTCCGCTGCCCGGCGGGTTCGCAGCCGCCGACCTCCCGGACGGCGAGCAGGAGCTAGCCGACTGGGCCGCGGAACACCTGCGGTCTGGGGCGCAGTGGACGCGCCCGCTCGAGCGCGCCTACGGCTCGGGCGCCGTGTGCTCGGTGGCGGGCGCGGCGTCGGCCGGGTACGAGGCGCGCGCCGCGCCGCCCGAGGCCGTGCTGGCCGACCTGGTGGTGGGCGCGTGCGGCGAGCTGCACGCGCTGGCGGTGCTGTCCACCCACTACGCGTCGATGGCCGACATCACCGCGCTGCGGGGCGTGTGGCAGCTCATGGCCGCCGAGCAGCGCGGGGCCGCGTGAGGGCCGCGCGGGGGCCGCGCGCCCGCCCTTTTTGAGCCCGAGCGCCGTGGAATTCCGCGCCATGTCCCGCGACCACGCGCCGCCCCCCACTCCCGACCAGATGCGGCGGTTCATCGTTGACAGCGCCCACATCTTCGACGCCGCCGTCGGAAACAGCATCCTGCTGCTGGTGTACCACCGCTACAACGCCACGCCCGGCGTCATCTACGAGCGCGGCGCGGACAAGTCTCCCGCCATCGACGTCAACCGGCTCGACGACGCCACCGTCGAGCAGGCGTACAACATCGTCGCCTCCCACGCCCACAGCCTGCGCGGCTCGGTCCCCTAGGCCGCGCGGCGCCGCGTTTTTGAGACCGCCCGCGCAACAAATCGCCCCACATACGTCCGCGGCATGAGCTTCGAGTTTGCGGACCTCTTGCACGAGCACTACAGCCCGGGCGCCGCTTCGGCCGCGGGCGCGCTCACCGTGCGCGGCGGCGGCCCCTCCGACACGCGCGACCCGACGCTCGACGTGCGGTCCTTCCGCGACGTCATGCGGCTGTACGTGGCGTCCAGCGCCGCCTCCGGCGAGGCGCCGGAGGACGACGACGACGCCCTAGCCGGCGTGCTGGGGCTCTCGCTGCGCCGCGACGCCGACGCGGACGGCGAAGACGACGACGGCGACGACGGCGACGGCGACGACGGCGACGACGGCGACGGCGACGACGGCGCCCCCTACGACGGCGAGATCCTGCTGGGGGACGTGCTCGAGCTGTCCGAAGCCCCCGCCGCCGCGCCCGAAAACAGGCGCGCGAAAGTCGCGTTCGCGGACTTTATCGAGGTCGAAGAGCCCGACGGGGCGGTGAGCATGGCCGACGACGTTGACGTCACCGCCGACGACAGCGGGGGCGTGTTCGTGCTGGGCGACGAGCTGTGGGCGGCCGACGACTTGCAGGAGGTGGACTAGGCGGCGCGCGCGTTTTTGCCCTTTAGAAGCCGCGCCGCGTGACGTATTTCGGCATGGCAGGCGCGCGACCCCCCACGCAGCGCATATTCTCGCAGGTGCCCGTGTCGGCGCCGACGCCCGCGCGCGAGGCCGGCGCCGAGGGCATCAAGGCCGACAAGTACTTCAGCGTAGACCAGCTCGTGGACCTGCTGCGCACCATCCACCGCGAGGCGCTCCGCAGCGGCCTCGCCGACCGCAAGGCGTTCAAGGGCACCGACGAGGAGTACAGCAAGGCCGTGGAGGACGCGCACGGAAAGCTGTGGGACAAGTACAAGATGTTCGCCGACGAGCTGCCGCTCGTGTTCCGGTGGGCGTCGTCCAACTTCAAGATGTCCGAGAAGTCGTTCCGGCGGTACATGGAACACCACCACCGCGGCATGTGGGACAACCCCAAGCACAAGCTGCGCGAGCAGTCCGAGTACATAGTGTACGCCTGGAAGGAGGAGAACCCCGACGCCAGCGGGGACCGGCTGCGCGATTTTCGCAAGTCCGTGGTGAAGAACGTCATCGAGGAGCAGGAGCGGTACGAAAGGGCCGCCAAAGAGGCGCAGGAGCTCTGCGCCAAAAACAAGGAGGCCCGCCGCGCGCGCCTCAAGCAGAGCATCCGCGAGCTCGCCGCTGCCCCCCCGTAGCAGCGCGCCGCCGCGCCCTTTTTGCGCCAATTTGATCGCGCGGCCCGCTGCACATCGCGATGTGCGCCTCCAGGCTCGCCGGCGAAGCGCACGGCGCGCTGGACACGCTCGAGCGCGCGCTCGAAGACCTGTCCGCTGAGCTCGCGCGCGCGCAGATCGACGCCAACCTCGCCGGGAACCCGCAGTCGCTCGTCGACGCCACCGTGCTGCGCGCCGCCCACGCCGACGTGTGCGCGCGTGTCGCCGCGCTCGCCGCCGGCGTGGCGCGCCGGGCGCCCGGCGCCGCGCGGCCCTCCGCGTTCGCGCCGCTCGCAGCCGGCGTGGCGCGCCGGGCGCCCGGCGCCGCGCGGCCCTCCGCGTTCGCGCCGCCCGCAGCCGCCGCGCCCGGGCCGTCCGCTGCGACGCCGGCCCTGTACGACTTCGGGGACGGCATACAGGTTCCGGTCATGGTGCTGCCGCCGTCGTGCAGGCTGCGGCAAGACGTCATGGACGCCATACGCGGCCCCATGCTGTGCTACGTGCCCGCCTGGGAGCACTTTGCGGTGCGCGTCGGGGACCTGCTGCTGCACTCCGGCCTCGGCCGCGTGTTTCCCGCCGGCGAGAAGCGGCCGTGCGCCGTGCGGCCGTGCGCGCGGCTCGCGGCCGCGCTGCGGTCCGCCGCCGCGCTGCGGGCAGCCGCGGACCCGCGCGCGTGCGACGACTGCGCCTTCTACCACGACCCCGCCAAAGAGGCCGCGTGCGGGGCCGCGCCCGGGGCGCAGCGGGTGCGCAACTTCCTCGCGTCCGGGTTCGCGTACCGCCCGCGCGGCGCCCCGGCGCCCAAAAAGGGGGAGCGGTACGGCACGCGGCGGTTCGGGTCCGCCGACGGCCTCGCCCTCGACATCGCGTCGCTGAACACGGACGAGGCCGAGCGGTTCGTCGACCAGGTGTCACACGACGTGCTGTGCGCCGCCGTCCTCGCGTGGAACCACGCCGGCCTGCGCGCCGCCGCCCTGTAGCGGCGCCGCCGTTTTTGGCCCGTCCCCGTGCGGCGCGCCCTCGTTAGACGCGTCCCTGTAGCGGCGCCGCCGTTTTTGGCCCGTCCCCGTGCGGCGCGCCCTCGTTAGACGCGTCCCCGTGCGTCGCGCCCTCGTTAGACGCGTCCCCGTGCGGCGCGCCCTCGTTAGACGCGCCCTCGTTAGACGCGTCCCCGTGCGGCGCGCCCTCGTTAGACGCGCCCCCGTTAGACGCGCCCTCGTTAGACGCGCCCTCGTTAGACGCGTCCCCGTGCGGCGCGCCCTCGTTAGACGCGCCCCCGTTAGACGCGCCCTCGTTAGACGCGCCCTCGTTAGACGCGTCCCCGTGCGACGCG
>Ga0306872_100021_pt1 | contig 78086 bp, 73 predicted proteins | sample AntRauMeHopE1498_FD_190455 | JGI IMG/M metagenome (GOLD analysis project Ga0306872, IMG submission 190455) | Saline lake microbial communities from Rauer Islands, Antarctica - Metagenome Hop E1 #498 (v2) (version 2) | ecosystem: Environmental > Aquatic > Non-marine Saline and Alkaline > Saline ...
CAATAAATTCTTTTACTTTATCAAGGTTATTTTTCCAAACATTCATATTATCCATAAAATATTCTTTGTATTTATCATCATTTACAAATTCATTCCATAAATTATATATTTCTACTTCTTTCATTATTTCTGTCTTATTCTTAGAGTTTGTTAATTGGTGTCCAATCCAAGACCCTAATATTTTTTCTTCTTTATTTTTACACGTTCGTGATGGTCTTTTACAATTCAAATCAATAAATTCTTTTACTTTATCAAGGTTATTTTTCCAAACATTCATATTATCCATAAAATATTCTTTGTATTTATCATCATTTACAAATTCATTCCATAAATTATATATTTCTACTTCTTTCATTATATGTGTTTTATTCTTAGACTTTGTTAATTGGTTACTAATCCAATTCCCTAATACTTTTTCTTCTTTATTTTTACTCGTCATTGATGGTCTTTTACAATTCAAATCAATAAACTCTTTTACAACTCCTAATTTATACCTCCACTTCTCTACATTATCTAAACTATTCCCCATTGAATCAAAGACTATATCGTATAAATGTTTTATCTCTGTGTCAAATTCTACATAGGTACTATCATTTTCCTCACTATTTACACCATTATTTTCTTCTATATACCGAACCATTTCCTCTTCAATATATCCCTTATAATCTTTCTTATTGAATAACTCGCCATATTTATCATCATTTTCAGCCAACAACTTCATTACCTTCGCTGTTTTTACCGCTTCTTCAACTTCCATAATAGGCAATATTATATTTGCCATTGTTTTCATATCATGTAATCGTAACATCCTCCCTAGTATTTGGATCAGTAATTTTTTAGATGTTGGGATATGCATCATACAAACACCTTGTGTAATAGGAGCATCAAACCCCTCTGTTAATACCCTGACATTCACCAAATACTTCAATACACCTTCTTTATACTTTTTTATTAGGTCATTTCTCTCTTTTTTATGTGTGAAACAGTCAATATATCCTGAAGAACATGGTAAATACTCATTTAAATATCCATTTATTTCTAATCCTTTAATCCTGTCGCTACAATATACAATATAATGTCTATATTTATCTGTCAAATATCTACATACTAATTTATCATCAACTCTATTAAATATAGGGAATTTCACTTGGTAATCACATAAATACCCTTTATCAATCATCCAACGAACCGATTTATGATAATATACCATATATTCTTCTTCGTCTATAGTAGCACTAAAATAGACACATTTATCAGTTTCTCTCAAATTATTTATTTTATCAATATATGTCTGGTTTAATTCTTCATCTATGGTTGAAGTATCATCACTTGTTTCTATTCCATCTTCATCATCTTCTATATATATCAGCGGACGCATAATATGGTGGGCTTCGTCAATATATATCTTATAGAATTTGGAAATATGTGGTAATACATAATCAATACTATTATACACACAAATTACAACATTCTTATTTGGATTGAATTTATATTTCCTGTTACTATCTCCAATGAGTTGGATTTTACCTATATAATGGGGTTGAAAATACTCTATCGTTTCTCTTGTTTGATCTAATAATATAACTCTTGGGATTAGTATTAGATATATCTTTTTGGAATCATTATAATCCATACTCTTACTCATTATTACAGTCTTACCTGAGCCGGTTGGTAGATTGATAATAACATTTTCATAAGGGTTATCTATAATCATTTTGGTTGCTTCTTCTTGATAATCCCGCAATTCGTGTTTATTGATACTTTTTATTTTATTAGTTAGATTATTTCTCTCTAATAATAGACCATGACAATACTGTATGAACTCTTCTTTATCATATGGTTCAAGTATTAATTTATTCTTTTTTAATTCTAGTTGTGGAGAGAAAGTAATACCTGAATTATAAGTAAGAACACCTTTTGTACCAAAATCACTACAAAACATATGTGCAAGAAACGTTGATACTTCGCCCCAAGATAGTGTTTTTTTTCTTAATTTCGCTTGTCCATAATAGTCACCTTTCTTATTAATAAAATCAATCCCCGTGTCATTCTGGTTCAGTTCTCGTTCTCTCTTAAAATCTACAGAGATATCATTATATACCATAAATATCTCATTGTGTTTTTTCATCAGTTGAATACAAGAATAATACTCAAATATAGTCGCTAAATTATAGTTATCCAACTCTTTTTTACACTTTATTATATCCTCAAAATAGTCTATGATTTTTAGTTTGTATAGGTCGATATATCTTTCCATTATATGGTATGGTGTAATGGAAATATATGATTACTTTTATTTATTATATATTAGTAGTGTTGTAAATCAATTTTACTTTTAAAATTGATATTAGAACTTGAAATAAAGTTAATATAAATTATAACAACAACATAACATATGGATATAATAGAGATAAATAAATTGTTAGCACCATTAGTTACAAGATTTATAAAAATAGATGATTATGATAAAATGGTGTCTATATTAGATATAGGTGTTTCAGGAGTAGAAATAATTGAGAAAATAAAAAAAGAACAACAAGTTGAAAAAGAAGAATATGAGGATAAATTTAATTTAAAATATAAAAAATTAGAAGAATACGTTAAGATATTAAAGAGAGAAAAACTAAAAGCACAACAGGAATTATATGATCATAATGAGATGAAGGGATTATTGAGTTATGGTAAATGGAGATAGTTATAGAATTTTGTTGATTTTAAATAAATATCCTTACATTAAGGTCGTATATGTTCCGTCAATATAATACACTTTTGTAAAACCATATCCGGTTAGATATTCAGCACCAAGTCTTGCACGTGATCCTGTATTACAATATACTAAAATTCCGTCTTGTATATTATATTTCTTTAATTTATCCTTAGTAAATTCAGTTACAGGTATATTTTTTGATTTTGGATAATGCCCCATATTATATTCAATATTTGTCCTTACATCTATCACATTTTTTATCTCTCCACTCTTTATCATTTTCTTTGCTTTTGATGATGTTATTAAATTCACACCTAGTAAAGCATAGTATCTAGAACCAGCATAAAGTGAATATAATAAACTACCTATACCAGTAAATAGAAAAAATGCTGGTGTATTCATATTATATATCATATATTATATCTTTTATGATGAATTATTATTGTTTGTGGAGAGAATAAATTAATATAGGATATATATATATATAATGTCTGGAACTACATTATTATCCCACTTAAAACACTATTTAAATAAAACAGAAGATGACTGGAATTATATTACACCACTTGACTACTATAATAAATACTTTTTAAAAAATAAAAAAAATATACTAATAGACCTACGGAAAAAACAAGATTTTAAAAAAGGTCATATCAAAGGTGCTAAAAATATATATTGGCTCGATATTTTAGAAAAGAAAAATCTTGATAAATTACCAACCGATAAAACTATTTTCTTAATTTGTTATGTGGGACATACCAGTAGTCAAGTGATAACATTACTAAAATTACTTGGTTATAAAGTAGTATCTATTAAATTTGGATATGGTATATCTCCAGTGCAATGTGTCCATGTTGCTGGTTGGAACCAATATGGATTACCAACTATTAAATCTTAATCGTAATTATAGAGAACATTATCACGTTTTGATGAGCTCTTTAAAATAAGTAATTTTGACATATAACATAAAGACTATGTCCATTCTATTTAATAAAATTGTTAGAGATTATTTTGAACCACAAGGCTTTAAAGTAACAGAATTACAAAATACATCACCTTGGAATGTTATGCGTTTATATGAACCACAAACTAAAAAATATTATGTTGTTAAAGGTATATTACATATTGATGGTGATAAAGAACTCGGTATTAAACAAATGGATAAGGCATATAAAAATGAAACAAGTATCTTATCAAAACTACCAAAATGGTGGGGGTTATATTTAAAAGAACATTTTATAAAATATCCGTTTAGGATAATAGTTATACCTGAATTATCAAATTTTAAATGGGATTTATATAAAGGTAATAATGATACATTAATAGCTAATAATTTATATAAACAAATTAAATGGTTACACAATAATAAAATAGCACATAATGATCTTGAGGTAAAAAATATTCTTTTAAATTCTCATACTAATAATGTAATAATCATTGATTTTGAAAAATCAATAAAAAACGCATCTATGACATCAATGTTAAATGATTTTAAAAAAATAATTAATAATTTGAAATCTTTTGAAAATACAAAAGGTATTGCTGATAAATTAGAGAGATTACGTATTAAAGATATTAAGAAAACTAAGAAAACCAATAATATGATGATTTATACTTTAAGTTAAAATATTATAGCAAAAATCATATATCTTATGTATACATATATTTAGAAAATTAATAAATAAAATGAGAAGACAAAAATATTAATAAGAACAACTAGTATTTTTGTGATATAATTAATAAACGCATTGAAATATATACAAAATTTAGTATATATTATTAAATAATATTTTGTTATATATTAGAAAATATTATGATTTAAATATTTATCATATTTTATAATATAAGATATGATAAATATTTACAACCCAAATATAAACAATTATAATGAATCATCCATAAATGCTATCAAAGAAGGGTGGATTTCAAATCATGGTAGATTTGTAGAATTAGCAAATATTAAGTTGAAAGAAATTACAAAATCAAAATACTCTATTTTGATGGCAAACGGGACATGTGCAACGCATTGCTTATTTTTAGCATTAAAATTTAAATACCCTAATATAAGTAAAATTTATGTTCCAAATAATTGTTATGTTGCTGCTTGGAACGCATCATTGATGGAATATAAAATAAATGAAATAGAATTAATGGAAATGTCGAATGAAACGTGGAATATAAATACTAATTTAGAATATATTAATAAATTAGAAAAAAATACGGCTGTGTTAATAGTTCATAATTTAGGTAATATTATAAATGTTCCACTATTGAAACGAAATAGACCTGATTTAGTATTTATTGAAGACAACTGCGAAGGAATGTTTGGTATGTATGAAGGGACGTTTTCTGGAATGAGCGAATCTTCATTATGTTCGTCATGTTCATTTTATGGAAATAAGATAATTACAACTGGAGAAGGAGGTGCTTTTTTTACACAAGACGAAACAGTTTATAATTATATAAAATCCGTCTATAGTCAAGGTATGTCCAAAACACGATATTTACACGATTTACATGCGTATAATTATCGTATGACTAATATTCAAGCAGGGTTTTTATATGACCAATTAAATGACATCGAAAATATTTTAGAAAATAAATACAAAATATTTCAAAACTATGATAATTTATTAAAAGAACTTGTAAAGTTGGGAAATATAGAAATAATAAAAAGAGAAGAAAATACAAAAAACTCTCCGTGGATATACGCATTACGTATTGTAAATAATATTAGAACTATTGATGAAACTATTGATTTTTTCAGGACTAATAATATTGATATTAGACCATTTTTTTATCCAATAAATACACATAAACATTTAGAAACTATTGAAAATAATGACGAAACAAGTTATGTTTTGAATAAAGAAATTATAATGATTCCATCATCTCCTACAATTACATATGAAGAACAAAAACAAGTATTGAATGTTATTTACAAATTTATTTGGAATTTGAATGATATTGAAGTTATAGACGTTTGTCAATTAAATAAAACAGAAATTTATAATACATTTTTATCAAATATACGTGACAATAATTTTAGATATTTTAATAATAGAAATATTAAATGCTTAGATAATCATATTACAACAGTTGTATTATATGATACAAAAAAAAGTAATTATTTTGGATATGCTCATATTGATTATATGAACAAATATTGGTTAGGTATATATATTCATCCACATTATCAAGGACAACATATTGGAACATTACTATTAAATTATTTACTTCAATATAAAGATAACTATAAATTACATGAAATATCATTAACAGTTGATTTAAATAATAAAGTTGCTATTAATTTATATAATAAATGTAATTTTAAAATAGTCAATACAAATGATTCATATTATGAAATGGCAAAAATTAAAACATTTGTAAATGTTGTTCTGTAATATTCATAATATCATATATTTCAGTTTTTTTATTAACATTATCATTAATTATAATGTTTTTTTTTATATCCAATACATCTAATTCTACATTATATTTTATTGTATTATCATAATCAAATATATTTCTTATTTGGTCTATATTTTTTGATGATTGTATTATAATTTCATCATAAATATAAGAAAAGTATTTTATTGGTTCTATGAATAATTGGAAATATTCTTCTTTACAATTTAGATGGATAACTAATCTATTTATTTTATAACTTTTTTGTTCCTTCAATGTAGAGTTTGATATTAAATTTATTTTATTTTTTATACGAAATCTTATATCATTACTCTCAATACATTCTCTACATAATTTCATATATTTTTCATCACTTATATTTCCATCTCTCAATATATCCATTTGATCCCAAATAAGTAAGTTAATTTTTTTCATTGAATTATACAATGTATTATATTTTACAATAAATTCTTTCATTTTTTCATATAAAATTTCATATTCTTTTTTAACATCTAATTTTCGAACATCAGTTATTTTATCATATTTAATATGTAAAATAGTTAATTTATCAATTGCTTCACCAAGCGATACAGGTAAATACAATATATTATTCATATATTTATCCTAATTATATGTTTATATTATAATACTAATAAATTGTTTTGGTGAATTATGTAATAATATTATTTTTCTAAATTTTTACACATATTATCTATATCAATATATTCAGGATAAATACCATTATATGGTATAGTATATAAATTAGATATAGCAGGATGGTAAAGTGTCACATATTTTTCTTTTTTAGTGACTGCATTTGAATAAGTTTCTAACCATGGTTTCATATTATTATTTTTATATACTTTATTAAACTTGAATTCGCATCTATTATATCCTACAAATGCGAAATGATATAGGTATCGTTTTGTGTATTTAATAGTTTTCCCATATGTGTCAAAATTACAATGTCCGTATATAAATCCCTTTTTATGTCTAGTTATACGAGGTTTAATGTAAAAATCTTTTTTATTAAATATATTAAATTGATTATAAGCAAATATCATATGTGGTAAATCAATACTTACTAATTGTGTGTCATTAATATAAATATCTTCCACATCACTTATCAAATCTTTTTCGAAAAATTCATCTAAATCAGTAGCCCAAACTATATCAATATCGTCATATATATATTTAGACCCTTCCGCAAACATTTTTCGTTTTTCAATAATGCTCATACCGTAGTATTCTATTACCTTCGATGGATCAAAATCTTTAATTAATGTTATTTTATTATCAATATCATTAAAGTTTTCAATATAGTCTATTGTTCCATCTATTGAATTACATTTGTCAACAATATTATAATCTACAAATATTAATTGACTAAAATGTTTATATAAAAATGGCAGTTTATTTTTAATAAAAGATAATTCATTACACATAATTGAAATATGACAATGTCGCATATATTATATTATATTATTATATTATATTATTATATTATATTATTATATTATATTATATTATTATATTATATTATTATCTTATATAGTACTCTATTTTTTGCGTATTAAGTTTATTTAATATACTTAACGGATAAACTATACAAGAAAAACATGAGTCAATTAAGAATATTTCACATGCGTTCTTAATAACATCTATATATTCTTGTACTGGTATATTTATAAAATTATTCGCTAACTCATAATAGTGATGATTTTTATCATATACATTTTTATTAGCGCAAACTATAATATATTTATCATCATTTATATATTTTTTTATGTTTTCTGGTAAACCTATTATTTTAGTAGACGATTGTGTATGACAGAATATAATGTTTAATTCTTTAACCTTTTTATATAGTGTTATACTTTTTTCTGAACTAATAATATCAAAATAATCGTAGTAAATATTTAAATCTAAATTCATATCTTTATAAAAGCCATTTATATGTTGCCATCTAATACTATATTTATTATTTTTATTATAATTTAATATAGAAGGGTTAGTTATTTTTGATTTTAAATAATACTTATGGAAACCACATATGAAAATATCCGTATAATCATTAGAATATAAAGTATTGATAATATTCTTACAACTAGTATTCTCATTTCTATGATCGAATGGAATAGTGATTACATTTGGTTTATTAATTAATAATTTAATATTTGATTCATATTTATCTTTACATAAAAAATATACAGTTGTATAGTGTAGTAAAAGAAAATTTATTGAACCGATCATGGTTATATTGTCACCTAATCCATTATGAGATAGAATATATGCAGAATTATATTTTGACATTGTATATAAATATATTTATATTATAAATACATTTTTATAACTAATACATTTTATTACTTACTGGAATGATTTATACAGTAATTCAATGTTAACTATTTGTAAATTATTTACCTTCTGTAATTTTATTATAAATCTTTTCAACATGGAACCCTTTTTATTTATAATACATCATATTATATAGCAATGTATCACTTTTTGATGAACTTTTTAAAATAACAGGTTTATATGTTGTAGACATCATAATTTTGCGTTAAATAATATTATTGTGATATTTATTATTTAGTTTCAATTTTATAATTGTTGATTATATATAAAGTAAAATATACTTTCCATGAGACTATTTTAATATATTTTGCTTAATATTTTTCATAAAATAAAGGTAAATATTAAGCAAAATATATATCATTATACGCCCACACTACCACTACTTGCAAGGGCATCATACGCAATATTTTTTAATGACTTCCCTTTTTTTGCTTTACTGTTTAGTGCTTCTTTCACCTTTATTGTCATTTTTTCAAGATTTTCAATATGTTCCCAAGCATTGATTTTCAAAATAGCATTAATAATAAACATTTGGTATGTTTCTCCATATCGTCCCCATTCCCGCATTGTTATTTCATCAATCTTTTCACGAAATTTATCCTTACAGAGGTTCATTATCATCTTAAATACCATTGATTTCTTATTAATATCTCCCGGATTATTACGATAATTATCAACATGTGTCTTTGCTTTATTATTTAATAGTTCATAAAATAAAGATTTATCGCTAGTAATATCATCATCTAGATACCTAATAACATCATAAATAACTATCGAAAGTTTTGGTTCAATATTCTCATTAAAGTCCTTAAGAATTCCAATAATTGGGAAGTATTTATCTACACATCCAGGTAGTGCTGTTAAAGTGCTAATATTATATGATTTAATCTTATGTGTAAGATAGTAAATTGGTAGTTTTATCTTAGAATAATCCACATGCCCGGGGAACCACTTCTCCATAAATGACCTAATATTTTCTTCCTTACCCATAATTACATTGTTCAGCTCTCTCATAATATCGAATACTTGTGTTGTTGTTGTTACCCTACAATGAACCGGATGAGGAACTATATTTTGCGATTCAGGTAAGAGATAATGAGGGATATACTTACCCTTAAACATTATACCTAGCAATGAAATACCTGAATATGAATAACCAACCGCAAGTCCCGTATATAGTTTGCCCTTATACGTAGTCCTATTTTTACACACCGCTTCATACTTAATAAACATAGGTTCATTATACAACTTAGGAAATGTTTCCAATTGTCTCATAATAAACTCTACAAATAGGGGAGACATCCTAATCCAATTTTCTAGATTAGTTTCTTCTTTGATTAAATCACAATCAATATATGGGTGGATACAAGTAATAAGGTAGCATCTCATATCATCACTAATTAATAGTGTTCCTTGTGTAGATACATTAATTAGAGGTAAATTATTAGAGACGCAATAATCCAAAAGAACACATGCAAACGGGTCTTCGACACGCTTATTTTCAAGAAACTCAACCATAATAGAGTACTGTTTTGACCCCTGAGGATATATATTAATTTCTATAAGGGATCCATCAACCTTACCAGTAAGAACTCCATTAATCTCATTCACTCCTGTGAATTTTCTCATAATTGTTTTTTGTCGTTCATCAAACATATCAATATTTTTATCTGCCATATCTTGTGTATCATTTACACCATCTTCGATATGGGCTTTCGTAAGGAGTTCTGCACCTCTCTGTAATCCATCTTTCAGTGTAATAGTCTCGTCTTTATTTATATAATAGAAGCGTCCGCGCGCTTCACGTGACCATTTGGTATTCCAAATTTTGTTCTTTCCGTCAATATATTTAATTCCTACAATATTCTGTTTTTCTGTAGGATATGATACCTTATAATTATAAAACTTAAAGAATTTTTTCAATGTCGCCATTCCTCCTTGTAAATACAAGAAATGGACGAGTTCAACCAAATTCATATCTTTAGTGGTTTCAATAGAAGGATGTTGTTGTGTAGGTGTAGTCATTATGATTTTAAATGATTAAGTAATATTTAATATATAATCTTATAAATACATATTATATTAAATCAATTTTTATTTTTGCTCTTTTGTAATGTGATATGGATACTATATGGATAACAACATATAATAATATTATAATACCTTATTATATATCACAACTTTCTATCTTTTAAACCCCTTATATTCTGGACCACTACAATAACTCTGTTTTAATTCATCATTTGGACAAATCATTTTTAATATATTTATATCTTTTATAGTTTTCATATATTCTTCATCATTATCAAAACAAGGCATGCCTATATATTTGTTCCCTTGATATTCCCATTCTCCAACTAGGTAACCATTATATATATTATCCGTACACCCTCCTCTGTAATGTGCATAATGTTCAGTATGGTATATTATCTTGCACACACCACAAAAATGATATTCATGATGCCCTATTATTTTCTCTATTTCACTATTTCCTGTTACATAATATGGAGTATCATCATAATCATATCCGTATTTTTCAAGGTATTCTTTATATATGGGATTATTATAATTATTATATTTCCATTCATTATCCCCGCAAATAGGACATGTTGTAGAATTTGCACCACCTGGAGTATAAATAAAAAAACCTAATTTTTTACAGTTATAACAATTCATCTTAGTATTAAATTCAATAATATTTTTCATTTTATGATATTATTATTGTTATAAATTATATATTTAAGTGATAATAAGTTAATAAATGAATAAGTTATTATAGTTGTTATTTTCACTCTATATAACATACAGCATACAGAATACAGAAAAATAAAATTGATTATGTAAAATGTAATATAATAACTTAAATATATAATTATAAAAGCGTTATATTACTTATACAGTTATGAACACAATGTATAATTCTTTGAAAAAAGCCGGATTATCAACTATGGAAACATTGTCCACTATTAACGACTTGAAGAATGATATTAAAGTAGAAACACAACCTTTAAAACCTCTTAATTATATTACTGTGTTGCCTGTAGATGTCCGCAAATCATATATCGACTATTCTATTAAATATTATTTGAACTACAAAGTAGAAAATTTTGAATTGAATAATGATAAAACAGTATCAAGCGCACTATTAAAAATTAATGAGTTTCAAGAAGAAAACAAAATATTCTTTATTCTTGATTACTTTATGAATAAAGTTGCAAATCATAATAAAGATATCATAACCACAAGTAATGATAATATTAAAAAAGGGATTGATTTCACTAGTAATAATGATATTTTGAACGCATCATTAACACAATTAATAAGTGAAGGTGATTTGACAAATATAAGTTACATGGGGTTTCTTGATTCATTTAAAGACAATTATCATATTGATATTATTGGAGAAACAAAACATGCGAAACAAAATAATAATGAATGTAATGTTATTAAACATTATGTTATGGATAAAACCAAAAATAGAACTGTTATATTGCACGACCCTCTATTAAAAAACGATAATACTTTATTGGTTGATAAAGAGATGATTATTATCAAATGCGTTGAATGTACTAACTGCACTAATAGTATTAATGATTTCGACGAAGTAATTTCTCTTGCGAATGAATACTACCAAAAAACAGGTATCAAATGTGACAGGGTTACCATTTATAATCCTATATTGGGATTTGAAAAATATATTGATCTAAATTATTAGTAGTCAATCAATGAAAACATCATATAATTTATTTATTATTAGACGCAGTTATAATCTCCTGATAATGTTCTAAATCACAACACGTATTTAAATCATAAATATATTTACAATGATTACAAATGAAACCTGACCCTATATCCCCGTCATCAGTCATAAATGTAATATTTGTTTCATACCCTTTTTTATAGCACGGATAACAAGTCTTAATTATATTTTTTATGTAATCATTCTTTTCCTTAAGTATTTCAAAATCTGTTTTCCTGGAAAAAAGTAATGATGGTAAATATGCGTCATCTAAATCCGTCATTATATTTAAAATAATATATAGCTTTAAATTTATATATTATTAGAATAACTACTATGTTTTACCTTTTATCACTCAATACACATCACATATTACCATCTTTTATTTTTTAGATTACATTTCATAATACCCGCCTCAACATTTGGTTCTACTAATTCTAATATTTTTATATCCTTTATAGTTTTAAAATACTCTATTTCATCGTCAAAACGAGGCATTCCAATATATATTTCCCCTTGGTATTCCCATTTTCCTACTAATTGACCGTTATATATGGTTCTATGACTCTCTGAATAATGTCTTGAACCTCTATGATATAATATCTTACAATCAATACAATATTCATATTCATAATGTCCTACTATTCTCTCTATTTCTTTATTACCTGTTATATTATGTGGTTTATCATCGTAATCGTATCCATATTTTTCAAGATTTACTTCATCAAATAGGTTTAGTGTATAATCACTGTCTAATCCACCACAAATAGGGCAATATACATTGTCTCCCTCATTATATTCGGGACAAAAGAAGCCTTGTTTATCACATAAATCACAATACATGGACGTATGTATTTCAACAATATTCTCCATTTCTTGTATAAATGAACTATATACCTAATCTTTAAACTATTAATATTTATACTATGACTAATTATTATTGTTTATATCCAATATTTCTTCATATTCTTGTTTTGTCAATCCAATTATTTTCTTATATATTGAATTTTTAAACATTTTCTTCATCATTGATAACATTGGTGTCATAAATAGTGGCGCATCTATTAAATAAATATATTCTACTCTATCATAATATAGGTCATGTAATATAAGTGATAACTCATATGCTAAACCCATATCTTTTATCATTTTCCCTAATGTATAGTTTTCAAAATTAAATACAATAGAGAATTTTGTTGTATCTATATCTATATTTATAATATCCTCTATACATTTGTCTAATTCTATTATAAGATGTTGCACCAGGTAATATTTTGAATTATCTATAGCATTTCCAGGTGTCATAAATACAATAGGTTTATTATCTATTCTCATAGAATTATCATAATGTATAGTATGGACTATATTAATGTTACAGAGAGAACAACTATTAATATATGGTATTTCATATTTGAACCTATTCACCATTATAGTATTTATTTTATTATATATATTACGTGGTGTATAATTTGGTAAAGAAGAATAAAAACGGATTTCTTTCAATATATATTTTCTCTCTTTTTCTCTATATTTTTCACTATCGTCTATATTTTCATTTTCTTTTCTCTCATCAATATTTTCTCTCTTCATCAATCTCTCTTCTACTTCCCGTTCTCCATGTGCTTCTTCTTTTACTATATGTAATTTTTCTGTTATATCTTGTGGTCTTAAAAAATTATACATATCTATATTTTCACGCTTTATATGATAAAATACACCTTCTTCCTTATTTGATTTTGACATTATACTATATAATATATATTATAACTCCCACGACGATTTATAAATATATAACGCAAAAATACCTTTAGTTAATAAGTCTAATATATTATATATACCATTTTTATTCAATGTATTCTTATACATATGATTTACACCATATAGAGACCATAATACAATAAATATATTCAATATTTTGTTCTTATTACTCTTTTGTTCGGGTGTATTTTTTTGTTCTCTTACTTTATTGTGTATTCTATAGAATAATATTATGAATGGTATAAATCCGCCAATGGTGCTAATCATAGTAGATAATACACCAATCTCACCCAAGTAACCAAATAATAACATAAGGGTATTATATCCTATTATCTCTAATATAAATCTGACATCCGTTATATCAAGAATTATACATAAATCTATTAACAATATTGGTGTTGTAAAAAACCAATCAAAATATCGGTAAATATTTACATTCGTCTTATTAATTACCATTAAATAATAGTGCAGTGATGCGATCATTGTTACAAACGCTGATAATTGGAGACTTACCCGTTTTTTATCTGTTAGATTATGCTGGATACTACGTATAAATACTAAAATTGTTATAGAGACAAACATAATAAAGTTCAATTCATAAGATTTATCTATTATTTCTTTCATTTATTATATATATATATATATATATATATATTGATAATATTTATTGATACACGCTGTATTATAGTGTTATAATTATGACTACGAAGCGCATATTAACGCATAAATATTAGGATAAAAATATTTAAATCTATTATATTATTTCTTATATAGTTTTTCATTATACAAATCATCACAACACCAATCTTTTATTTATTCTGGGAACATAAATCCAAAAATATCCCAATATTATCATTTATCATTAAATCCTATATAATGACGATTATCCAACCGTTTATTCTAAAACTTATATAATCCACACATTGATAAAAATAATCACAATTATCATGATATGTTTCCTGGAATAATTTATTCCACATTTTTGTTACGTTTCCTTTTTTTATATTCAATTCTATAAAATGGAATTTAATATTAGTAAAAACTTTAGAGAAATCAAGTAGTATTTGGTGGTCTTTTTTATTTGAAAAAAATCAATTATCGTTATCTAAACCCTATATAAAAGTGGTATTCATATTCTTTATTTTGCGTTAATATAAAAGTTTCAAGTGTTAAATTATATATATATGTATCCCTAACACTTCTCCATTCATCACACTGTTTTCAAGTGCATAGTATTTAAATATATAATTCAGGAATATATATATTTAAATGGATATTATGTATAAATTATAGAAAATATATGTATCTCACTGAAAAATATATAAGTATATGGGGAGAAAAAAATGGTGCGTTGATGATAACAATGACAAAGAATAATTTTGAAGATTATAACTTTGAATCGAATGAAGATATATTTGTCATATTGACATGTTACAATAGTATTATTAATAATTTTTTTGAAAATATAATTAATAGGATTAAAAAAAAATGTGTATTGATAATTATTGAGAGTGATATAATAAATATAACCAAGAAGCAATTGAGTAATGATAAAATCATACATTGTTATTGTTGGAATAAACCTTTTGATAATGATAAGATTACAGCAATACCGATTGGTTTAAATTTTGATAGGCATTATCGTCCATTAATTGAATGGGAAAATAAAAATAAATCTTATAATCCCATTGATAAAAAATTATTATGTTTTAATTGTAATTTAGATACAAATCAAGAACGAAGCATTTTAAAGGGTATAATAGACAATAAATTAGGAAATTTATGTGATAAATTGGAGTTTATAGAACCTAAAGAAACTGTTTTTAATAAATCTTTTATAGAAGGTAAAATAAGAGTAGATATAACAAATAATATATGTTATGACCATTGGAGAAAATATAAATTTATATTATCCCCAAGGGGTGCTGGCGAAGATTGTCATAGGACATGGGAAGCTATTATAGTAGGTTGTATACCAATAGTTTTAAAATCATCTATTTCTGAATTATATAATGACCTACCTGTATTAGAAATAAATGATTGGAATGATATAACAGAAGAATTTTTGGAATATGAATATGATAGAATAACTGCTGATTTAAGAGAAAATAAGTTCAATTTAAAAAAAATAACACTAGAATATTGGACTGATGTTTTTAATAGAAAAATCAATTTTAATAAAAATATCCATTTAATAACTTATGGTGATCTAAAATTTGAAAAAGCACGATTACGGCTAGTAAAACAAGCACACGATTTTGGTACATTTAAAACTATTAAAGGATACAGTCCTGAAAACTTAACACCGTCATTTGTAAATAAATATAGAGATATATTGGGTATGCCAAGAGGTGGAGGTTATTGGATTTGGAAACTAGATATTATAAAACAGACAATGTCACAAATTAATGAGAATGATTTTATTGTATATTTGGATTCTGGTTGTAATTTGAATAAAAAAGGCTTGAAACGGTTCCATGAATATATTAATTTATTTAATAATAATGATTATGGTATTTTATCGTTTCAAATGACACACTTAGCAGAAAAAAAATGGACAACACAACAGATATTCAATTATTTTGACATTGATGAAAATAATAGTATAAAAGAAACTGGACAATATCATAATACAGTTACTATAATGAGAAAAAATAATCACTTAAGAAAATATATAGAAGAATTTGAAAAATGTTTAGAATTTGATAAGTGGCTTATAACAGATAAATATAATAGGATGAATAAAAATCCATATTTTAACGATAATAGACATGATCAAAGTATATCGAGTATAATTAGAAAAAAAATAGGTTCAATTGTAATTGAAGGTGATGAAAGTTGGTTTCCACCATTCGGACAAGGTAAATCATTAGACTACCCATTTTGGGCTACACGGTCAAGAAGTTAAATATTATATTACAGCTTTGAACATTTAAAACGCTGACCTAATCTAGATATTTTTAGGTTTTCTTTTTCTTATTGATGTTCGTTTTACATATTTTTCACTTCTATCCATATGCTCCTTTTATTAGATTTTTATAAATATGTATTAGTATTTCATCTAATACATCTTTTAGATTATTAACTAACTCATCATATGTTAAGCCTTTTTATTTTGTAATAGTGATTTCAATACATTAAAATATCCTTCTATAGCATTTGTATAATGTTGATATGGGATAGCATATAATAAATTATTCTCCTTTTTAATTACATTTTTACAAGTTGATTTCTATGACTACTCACATTATCTAAAATGATTAATTTATTTGTATATCTTCCATTTATAAACTTTACTATAAAACGGTTTGATTTGATTTTTAATTATAATCGGTTTTTTATATCGTGTTTGTTTTAGAGTGATATTAATATCTCTTACAAATCTACCTAAATGAACTCTTGATAGTGTTAGATCTGGATATTTATTTTTTAATTTGGTCAATAATTCATCAATTATTACAGTTTTATTTTGTTTAAGCTGGTGCTTTATAAATGAATTATGACTATTAGTAATTTTATATGATGTATAATCTCTTTTCTTTCGTGTTATATTATTTGTAGATTTGTAGATTTGTATTTATATGCATATCTAATTAAACTTCTTGTATAACAACCAAATATTTTACTGGTTTGCACGTAATTTTTAGAATGAGATACATAGATACATAGTATTTAACTGCTTATAATTTATAATCACTACTTTTATGTGTAAGCATTATAATATAATTACAAAGTATCTATGTGTAAAATTAGATTTACTAATAGAGATAAAGAATAACACGTTTCATGAAGTCTCTAATTGCGAAAAAAATGCTTATATATTATCTGTAAGAAATTACGTAACATACATACAACTTACAATTTTACGGTCTAAAATCATTATTGATAAATACTTTATTTTGTTTTGTTTTCATATTTGTTTCATATTTTCCTCCAAATATTTTTTGAAATTACCAGGACACAATCTAATATAATAATTATCATAAGTATCCATATATAATGTTTTTGGATGGCACTGTGTATGAAAACAGGGTATAACTTCCTTATAATTTAATTTTAATATCTGTTTTATTAATGGTAATATAGGAACAGTCCAATTTGTCATCTCCATACCCTTTATTTTTGTATCATTTAAAAAATCATAATCTTTTTCATGTAATTGATAATTGAATAATTGTTTAACTAATTGCCTGAAGATTTCATAAAAAAATATATTAGACGGATGATAACAATCAAAAAATAAAAGATGGTCATTATAATTTGATTTAAAGAAATCATACATTTTAACATCAGATTTTTCATCTAATAATTTAATTTTTTCAACTTCACAATCAAAAAATTTAATAACGGTATCATTATCTAATTGTATATTATTAGTAAACTCTATTATGTCTTCCTTGTTACTTTTATTTTTTGATATTAACAAAATCTTTAAAAAGTCCAACTGTATCATGAAAACTATATCCACCATATCCATAACTTGGAATATAATTACATTGATACCAGAATGCTCTCGTTCTATAATAATTCACTCTTATAATTTTACATTTTTTATTAAGAAATTTTAAAATAGAATCAATATTATATTCACTATAATCATAGTTTTTATTCATAGGTTGATAAATAAAAATATCACAATTATTTAATAATAATTTATGGTTATTATCTATTTCATTTTTATGTAAATTCTCATAATTTGAAAAAGAAGATACATTGATTTTATCTTTTGTAAATGTATGATTTTCAAACATTGTTTTTATCATATCTCCATGACAATTTGCATAAATAACCATATTAAGTTTCATACTCTTATAGTTAAATTATTTTATATCTTTGTATAAAGATAAAGATAAAAATTAAATATATAATAAAACAACTAATAAAATGCTAAACATTTCTTTTTTTAAGCGTAAAGATATGTTTGAATACACTATAGACCAAATCAAAAAATACATGTTAGAAAATAAAAACTATATCAGTAAATATTCTGTTGTTATTCTTACACAAGGAACAATATCAGATTTAAAAATATCACCATATACGGATGTAATGGGTATCACAAAAACAAGATATTACCAACAAAACAAGATATTACAGGAAGATCTCGATAATTATTTCAGTATCTCTCCATATTATTTTAAATTTATAAATAATAAAATTATACAAAATGCAACTAAACTGAATAGAGGGTATGTATACCTTATAACAGAACCAACAAATCATGTTATCGAATATAAAAAATTAGCAATGAAAACAGCAGAAATAAGAAGAAAAAAAGAGGAATATAAGAAGAGTTGTATTGAGAGAATGAAAATTGTAAATGCGCGCCTTAAAAATGTTAATAATGAAATAATAACACAATATGTAATATATAATGACAAGACATGTAATTGTTGCTTTATGGATTATGAAAAAGAACACTTAATATACTGTGATAAATTAAGTATGTGTCGTAAGCATATAATTTGTTATAATTGTCTGGAGAGAAATATTAATATACAAATACAAAATTCAAATTGTGATTCTATGTGTATTTTTAACCCTACAGATAAGTGCGATGGAAAATATAAATTGGAGAAAATAAAAGATATTATTGGAGACCAAAAATACAAGACATATAATATTTTATATGATATAAAATCAACATCATTAAATGCTCTAATTATAGATGATTATCAAATATGTCCTCATTGTAGAAGATATGGTGTCGAAGTTAATAATAAAAATAGTATTGATTATATAAATTGTGTTAAGTGTAATAAACAATGGTGTAATTTATGTAGAAAACCATCTCATGAGGGTTTCGATTGTTATTCAATTGATTTCAGTAGTGTTAATAGTTTAAAACAAGACAATCAATTTATAGAAAATGAGAAAAATATTATTATTGATAATATATTACAAGAGATTTATGCGAAAATAACTATAAATAAATGCCCTCATTGTAACACTGAATATATTAAAACCGAAGGTTGCAATTTAATAACTTGTTCTAAGTGTAATAGATACTCTTGTTATTGTTGTAGAATTAAAATATTTCCAAAGAAAATAAGAGCTGGGAATATAGTGAGCAAATATTATCATTTTACCGGGAATGATTATAATACATATAATACGGTAAATTATACTTGTCCTTTATACTATAATAATGGTAATATAGATGTTAATATTCGTAAAAAGAGTTTTATTATTGAATTAAATAAACTATTTACAATCAATATCGACATTAAACAACATATTTTTGAACGAGTAAAAATATTATTAGGATTTACTGTATATAAATCACTAATAAATGATATTGATGATAAATTTAATATAACTAAGTCTTTAGTTGTTATTATACCAACAGCGCCACCATTAGATATTATAGAAGTTAAGAAAAACTATTGTTGTTGTATTATGTAATTATATAATTATGTATAAATAAGACACATATTATTAACAAATTGATATTTTGTCATTAATAAAATATTTAGATACTTAGTTTCTTAGTTTCTTAAATACTTAAATATAAATTAACTAAATTTATTATAAGTTTTTATATGGAATATAATCCACGTTTTTCACCTCTTACAATAGATAATATAGAATATAATACTAGTCATTATATTGTTATGAAACTTAAGGTTCTGCCTTATTCAAAAATAGAAGTGTTTATATGTAATCAATCCGTTCCAGGACCCTTATGTAATAATATGATAGATATAAAAAACTATAATTCTAATTCTATTGTTCCTCAACAAACAATATATATAAGAGATATTACTTCAGATACTATATATTTTTCTTCTACTAAACATATTTTATACCTAATTGAATACCTAAACAAATATAATTATACCCTAATAAATCATAATGATATAATGAAACTCATAAAGAATAATGAGAAAATTGAAACAATTGTTATACAATATAATGGTAACGAAGAACAAATGGAGACAATAGATTATGATCCCATTATTATACAACACCGTTCTATGATATTATATAAAAGTCTGTCAGGATTTTATACATTTGGAAATAAGAAACCATTTGGACCAATAAAAAGATATTATAAAGAAACTAATATATTATCAGGTTCAAGAGATGCGGATGATAAATTAATAAAAAAATATGATATTCTATTTAATAATAAATATCTTAATGAAGACAATATACAAGAATTCAAAGAAGAATTATATAAAATGGATTATAGTATACGTGAATATTCTAATGGAAATATTAAAATATATTATTAGTAAATATCTTTATATATCCATTATTTATAAAGCAATATTTAGAAAAATAAAAATAGTTACACTACAAAACATAAACCATAACTGTAATAATTATTTCAATAATATTATTGGAGTTGTGATGTAAAATATGGAAAAATCCTGTAAAATCTCTACCCTCCAAAAATGGACATTTAATAAATGTCCATTTTTCATTCTGTCAAAATAGTTTCCAAAAAAGTCGTTTTTTTCTATTTTGTGAGCATGTGGTTTCAAAAACGTCTCGGTGTTTTTCAAAAATGACACCACAAACTTTCAACCATTAAATAATATAATTAAATACATACTTAAAGGCTCGTTTGTGTTAGCATATATAACGAAAATATGCTAACAAAAACGAGCCAGACCGAGCCGACTTTTTACACTTGTAAGAAATGTGACTATAATACTAACAAAATTAATAATTACAATAGACATATTAAGAGCATACGCCACAATGCTAACAAAATGCTAACAAAAACGAGCCAAGAGACCCATAATAATTGTATATGTGGTAAGGAATATAAACATTACTCTAGTCTTTCACGTCACAAAAAGGTATGTAAATATAAGAGTTATGAAGAAGAAGGGGATGATGATAGAGAGAAAGACGCCAGCATATATATGAAGAATATGATTGATAAGAAACATGTAAAAAATACTAATAAGTCTAACGATAATATAGAATATCCTGATATTAATATCACTCAATTAGATACAAAGAATGATATTGATTATAAAGAACTCATATTTAAATTAATGGAGCAAAATCAGAAATTATTAGCTACCACTATAGAATTGGCAAATAAACCACAAATAATAAATAATAATCAATTCAATATAATGAATTATTTAAATAATGAATGTAAGGATGCTATTAATTTCACTGAATTCATAGAACAATTAAAATATACTGTTAGCGATTTATCTGAGTTACCAAATGAAGGATGGCAACAGAATGTAACAAATACATTAATAAGACAACTACAAAGTATAGATGAAACTAAAAGACCCATCCACTGTTCAGATAAAAAACGCAAGACATTTTATATTAAAGATGATGATAAATGGGATAGAGATATAGAGAGAAAAAAATTATATAATGGGTTACAAAAATTTCACGATAAACAATGTAATACATACCTCAATTGGAAGATTAATAACAAATCTATACTGGATAAATCAGACAAATTATATACAACATCAATGTATATGCAAATAGAATTATGTAAACCACATCATGAGAACGGAGAGAAAATGAAAAATAAGATCATAACAGGACTGGCAGATCTAACTATTAATAAACGAATAATTGAGTGAGTATTATGTTAGCATTTTTATTATGGTTTAAAAGTTGATTATAAATTTAATAAATATATATACGTAATGTATTTATTAAATTATATTAGTAAACAATCGGCTCGTTCTGGCTCGTTTTTGTTAGCATTATGTTAGCATAATGAGCCAGGAAATGCTAACATAAACGAGCCTTTAAGTATGTATTTAATTATATTATTTAATGGTTGAAAGTTTATGGTGTCATTTTTGAAAAACACCGAGACGTTTTTGAAACCACCTGGTCACAAAATAGAAAAAAACGACTTTTTTGGAAACTATTTTGACAGAATGAAAAATGGACATTTATTAAATGTCCGTTTTTGGAGGGTAGAGATTTTACAGGATTTTTCCATATTTTACATAAGGTTTTCTACTTTATAATTCATAAAATTCTAATGTATATGGTTTATTAAATATGTTATAATTATTTTTTATTTTTTTATATTTATATTTTGTAATCTCATTTATAGTTACTATTTACTAGTTAATAATCCTATTTTGTAATAATTCAATATTTATATCATAGTCTAACGTATTTGATTTTATTAGTGTATTAATTCTATCGTAAATATTATATGCTAGTTCTTTATTGGAATCCATTAATTGTATAAGTCCATCTGTTATTTTTCTTATTTTATATATTTTATTCTCCTGATTACTATTAATATCTGCGTCATTATAATATAATGGACATGTCCCTGAACCATTATTATAATTATTCCCTTTAAAATGATGATACTTTGAAACCATTCTACCGTCTTCAACCATGAATGGGATAATTTTCTCTCCACAACAATAACATGTTAAATTTCCACATTTAGTGCAAGTAATCAAATTACATCCGTCTGTTTTCATATATGAAGAATTACAATGAGAACATAAATCTATAATAGATCTGGATATAATATCAGAAATCATATTATCTATTATTCCATATAGTTCTCTCTCATTATTCTCTATTATTTTCTCTCCGTGTTTATCAATAACTATATTTAAAGGAATAGTAAAACATGTGGAACCATTCTCTAAGTCATGTGCGTCCCTACCACATTTATTGCACCAGTATTCAAAACATCTTTCACACCTAATTTTACTTATCGGTATCATATTATCAATTTCTAATCCAAACCTCCGGCAATGTGGACATACTTGAAAATTATCAACCATCAACGCCATATTAGATGTATTTGTAATTTCATATATTTCCATAAATTTATCATATTTTACTACATCGTCATATAAAATATTTTTTATTATTCTATCTTCATATGCCCCACCACAATTATCAGACGAACCATATATACATTTAAAATTACATACTCCATTGGATATCATAACATCTATATTTCTTAATACACAATATTTACAAGTAACATGTGAATGATTTTCATATAATTTATCACAATATATAAGTTCATCTCTATCATAATGACATAAACAACATTGACACGTGTTATTATTAGCCTTGATATTATTTTCTTTTATAGTTTGAATATATGGACTAATCATTTTTTGTATATTTTTAATGCGTTTGTTTTCCATATTAATAGATGTTTGTTTTTTCAAGTTCAACGCAAATAAATCTCTCTTTTTGTATTGTTCTGTTAGGATTTGAATATGTTTTTCTCTCATTATATTTTTTTTCCTTTCTGCTTGTTTTTTGAGTATATTCTTTCTCTCTATTTCTTCCTTAATAACACGCTCTTTATTTGTTAATAGTTTATCAAATATATAATCTGTATTGCTCTCTATTTCTTCTTTTGATAATTCAAATACTACATATACAGTTCTACATTTACAATTATACACCATATCGTGAGGACGACCATTGTGTGATGTAATATTTTTTTGGTATTTTTCGTGCCTGAACCTGTATTCTAATTCATGTTCTAATTCATCACTTTGTTTTATATTATTAGTTTCCGTGATAATACAAATACATCTGTTGGTGAAATTTACAATGTGGGATTTATCCAGGATATCATTTAATTTATTCTCACTTGTAACACCCATGTAATAACGAGCATCCGGGTATAGTCCGGTTATATATCTAATTATTTTTACACAATATGAATATATATCCTTTCGTCGTGTAAATGTATCATTTAATAAAGTTTTTGTTAAAATATCAGGGTTAATATTTCTCTCCATATTATCTTCATTATGTCTAACATTGGCTGCACCAATCCCGAACCCAATAATATTATTATTCTGTTCCATTATATTTGTTATTGTTTGTGTTTTATTGATGTTAAAAGTATTTTAATAACTTCAATTTTATAAATTAAATAAAAATAATATAAGGATATAATAATATAATTTAAATACTTCTCGGTTTAAATTATATATTTAAATAATAATGATACAATATGTAAAAAAGGGGCTATTCATAACATATTCGGGTATTTCAATAACAGGTGGGATTTTATACGGCATTCCATATTCAAAAGAGCAAGTTAAAAATGTTTTTTTTATCAAAGAAGATATGACTAATAAAGAACTTGCTATGGAATATATAGGGTCATATCTTGTATATGGTAGTATTTTTACACTTGTAACATTAGGGACTATTCCTTATTTTTTATTTTCTATAATACCTGATAAGAAAATGAATAATGAATGATGAATAATAGATTATATTATAGATAATTATAGACCTAATATATAATTAGGGCTAATAAACACAGATAGCGTAAATGAGTTATTTATGATAATTGATTTACGTATCTAGAATATTCTATTTTTCTCTGTATCTTAACTGATACTCATGATATCTTAAATAGAAACACATATTCACAGAGTATTACACCTTTGAATATTTTAAACGCCAACTTTTTTTCTTGATAAATTGCATTTTTTACATAAAACCCTCAATATAGCATTAGTTCTATGAAATTCAATCCAACTTTTTTCAAATTTATTATCCGTGTTAGCAAATATTTTTGAATGACTATCATTTTGCTCAAATGTGCTAGGTATAGGTCTTTCCCATATTGATAAGAATTCTGTTTTTAAATCTATAAACTGAGGGTCATGGTGATCTATATGAATACATTTAGTATCAGAACATAGAACACATTTCAGAATACTATTATCCTTAAAATTCTTAATTTGTGGATAAACAGAATTTCTCATAGCAATAGCCAAGTTATCTTTAGGTTTTCCACTAATACAGTTATTTAATACTGAAACATCATCTTCCTCTCCATTATTCTTAATTATTATAACTTCCAATTGTGTTTTCCACACGGGATTATATCTGATCTTTATATCTTTTAATCCATTAAATTTTTCTGGATAATCACTATGTCTTTCGAATAAATACATAAACTCATTCCATTCTTCTGGATAATATTCTTTAATAGAATGACATACTCCAATTTCATCTATTTTTTCCCGAACACATTTTTTTAATTGCTTTTGTGTTTTACAACCAGCGTACATAATTATGAATATAAAAAGTATAATTATTTATAATCAATTTTATTATAAAAGCCGGCGTTTAAAATGTTCAAAGGTGTAAAAATCATACGTTTCTTAGCCCTAATATATAATGTATATATCATAGTAATATTTGGATTCCATGGTTTATTCATATCATTAATATCTTTCATTATAATGTTTGGATTAATTCATCGTATCAATCAATTCATTCAGTCTTTTATAGTAATTAAGAGAAAGTTGTCTAAACACAATCCTATTATCAGATTCCAGGTCTCCAGCATTAAACCCTAGGGCTATACAATAATCCATATTCACTGCACAAGATGTTTCTTCAAACACCATAACTCGGCGTCCACTTCTGATTAATGCGCTAAATGTAGTACCTATTTTGCGTAATTTTGTCTCTTCAGCAAACTTATTAATATCATTTACAACTGAAGAATATTTCGACGGTGGAGCCTGTTGGTAAAAGAGATGAGCCATAATAATTATTAGTGTCATTTAATAACATTATAATTATTACTTCAATTTTTTTATAGTGCTTGACTTGTTGATACGTTAAAATATAGAAATGTGCTGTGTAGCCATGAGACAACATACGTGTATTAGTCTTGCATATTAATTATTACTGGGCGGTTAAGTTTGTCTGCTTCATATATTGATAATATGAGTTCTTCATTGGAATGTTGTTGTCATTGTGAACTCTATCCATGTATCCAAACACATAACACATAACACATAACACATAACAAATAACACATGTTTATAATAAATAATGTATATCCTTATTGTTGTATATGCTATAATCTATTATTTCAGAGAGAAAAAAATTATGATACATGTTTAATTTTGGACGTATCTCATATTTATGATTATGAGATTTATTATGTATACAACCAACGCACCCAACACAATCTAGGTTATCATAATAATCTTCTAACACACATATATTATCGTGAAATATAATTAAATATAACCATTTACGAATGTAATAATTCTCATTAATAGTATGTTTTCCATCATATGAATTATGATTTATAAAGAAAAATAGACCTAATATACCATATTTTGAACACTCATTTAAAATATATTCACGATGAGTTTTAAAATATTCATATTTAATTGAGTTATTCGCATTATGTGAAATATTATTATTCTTAATTCTAATAAGAATATCTATGAACCTTGTTATTTCTTCTATTTTATTCATAGGTGTAAAATATTGTCTAATATATGATATATAATTTATTGTTGCTTGTAGAAGTTTTATACGTAATAATTGGAGAGAAAAACATGTACCAATGTGTGAAAATAACATAGTATTCTTATTTTTAACTGTATCTCTATTTGTATCACTATTTGTATTTTTGCAATATAGGTATAATTGTCTCATCTAATATAGTGATTATCCAGATAATTTATTAATAATAGATATATGGATATATTACCAAGTTATTATTTATATAGTATTAATAATTATACAAATAATATTATTCACAATACCCATATATTATATCTTTCTTATTTTTTACACTATAATTTAAAATATCGGATAAATAGAACATATCATAGTTATTCAATGAATTTATCCTATTTTCTTTATACCATTTATTGTGTTTGTTTCTCATATTCACTCTATTTCTAGAGTTATTATGGGTGGAAATATTATAATTATGACCTCTGTAATATTTTCGTAAAAACCCATTTGTGTCAAAGCACATTATTTTTTTCATCCAGTGAATTATATTTTCAACTTCTATATATGTATGACTTCCTACATAATCACTCATATATATAAAATTTATAAGCCCAGGTATATTATATAAGTCAAGTTGTTCCCGTAAGAAAATAAGGTGTTCATCCATATAATTATACTCTATTGTTGGAATACATGGATATTTATGAAATATCTTATCATTAACCAACGGTTTATTTATATCTATATTTTTATGAATATATTCAAGAACTTTAATTAATTTATCAGGCTGTCTTTTATGAGCATTCGAAATTATAAAATCATTCCTATGTAAATAATTTAAAATCCTATCACTATTTATTTTTCCATATTTATTGTCTATATTCTCTTTTATCTCTCTATTTTGACAATTATCAATCAATAATGTTTCTTCTTGATTGTCAAATATACTCATTACATATCTCAAATATTGGATAGAGATATATAATAAATCCGCACGTAAAATATGCACTTCTTCATGTGATCCAATGTATATAGTCTTGTTTTTTAAAAACTTACGTTTACATATTAAAATAACTTGTTGAGGCATTATATATATTGTTTAGTTTGATTTAGTTTTATTTACTTAGTTTATATAATTTATTTACTAATTCAATTTTTAAATGTAGTGTTACAATAACAAGTTACAATAACATACATATATAATATTATATCTAGAACTTATTAAAATATGCTGAAATCATCCATGTAGGCAATCTAGGTAATCCAGGTCTTATAATAGAGACACTTGAACTATTAGATGGCATCCCGTAAATTTTCCCATTTGGGACTAATACACCACCAAACCATTTTTCACCTCCTGAAATCAATCCTGTTATATCTGTAGTATTCACTTCTTCTGTATCTGGATCAATAATTAATACGCTTGAATTATTATATGGTATACCGTAAATCTTCCCATCTAATCCCAATATACCACCTGTCCATTTAATTAATTGTTCAGTAATACCTATTATCTCATTAATAACTATTGTATCAGTTTCCGGATCAATCACCAATATGCTAGAACTATTAGAAGGTATTCCATAAATCTTTCCATTGGGTGCTAACACCCCACCAATCCACTTACCACTATTATTACCAACTAATAATGGTATATATGATATTGTATCTGTATCTGTATCAATAACCAGAATACTAGAACTATCATATGGTATGCCATAAATCTTTCCATTGGGTGCTAGAACACCACCAAACCATTTGCGTTCCCCAATCAATCCTGTTATATAACTAATATTTTCTGGATTAGTTCCCGTGTCAATAACCAAAACACTAGAACTATCATATGGTATGCCATAAATCTTTCCATTAGGTGCTAACACTCCACCACCCCATTTACCAAGTCCATTCAATCCTGTTATAGAAGATGTATTTACTTGTTCAGTTTCAGGGTCAATAACCAGAACACTAGAACTATCATATGGTATCCCATAAATTTTCCCATTGGGTGCTAATACTCCACCAGCCCATTTACTATTCCCATCTAGTCCTGTTATAGAAGTATCTGCCTGGTTAGTTTCAGGATCAATAATCAAAACACTAGAACTATCATATGGTATGCCATATATTTTTCCATTGGGTGCTAATACTCCACCAATCCATTTAGAATTATTAGTTAATACTTGGAGAGGAATATATTCAGCCCCGAATGAACGTAAGTATATAGATGAGCCACCAACAGGAGTTTCTAAATTAACAATAGAATTCTTTGGATATACTACACCACCTATTGTTATAATATCATTGCTTATACTAACTTGTTCATTAAGAATAGAAAATGAAATATCCACAGCATAAGTATAATAATATATGTCGAATTCACTACCAATACTATTATATAAATTAGCATTGTCTGTAATTAATTTAACAGTCCTTGATTCATTACCACTTGCGTTATTATTTATACCAACAGTTTCAATAATATTACTATGTTCATTCAACTGATTGCCATACCAACCTATAGTAAATCCCCGGTCATTAAACTGGATATCATTATTGATACCGTCGTATAAATCCAGTAAGGGGATTACAATACCATCTGCGTTACCTGGGGGTGTCACTTCCATAGTCCTATCCAAGAAAGTCTCTATACCCGAATTATCGGTCATATTCAAGAGTGTAGATTTATTGAAAACACTAGTATTAGTTATCGTTAAATCTGATATATTATTTAATGCGTTTTGACCACCCCCGGTAGTTAACCCGTATGTGTTGAATTGAGATATATTAGACTCCCTACCTGCTATATCACCTGCATTAGTAGCATTAATAGAAATAGCACCTATATTATAACAATTAGTTACTGTATAATTATTCTCCACAGTTTCACTTAATTCACTCCCAACTATACCACCAGAACCATTATTTATAACACCTGTATTATAACAATTAGACACCGCACAATTAATTCTCCCAAATAAGAAGCCAAATCCATTATTCCCAATTATACCACCTGAATTAATGCTTATAGAACCTCTATTATAACAATTAGTTACAAAACATATACCACCAATACCTGGACCTGATCCAACTATACCACCACTACCCTCATTTATAATACCGGTATTATAACAATTACTTACTAGACAATTTCCACTACTGCGTCCTGCGTTACCCCCAACTATACCACCCGCCCCACCACTAATAGTCCCTGTATTATAGCAATTAGATACAACACAATTACCACCACTTGAACCTGCTCTATTCCCAACTATACCACCTGCTCTGGAAATAATAGAACCTGTATTATAACAATTGGTTATTAAACATTTACCATTTATACCTGAGCTACCCCCCGCTATACCACTCGATTCGTGAGTTTTAATAACCTGTGTATTATAACAACTATCCACTTTAAAGAAAGGTTGATCTCGACGTATGATATACCCGGATCCACTAACTAATATTGTCCCATTTAAAACCCCTAAATTCTTTATTGTTGGAGCACTATCGAAATCAGTTATTGAATTAAATGCAAATAGTCCTTCTGTAGTTTCTCCTGATAAATCAATTGTAAAACCTGCTCCATCAAATATCTCATTAGCACCCAAGATAAACCAATTATTATTATAGTCCGGAATTATTTCATTTATTGAAACATCCCTTGTTAATCTATATACTCCGCTTATGGTATTATCTATTAAAGCATTATCATACTTATCTTTATTATCACGTAATGAAATCCCTGTATTTAATAAATGTTTCCACTGGAGGATATTGTTATTAAAGTATATGTCCCGGACGTCTATATTATGTGATTCCAGGATCCAATCAACTGAATTACCGACATCATTGAAAGAATACCTGATTTGAATACCTATTTCTTTCTCTAATTTCTCTGCTTCTACACGGTAATTACTGATATCAAGGCTACATGTCAACACGTCCATAGTTTTCAATCCATAATCACTTTTCAACTTGCCTAAAAGTTCAACAATGTTATTCGTAAAATATCTATATTTTTCTATCTCAGGATTATTTTCAATATCTTCATTTTCCATATCTTTAATCTCGTCATAAAAAAACGGCAATGCGTCATATCCTGGATAATGGTACATAAATGCGATGTTATCAATTTGTGAAATCCCGGGTTCTAAATTATTAATAAATTCAATTACATTATCAATATTATCACTAATATCCGCCTGTTTCAATATAATATTCTCGGGTCTAATAAGAGAACTATTAAATAAGTCATCTTTTTCAAGACTATCGTTTATTATCACAATGTTTTTCATATTATATATAAAAATATATATATAATATTTGGATATAACTACGTGGTTATTTATTCACTACAAATACACTAAATATAACTAATGGGTAATAATTACATCATCATATTGTAGAATGATTAAATATGTTTTTACTACTACTTTATAAAATAACTTATAACCCTGTAATATCCGTTATATTTATCCTCTCTCTTTGGAACCCTGAGAAATTGAATAAATCTAGTTTCTGCTTAGAATATGTTATTTCGCCTGTTGATGTATTATAATGGACGTTCGTATCATTATTTTTTTCGGTTAAGTTCTTAGCTACTATATTCCCACTTATTTCAATATTATTATTAAATGAAACATCCCCATCTATTATTATATTTTGACTTGTTGAAATGTGTAAAACCTCGTTGGTTGAGATATCAAAACTAGAACCGTGACCTATATAAGTCCCGTCGCAGAAATTAATCCCGGATACATCATTTATTAGATTGCAACACATATCTAGGTTAGTATCCAAAATGAGATTACCAGACAAACAACCGATATTTTCTGTTATTGTATTATAAACCATTAATTTACTATTTATTGCTGTTGTTTGTTTTAATTTCTGGAAAATATAATTCCCGGATATATCATAAAAATTAATACCATATGTATTTCCATTTATTAACGGTCCATCGTATGAACCTTCGCCATCCCCTATTTCGAATGTTTTACAATAAAAAGCACCTTCACCATTGTTATCTATTGTTAAATAAAAATTATCTGGATTTCCACCATCATTTACATCTTTTACATTAAACGAAAATCCATTTTCCAACCCCTGTGATGTGGTTATTGACTTAACATTAAAAAAGTCGATATCACTTCCATATACACGGGTTGTCTTGTTAAAACTTATATCAAAACGCGTTGGAACTGAAATATTATTACCTATATAGGTTCCGTCACAGAAATTAATCCCGGATACATCATTTATTAGATTGCAACACATATCTAAATCACCGTTACGGATCACGACATTCCCACTTACTTCTAGGTTATTTATTGAGGTTACACCGGTTACATCCAGGTTATCCAATGTAGTAAGTCCAGAAATATCCATACCAGCATTATTAATTACAGAGCCACCACAGAAATTAATCCCGGATACATCATTTATTAGATTACATGACATATCCAGGTTTCCATTTATTACAATCCCATCATCATTATATAGTTCATTCACTTTGAAAGTCCAGTTTCCGGACTGGTCTATATTATTAAAACTACTATCGAATACATTATAACTTGTTGGTGGTCGTCCTTTTAAACTAGATAAGTAAACAGTTGATGAATTAGTGACAAATAAAAATAATCCTAATTCAGGAGACCACACAACGCCTCTAACCGATATAGTGGTATCTATATCAAACCAATTTATACCATTAAATGAATACATTATTGTTTTTGTTCCTCCACTAGCACATGCTATAAACATCCCTAATTCATCACTCCATTCTAAACAACGAATAACGTTATCTATCGTAGACGGTGTTATAACAGGCTTCCAATCTATACCATCAGTAGAAACTTGTATTTTATTTCCTACAATATTTGCGGGTGCCACAAATAAACCTAGTTTTGAACTCCATACAACTTCTCTCAATCCATCCGTTGTTGCATTTTCAACCCAGTTTATTCCATCTTTTGATATAGCTGAACCAATAGGACCAACAGCAACAAATATTCCAATTTCTGGTGACCACGTAACACCTAGAAAAACTTTATTCAATATAGTATTTATAGGCGTCCATGAAACTCCGAAATCATAGGATATTATTAAGGATCCATTAAATGATGAATCGCTAGAACAACCAAGTAATATACCTAATTCAGGGGACCATGTTAGATCAAATATACCTGTTGTTATTTGTGAATCACGTGGTGTCCAAATAACTCCATCAGGGGATGTAGCGATTGATTGTGTATTTGGGGTTGTCCCAATAGCGCACGCTACAAATATACCCTCGTTTCTGTATTGTTTCTTTGCCCATATAACACGATTTGGTGACCCATCTGTAACATCACTATATATTTCCCAGTTAATACCATCTGATGATTTCCCAAATCCTCCATTTCTTGCTACCGCAACGAATAAATTTAACTCTGGAGACCACGTAACACCATGCCAATTAGACCCTGTATTTGAAATCATTATTAAATTTGACAGGGTCTTAATAGATGCCGCATTACTAATTCTAGGATGTGCATCTTTTGCTAATCCCATATAACCATTTACTGAATTCCAAGAATTATCACTGTTTAGTTCTTGATACACTCTATTTTTAGAAACAATAGAAGCGCCATTATAATTACCGCAAATATCTTTTACACCACTTAAAACAAGAACATCGTTAGCAGATATATCAAAACTAGCACCGTGACCTATATAAGTGCCGTCGCAGAAATTAATCCCGGATACATCATTTATTAAGTTGCAACACATATCTAAATCACCGTTACGGATCACGACATTCCCGCTTACTTCTAGGTTATTTATTGAGACGACACCGATTACATCCAGGTTATCCAATGTAGTAAGTCCAGAAATATCCATACCAGCATTATTAATTACAGAGCCACCACAGAAATTAATCCCGGATACATCATTTATTAGATTGCAACACATATCTAAATCACCGTTACGGATCACGACATTCCCACTTACTTCTAGGTTATTTATTGAGGTTACACCGGTTACATCCAGGTTATCCAATGTAGTAAGTCCAGAAATATCCATACCAGCATTATTAATTACAGAGCCACCACAGAAATTAATCCCGGATACATCATTTATTAGATTGCAACACATATCTAAATCACCGTTACGGATCACGACATTCCCACTTACTTCTAGGTTATTTATTGAGGTTACACCGGTTACATCCAGGTTATCCAATGTAGTAAGTCCAGAAATATCCATACCAGCATTATTAATTACAGAGCCACCACAGAAATTAATCCCGGATACATCATTTATTAGATTGCAACACATATCTAAATCTCCCCCACTAATAATAACATCATAGCTTGAGCCATCAATCCTCATTATTTCAGTATTATCAACACCAAATATTAGATTTTCACCAGCATTAAATGTACCAATAGCCATACCCTTACCACCTAATGAAAAAATCAAATTATTACTTATATCACCAAACCTAGTGTTATTAGAGGAACCCGTAAAAATTGTCCCATTTAATGTTTGGACTTGTGATAACACTTTATTCAATGAATTATCAATTTTAAATACACCACCATTATCCATAGTTAATCCTTTATTTGTTATGAATTTATTTGTTGATACATCCCATACAGCAACACCGTTTTCAGTGGGTAAATCTTCTCTTGTTGCTACTGGTTGAGTTTCGCCTGATATCCCTATTCTAAATGAATTTGAACTTTCATCATATACAAATTGGTATTCATCTCTTACTATGTCTCCTGGTAAAATAGGACCCCTATAAACACTAAAACCACTTATGATATTGGAAGGGTCAGGTAGAACATCTTGGGTTGGATTCCCACAAGAATCCATAGTTTGATTTATAAAAATAATATTATCATTTACAATTAAATCTTGGGTGCTTATGCTTGTTGTTGTCCCTTGGATGTTTAAATTACCTACAATACTAACGTTATTATTAAACTTAGTATCACCATCAATAACAATATTCTGGCTTGTTTTTAAATGTAAAACTTCGTTGGTTGAGATATCAAAACTATCGCCGTGACCTATATAAGTGCCGTCACAGAAATTAATGCCAGATACATCATTTATTAAATTTTTATTCATGTTCATATCTCTTCTCATGTTTATTTCAGTTGGAGAGAAACTAGCAAAAGGGTTTGTAAGGTTGCTATTCTGTAAAACTATTGTGTCTGTTGTTGGTGAACTTCTTAATAATGTATTACCTCCTGTTGCATTATACAATACTGAATAATAATTACCAAGATTTTCTTTATCCTCCATATTTATTCTTCCGTTCACATTTACACCTCCTCTAATATCTAATGTATTTTGTGGATTAGTAGTTTTAATACCAATATTCCTATTTTGGTCAATAACAAAAGCATCTTGATTAATCTTGAAAACTTCGTTGGTTGAGATATCAAAACTAGCACCGTGACCTATATAAGTGCCGTCACAGAAATTAATTCCCGAGACATCATTTATTAAGTTGCATGCCATATCTAAGTCACCCATCATAAGAAAATTTCCACTTATCTCTAAATCTCCATTCATAACTGTATCTCCATTGATTGTTAAATCTCCATTGATTGTTCCACCATTTATTACAGAATAGTCATTAATGAACCTACATATTTCGCTTTCTACTCTTTTACTTTTAAAATATGAATTATAATCATTAAATTTTTTATTACAATTCATTTAGTATAATATAATAAAGTAAAATAAAATAAATATACAATACAACTAAATTATGATTTATATATATTACTAAATGAAAATATTAAATCATCTAGTAATATTTTTATATTGCTTATCTTTTAAAATGAAGAGGGATATCAATATTATAACCTTGAAATAGTTGTATTATTTCTTCATTATTCATTAACTTTTTCTCTTCATTATTTACTCTAATGTAATGCCTACAATGCCAATTTCTCTCTATCCCTATCCCCTTATCATAATGACAATAATCGTATATAATGAACTCTAATGAACCCATGGAATAAATCTCATGAATATTATATATATCATTATTTATATTAGGTTCTTGAGGATAGACCCAATTCTTTAAGGCTTTATTGAAAAATTTGATTATATTAATGATAATGACTAATTACTTGATTTTAATAGTGGCTATATGTTTAATATAATTTATAATTAGAACTAGGGGCTAAGAAACGCATATTTTTTCATACTCCGTGCGTATGCGTTAATATGTGTTTCTGTTTAAGATATGATAATTATCATTTAATATACAGAGAGAAAATAGAATATTCTACAAGCGTAAATCAATTATCACAAATAATCTATTTATGCTATCTGCGTTTCTTACTTTTAATTAGAAGTAGTCTCTCTTAAGGAGATGGGGAAATTATGTTAAGAACACCATCATTATTCCATACACTCCCAACTGGTAGATCACTGGGATCAACTGGTAAATTTGAAAAAATAATAGCACCATTAATAGTTGCGTCTCCCGCTGTTATCTTAGTTCTAATATATGCTTGTGGCGCAGTTATATCACCAGCAATAACTGCTTCTGTCGCTCTTATCTCACCATCAACTTCTAGTTCTCCCGCTCTTATCTCACCATCAACTTCTAGTTCTCCCGCTCTTATCTCACCATCAACTTCTAGTTCTCCCGCTGATATCGTAGCAACAACAACGCTTCCCGCTGTTATTAGTGCGCTATTGACATTAATATCTTTTGTGGTAAGAGTTCCACCCACAGTTAAATTTTCTGTAATTGAAGCACTACCGACTAAACTACCTGATTTAGCATATAGTTCATACCTTATTTTACGATTAGAAATAGTATCTGTATATTTCATTATATATATATATAAAATTAGTGAGTATAATTTTAATAATACACGTATAAAACGCTAAACGCTAAACTCTAAACTCTAAAATACATACCCTTCCGTATCATATTCAATATCCTGGAAATCGCTCATATCTGGCATATTAGTAGTAGTCCCTAATTCATTATTTATTGAAGTCTCGCAAATATTATCTTCATTGTCTTCATTATCTTCTTCATAAAATCTCTTATAAAACTCCTTAACTTTTGGATTTGCCTTAATTTTTTGTGGGTTAAAACTTGTTAAATACAATCCTTCTAATGATCTTACACGTGATAGAGCCACATAACTCTGTCCATATGTAAATACTGTGGATCCTAAATTCATCTGTGCTTTATCTAAACTAGCCCCTTGTGATTTATGGATAGTAATAGCCCATGCCAATACAAGTGGAATTTGTTTAATACTAATCGCATAATTTTCACTATTCCAAACGTGAGGCATAAATAAATATTCTGTTCCACTATTCAATTTTACAAATGGGATACCATTTCTAAATTCAGTAATTACCCCGGTGCTTCCATTACAAATATTGGCATCCATATCAATATTTGCGATACACATTACTTGCGAACCAATTTTCAACTCTAATTCAGCCTCAAATAGGGAATTATTAATCATATATTTCACCTCTTGTTCTAATTGTTTTTTACTCGGCTTAGCTTTATTTAGTGGTTTAAAATACCCATCTTTATCCTTATTTTTCTCTAGGTTTTCAGGTGTTTCTTCAACTTGATATTTATATAAAATTGTTTCAGTATCCAGGGCTTTCATCTTTCTATTATTAATTTCATTTACATGTTTCTTTGTTGGGTGCAAAATAACTGGTCTAATTTCATTAACTGAACCACGTCCATCATTACACACATCAGCATCATCTTTAATAACACGTGTTTTCAGTAAATTAAGACCCGTTTTATATAAATTTCCTTCACGAACCTGATGTAAAACATCAATATAAGCGGTATTCGTTTGTCTAAATATTTTATCTAGTAAAATCTGGTATTCAAATGTATTTTCCCAGCGTTCGCTTTCGAAACAGAACTTACTTGTCTCGATGTTTCCCCTATCTCCAACAGGGGGTAATTGATAAAAGTCACCTGAAAATATAACTTGGATACCACCAAATGGTTTATCGCATCTACGGACACGTTTCCCAATGGAATCAAGTAGTTCAAATAAATGTTTTGACATCATAGATACTTCATCAACAATCAATATATCAGTTGACAACCAGTTTCGTTTTTTATATCCATTCATTAAGATATTGGTAATAATCTCATTATGATCTCCTTTACCGAGACCAATCCCAGCCCATGAATGTAAGGTTTTCGCACCACAATTTAATAAAACAGCAGCACATCCAGTCATAGCACATACTTTAATTTTCTTATTATTTATTTTAGCATGATTTACGATGCCTTTAATAATATGGGATTTCCCACATCCCCCAGGTCCTGTAATAAATATATTATTTCTCTCCAAATAACCGTCAAATATGAACTGTTGATCTTCTGTATAATCCATAATTGAATGATATTATAAAATTCTATGAGTGGGTAATTAATAGTGCTGGATTATTTTCCAACTAATATCTTATTCAATTTTCATTTGAGGATATGGGGTAACAAGAATAAAAAGTAAAAGAGTTATCAGGGATAATAAAATTATAATTACATACAACTAATAAAAATACCTCAATAAAAATTGATTAATTTAAATAGATATAAATGATGTATTATATTATATATTCATATTGGGTATATTAAAAGCATAGTAATAGTATAATAAAATGTCATTTAATCCACAGACTTATTTACAAAAACAAAACCCACACCCACGGGATGACAATATTACATTTGATGAAGGACCACATATTTATACAATTCGATCTATTGTAAAAGATGATGATAAAACTGATCAAGAATCAGAAACCAGGACAGAGGCAAATACAACCCTGGAACCAGTATATAAATATGATTCGGGATTTACGTCAGTTACAACATGGAATCACTCCCATTTTCCACATTTTGATGCTGATAAAATTATTGATAAGATGATGAGCAATTCAACAAAATGGATGAGTAATAAATATTATGGTATGTCACGAGAAGAAATTAAGGCTGGATGGGAATTAAACAGGGATACTGCTGCTAAAGCAGGGACGCAAATGCATTATGATATTGAATGTTTCTATAATGATATTATCCCTGAAAATGATAGTATTGAATACAATTATTTTAAGAATTTTGAAGAAGCACGCACAAAAGAAGGTGGATTTGGAGAGAAGTGGAAGCCATATAGGACTGAATGGATGATTTATGACGAAGAATTACGTCTTTCCGGTTCGGTTGATATGATTTATGAAGATGAAAATGGTGTTCTGAAGATATTTGACTGGAAACGTAGTAAAGAAATTAGGAAATCAAATTACTGGGAAACAGCAACAACTGAGTGTATTAGTCATTTACCAAATGCGAATTATTGGCATTACACATTACAACTCAATACATATAAGGCTATTCTAGAACGTAATTATGGTAAAAAGGTTGATACGTTATGCTTAGTATGTCTACACCCTGATAATAAAAATGGGAATTTCCAGATGATTAAAGTGCCAACATTACAAGATGAGATTGAAGATTTATTTGAAGAAAGGATTAATAGTATTAGAGTTTAAAAATAACTATTACAATTAAATAAAACGTAAATAGTAAAACGTAAATAATAAATAATAAATAATAATGTTTATTGAATATTAAATATTACAAATACACTTAAATAATAATCAGTAATATTCATTAAAATGTTTCATTATCAAGAATTCGATGAATTACAATATAGGGAGTTAGATAAGATTATTAGACAGTCCTATAATAGAACTCATGATCCTTTTTTTATTTCAATATTGGTTTTATTATCAATATTTTTTGGTAGTATTTTTATTGCCACTTTAATCATATCAAACTATTTATATCAGAAAAATAATAAATATATTGATTATCTAACAAATATAACTGATAGTGATACAATTGCTAGCGACACAGATGCTAGTGTTGACAGTTCAGATAGTGAAACAGAACCAGAACCAGAAAAGTATGAAAATAAGTATCCAATTAAAACCGGTATAAAACATATTTCTAATCCATCACATAATACTTATATTACGGAAAATACACCCAATGGACTTGTATTTATGCAATATAACGTGGATGAAGAAGGCTTTTATTATTGGGCGAACCATAATATCCAGTTTAAATATTTAGAAACAGTAGCAAGAAAATATGTAAATATGATGCAATGCTGTGATTATTATGTATCTCGTGAAGATAAACTGACAACTGTTGAAAATATTAAAATAGATGTGGAAGATGTAACAATGGATAATGATAATGTGAATAATACTATTACCGATATTGTAACAGAACCTGAACCTCATGTAAATAGTCCATTTGCCACACTGAAAAATTACAGTAAAAATAATAGTAAAAACATTAGTAAAAACGATATTAAACAATATAACGCTTGTAAATTTATTAAACGTGGTTCTATTAATGATTTAAATCTGATCCATATTACAACTTCCAATACAACACGAGAAAAAAATATTGATTTTGCCTCATTCAAAGCACTATTCATGGAAAAAGATAAAGAATAAAGCCACATAAAATAATAACATCATCCCTTAATTACATTCATGATACCTATACTCATTTATAAAAATTGATTATAATAAAGCCATATAAAATAGAATTATTATAATTTATAAAATGGAGACAAAAACTAATTCACATGTATTTAGATTTAATTTCTCTGTAGAAATGAGCAATGAATTAGATAGATTTACAAAAGTGAATAATTATTTAACAGTAAGTGAATATAAAAGTAATTGGGAAGACTGGGTTAGTGAAAATGAGGGAATAATTGAAGAAGAAAATACTAGATTGAAAGAACTAGGTTATATTGGTGATATTTATATTAAGATGTATAAAAGTGCTAGATATTATTTAAGGAAGAAATGTATTAAATCAAATACTAATATACAAAGTAAAAGAAGAAAATATGTCCCTATCAGTAAAACATTATTGAACGTAATGGATAATTATATTGTAGAAAACCTAACAACTTGTGATTTAATTAAACCATCCCAGCAATATCAGGTATTTATTGATAAATATAATGATTTAATTACTAGGGAATGTAATGATTTAGATAATGAGGGATTACAAAAACTAACCAAAGAGGATTTAGTATTTAAGATAAAAAAGACTTATAAGAATAGATATTATTTAATTACGCATAAATAAATAAAATAGGTTCAATATATAGATATATAGATATTTGAATATTTTAATATAATTAGATTAAAAAAGAGATGAATGATGAAAATAATTTACATAGAAAAGAAGGATCTATAAACGGTCCTAATAGTTCAAGTATATTTTATTTTAATGGGAGTATGGAGAATATGATTGGTGAACAAAATGGTGGTAGTGTATTATCAGAAGGAGCATATGGATGTGTATTTATGCCACGCGTTGGATGTGATGGGAAACAAACTGACGATAAAAAGTATATAAGTAAAATACAAGTATATGATGAAACAGCAAATAATGAAATAGAGATTAGCAAAAAAGTAAATAACAATATTGATACTGTAAAAATGATGTTTGCACCAGTTGAAGAAACTTGTAATATAGATATTAATAAAATAGAAGATGGAACAAAAGAAGAATGTAATATATTGAAAAAAACTAATAAAAAATACATAAATATGAAAATAAGATTTGTGGATAAACTTATATTTTTTGATTATATGAAACAAGAAACAGACCATAATATATTCAATGTATTCTTAGATAATTATAATTACTTATTAGTCTCAATATCTAAACTGGTAGATAATAATATAATCCATATGGATTTGAAAGGAAATAATATAATGATGGACACTGGTAAAAATATCCCTATTATAATTGATTTTGGTTTATCTATAGATATGAATAAATTAACAAGTCATAATAATTCTATGATACATATGGATGAAAATAGAGAGAACCTTTCTACTTTGAATATAATGATTGATAATAAATATTTAAAACAGAGTTTTTATGTGTATGGTCCTGATTATTTTGTTTGGGCTCCCGAGATACATTATATAAATTACCTTGTAAATGTGAATGATACTCCGGATAAAGAGGAAATAAAGGGAATATGTAATAGTATAATAGATGGTATAATTGTTTTAAAACGATTGTATAACGAGGATTTTATAGATAAAATGAAGATTGTTTTATATAATTATTATTTGCGATTTCACAATAAACACAAAGATGAATGTATTAATATTTTATTGAGTTATTCCAATAGTTGGGATAAGTATAGTTTATCAATGATATTCTTGAGGATATTAAGTTATATTATATTAAATAATAATACGTCATCATTAACAGAATATAATAGTAAATTTATAAAGTCATTTTCTAAAATATTGCTTTATAATATTCATCCTAATCCATCAAAAAGGTATTCAATAGAAAAAAATATTGATCAGATAAATAAATATATATATTATAAAAGTTATGGAGATGTAGAATTTTTAGATAATATGAAGACTGTAATGCCTAATAATGAAATAACAAGTAAAATAATTAAGAGTGATGAAGAATATATATCAAAAATAAGCAAAGATACAATACGGAGAGAAAAATAGAATATAAAAATTATTTTTATAATAATAATAATTTTTATAGTAGTAGCAATTAAATAATTTTATTTCTCCTTATTATTTTTTGGACTTTTTTTGGGTCTTTTTGTGTGCAGTCTTTTTATGCGCGGTCTTTTTGTGTGCGGTCTTTTTATGCGCGGTCTTTTTATGTGCTTTCTTAATGATAGGTTTTAATTTACCAACAGTCTTTTTGTAGGTTTTCTTTGCCTTTTTAAGTATTTCTTTTAATCTTAATTCAGGGTGTAATTTCATTGTCTCTTTTACGTGTTCTAACCGAGTACTCATTATTATGTATAGAGAGAAAATAAAATTGAAATTAATCAGTTAAATATATAACGCACTATTAAAACCATAACCACAATTTTGAATTAATAAAAATGAATTTTGATAAAATGGAGTTATCCAGATTTCTTTATCCAATTGATGAAGTTAAAGCCTCTATAGTTACCTGTATCCTAAAAAAGCGGTCATTTGATGAGACTATATATTGGATATGCGAATATTATCATAGTGGTTATTATAGAAAATCATGGGAATTATTACATTTCGTATATTATTCATTTTATAGCATTGAATATCCTAAAATAGGAAAAAAAATAAATTTATTATATAAAAAATGGAATGAGAAATGTAAGAAGTTAGAAAAGGTTTTTAACACGGGGATTATAATAAAATCTAATAAAAATAACGGGAGAGATAATAATGAATTATATAAAAATGAATTATTAGAATTAGAAAAATATATGTTAAATGATATTATTTATTGCTATAAAAATATACATATTCGTACATATTCAACTACTGTATATGAAATATACTGCTATGATAAATATTATGATAAAAACCTGGAAAATATAGGGGGACTTGAAAAAATAAAATGCGGGTCTACGACAAGTAAACTATTAAAAAAACGTTATAAGAGGAAAATATGTAAAAAAATAGAAGACTTCTATGGATATTATATGAAATGTAATTTACAAAATAGAGAGAAAGAAACCAATATTAATTTCGAAAATATGGAAAACATAGAAAATACGGAAAATATAATATCAAAGAAAGATTTTATTACGATATGTCAGGCAATTAAATCACGTGATTTAATAATTATTGTATATTTTATGAAAAAGTATTCTCTTTATAAAAATATATATGAAAATACTGAGAACACTGTATTTGTAATATTTCTCTCAATCTTAATAGAATTTTTCCAAATTAAAGTCAGTAGAAATTGTAAGCAATATATAGAATGTGGTTTAATAGTTGATTGGATTGATATGCTCCATTCTACTGTGTTTAATGAATATTATTTATTAGGTGAAATATATAATTTAATTATAAAGAATAAAATATTATTATATGGTAATAAGAAAAATATAGAAGAAAAAGAAGAATTAAAAGAAACTGAAACTGAAACTGAAACTGAAAAAAATAAAATAAAACAATCAGGACAACATATTAAAATTATTAAAAGTCATTCTAACATTAGTATTAATATGGAGAAAGGAAATATGAATAAAAATAATATTAGATTAGATATTGTAGAAAATACAATTAATGATGATATTAGAGAAGTTAGAGAAGAAAATAGAGATAACTCACATATAAAAATACTTATTAGACGTCCAAAAAATATCAAATCTTTATATTTACAACTTAATTCATATTACAAAAATATTATAGAATATAATTCAACAATAACACCAATCCGTGATATTCTCTCTAATTATAACGAATATTTTCAAGATACAACAGGGAAAAAAATACAATCATATGATATTCTCAAACATCATTATTTATATAAATGTCCAAACGAGATAACTACATTTAATATTTTACGACAACAGAAACATAATATTGAATTTAAAAATATATATTGGTATAAATGGCAAGTTTATTGTTATAATACACCTATATGGAATAATAGAATTAAATATTACAATGGATATATTGATCAGGAAAATAGTGTGAACACCAGCGTGGACACTGTGTGTAATTTTGATATATTATTTGATAATGATGATTTATTGGAATTATTCAATGATATTTATAATTATGAACCTGATGAACAACCAAGATATATACAGGATTATGTAATATCTGATATTGATAAATTACCTAATATATTTAATATTTCTATTAATTGTCAAATAATCTAAAAATATATAAATATATTAATATATCAATATATAATTTATTAAGATGCCAAATATGAAAAATATAATATTGGGAATAGCAGGAAAAAAAAGGAGTGGTAAAGATACCATAGGGAATTATATAATTAATAATTATGGATATATTAGATATGCGTTTGGAGATCCAGTAAAGGAGGTTTGCAAGATATTATTTGGTTTTAATAATGAGCAGTTACATGGAGAGAAAAAAGAATTAGTGTCTCAATATGGAATATCACCACGCGAAGCATTCCAAAAGATAGGCACTGAATTTGGTCGTGTCACAATACATGATATATTACCAAGTCTAAATATAGAACAAGGTAATTTATGGATAGAAATTTTTAATAGGAAATGCAATGAGATTAGAGAGAATGAAAAAGGGAAAACAAATATTATAATTACTGATGTTAGATTTGAAAATGAGGTAGAAGCAATTAAAAAACAAGGTGGTAAAATAATTTTTATAGAATCTATATATGCTGATATAAACGATACACACGAATCAGAGAATAGTAATTTAAAATATGATTTTTTAATTAATAATAACGGGACAAAAAAAGAATTATATTCTAAAATAGACAATATAATACTTGATTTAAATAAAGAGGATTGGTGTATGTAGATAAATCCACAACTCGCTTATATAACTGGATAGTGATTACTATTTTATTACGTTGCTAATAAAACATTTCCAAAATAGAGGGAATTTATAAATTATATTTACATGACCTATATTTTTCATGTGTTCCTTAAACTTTATAGAACTGTCATTGTCGTTCCATTCTTTAATATGAATAAATATTTTTTTTACCTTTTGTGTATAATTATACACTTCATCAATTCTATCAATTGAACCAATATTAAGTTTATTAAATAACTTGAATATATCACTTTTGATTGTATTTATATCAATGCATGGGATACATAGAGTATTATAATCATTATTTTCTGTTGTATTATTGAAACTATAATCTTGTGATTTTACTGGAATTGAATGATTACTTTTTTTATTATACCCTTTATATGTGTTATTCTTCTTAGAAGATACAGGGAATGTTTTTGATTTATTAATATGGTTCATATTAACACTGTTCATAATAAGATGTTTATTATATATGTATTTATGTATTGTATATGTATATTTATAATGATTTAGGTATTAATGATATATCAATTTTTAAAATGGCGGGAATTATAATATTACCTGATAATATTTTTAATAATAATAAACTTACCTATTTATTATTATATACTTAATTATTTCTTTTCAAATATATCTATATATGCTTCTCTCTATAATCCTACTGGGTGGGGTGGTGTCTATGGGATGTGGGGTTATATGTACAATAACATATAATGCTGTTTTCTGTAATACCATATAATCATTTGTCGCTTATTAATTTGAATTTGTTTGAATAAAATTGCTGTTAGAAAACGCTTGTTAGTAATATAACTATAAATTACTAACTCGCATATAAATAATATATTATTTGTTTAAGTTAGTTTTATGGGAATAATGATTATATTATTAATATTTTATGTGATAATATTTCTTAATTCTTAATTCTTAATTATTATTAGTAAAAATGATTTAAATAAATTCATTGTTTGAATATCAAATAAGAGAGTAATATATAGTTGATATTTTATATTTCGTATTTGTCATTCGTTATAACATATTTTTAATAAACATGAGTAATATTACAAAACCTTTTAAATCAGTTCATAATTCAAGTATAAATTCAAATACAAATATGGATAAAAAAACTGCTATTACACGAGATAATAGATTTACAGGCAATTCTTTTGGGAGTTCATATTCAAATACTAGAACTAGAGATAACTTCTCAAATCACACACGGGAACGGGAACATAATAAAAATCAGGATAATAGTAACACATTTAAATATAGTCGAGGGAGGTTTAATAAAGACAAAGGAGAAAATATCTATAAAAAAGATAGTAACCGTGTTATTGAAGAAACATCGACATATAGTAATTTAATAGATTTAGCAATGAAAAAAAAATATAATAACAAACAAGAAAATGACTGTAATCCTGTAATTACTAGAGGCAATAATAATAATAATAATAATAATAAGGATAATAAATACAAAGACGAAGACGAAGAATTTCCAGTATTAGGGAGGGGTTCGGGATTATCTAATAGTAAAAAGAATATTATGAGTGATAAATATAAACAAAAACTATCACATAATTATAGTGATATATTAAAGACATCATTACAAGTAGGTAATAATAGTAATAATCATGGTATTAAAAAGAGTATTAAAAGTGAGAGTAATGATTTAAAAACGAAAACATGTAATAAAACTATTAATATCAAGAATATCAAGAATACAATAGTAATACATAATAATAACGACAATTATTATAAAAAAAGATGTATAAATAAATACTCTAGAGATAATGATGAACTATCAGTGGATAGTTTTGAAGAATATATTAATAATGAGGATGATGAATATTATGAAGAAAGTCAAAATGAAGAAGATAAAGATAATGATGATTTAGATTATGAAGATGATTATTATTATAGATAACGGGGGAATGGTAAAGAGTAAAGACATAACAGAGATAACAGAGAAGGGCTAAGAGAGAAGAAAGAATAAAGACGAAATAATATGTTATTAGTTTATTCACTCATAACATAATATTATAATAAAATAATACTCTACACATTACTTTATAGTTAAATACTTATACAAGAATTAATATGGATGATATAAACACACACAAGAGTAAAAAACACTACCACGAAAATTTTATGGATACAACATGGATTGAAGATTTTAATAATTACGCTGGATTTTATAAGGATACTATAACAAATATTAGCCTTTTTATTTATTATATAAATGGAAGCAATGAGATATTTAATATTCATAAGGAGAATACATTATTGGATAATAAATCTGTATTAAGCCAGGAGAAATTAGTTTTTTTATTAAAACATTTTTCAACAAATAATAAGAAAAAATATAAATTAGATTATATTTTAAAATACAATCCTTGTTATGATAATGATGATATTATAAAGTGCGATATAAATACAGAAAATGACAAATATTTTCACGAGATACAATCACTAAATGATATAAAATGGAATGATTGTGTTGATATATTCAAGGATTTGAATGAATTACATATATTTTATAGAATGAAAAATAACAGGGTTGACAACTCTAACGCTAATAAGGGGGAAATTGATAATAGGGATAACGGACACTATAAAATGTTGAAAAAAACACACTTTAATAATACAATTAAAAATGTCAAATTATATATACCAAATAAGAAGGGGGGTAATAAGGGTAAAAAATGTAAAACTCGTAAGGCATTGTTTTAATTATATAATATCTTTATATGTTTACATAATTGTATTAAAGCCATCTGTATATATAAACATATTATGACTACTACTATGAAAACTCTTATTTCAGCATTGGATGATGTTTCCGAGAGAAGCAACGATATTCAATTAGGTGAAAATGGACATATTGAACATTCTTGGACTAATACAACACGCGAAACCGAAATGATTACCCAATTTTATTTTCAACTAGTAAGATCTAAAAATTCTGATACCCTGATTAATAAATTACATAAAATGATTATCCATTTTTCTCAAATGGATAATGAAGGTAAATATATATATCAAGAATATTTGACAATCCTATATTCTCTAATTGCTCATACACGTGATATTGTAGAAGGTAAAGGCGAATATGATTTGGCGTTTATGCAGATTTTTGTATGGTATCAATATTTCCCATCACTTGCTGTTAAAGCCCTTGAGAGTTTTGTTAAATTGGACGATAAAGAAAAACATCCATACGGCTCTTGGAAAGATATTAAACATTTTTGCGAATATGTAAAGGAACAAACCAATGGGACGATTTCAAAGAAGGCACTCCAAGAACATCCTCTTATTAAGACTGCTATTTATATCCTATTGTCTCAAATTGATGAAGATATTAAAAATATGAAGGACAATAAGACTATTTCACTCGTTGCCAAATGGTGTCCTCGTGAAAAGGGTAAATACAACTGGCTGTATAATGCCATTATTAAGATGACCCCTTTTTATTCTCTCTATATGGAAACCGCCACTACAAAACAACAACAAGAAATGGCAATTATGAAAATTAAAACAAAATTCCGTAAAATGATATCTTCAATGAATAAATATATCGATACAGTCCAGATTAAGATGTGTAATAAGTCTTGGCGTGATATTGATTTTAATAAGGTGTCGTCTAAATCAATGAAGATATACAAACATTCATTTTTGAACAAGAAAAGGGATGATAGCGTTAAATATCCATGCAATGAAGATCGTATTATGTGTGCTTCTAATTTTGAAACATTCGTTGATAATGTTACACAAAATAAAGATAATACCGGTAAAAAAGAGACTATGAAAGGACAGCGTTTGGATGTTTATGAATTAGTAAAAGACGCAATTGAGACAGAACACACAGCGGATAAGACTATTACAGATACAATTAACGCACAATGGGAAACAAACCGGAAAAATAATGTCCCAAATATCGGTAATATAATCCCCATGGCGGATACATCTGGTTCAATGACGTATGAAAATAGTATCCCACTATATAATTCTATTGGTCTATCTATTCGTGTTTCAGAATGCACAAATGATATTTTTAAGAATCGTATTATGACATTTTCTAATACTCCTGAATGGGTAAAATTGGATGATAAAATGACATTTACAGAAAAGGTATCAAAAGTAAGTGAGTGTGCTTGGATGATGAATACAAATTTTTATTCTGCTTTAAAAATGATTTTGGATACTATTAAGGAACATGATATTTCTCCTGATAATGTAAAAGATATGGTATTGGCTGTATTCTCTGATATGCAAATTGATTGTGCTATAAATTATAAAAATAGAGATATGAATAAAATGTTTGAACAAATCACAGAAATGTATTCTAAAGCAGGTCTGGAATCAAAATGGGAAACTCCTTATTCACCACCACATATCCTATTTTGGAACCTACGACAAACTGACGGATTTCCATCAATGACTAATGAGAAAAATGTTACCATGCTTAGCGGGTATAGTTCTGTTTTATTGAATGAATTCGCAAATAAAGGCATGTCTATCCTTCAAGATTACACGCCTTATAAAATGGTTCAATCACTATTGAAAAAAGAAAGATACCAACTATTAAGTAATTTTATCACCAATGAACTGGAATTCTCGGTGAATTCATAAATTATATAGTTAGTTACATAAATGACAACTGTTGGATATTGTTGGTAAAATATACAATATATAATATAAAATATAAATAATATATTAGAAGTTATAATATATTATTTATTAAAATAGAAGGCAATGAGTTCAAATACTAATATATATGATGTTTCTAATTCATATGATCAAGAAAACAATCCTGAAAACAATCCTGAAAACAATCCTGAAAACCATAATGGGAACCAAATGAGCAACATAATAGACAATCAAGAGGAAACTAATGATTATTTGAACGAATTTCTCAATTTATTTAATGGTAATATTGTCCCTCGTGAAAATAACGACATAATTCATACTTCCAATGGGGATTATAGCAATTATAATAATATAGTTATACCAAGAGTATTTGATACTTCAACCGCATATTTAATGGAATTCACACCACTAACTAATTTAACCAGATTATCTCATATAGGAGATCCTCAATATAGTATATTAAATAATATATATGGTAATAATGAAGGTAATAATGGTATGATAGACCCAATAATTAGAGGCGAACCATCAAACAACTTACAAGATTTTATAAATGAAACATTATTAACAGATAATCCAAAATATAAAGTAATTACTTCAGAAAAGGGAAAAAATGAAATTATAAAAGGTTCATATCATGATACCATGGAGTATAATGAGTGTCCCATAACGAGAGAAGAATTTAAAAATGGAGATATAATATCAATATTACCATGTAATCATTATTTTACTCCAGCAGAAATAAATATATGGCTTGATGAGAGCAATAAATGTCCTATATGTAGGTATGAGTTGGATGGCGTAGAAGTTAAAATAAAAATAAATAATATACAAGATGATGTAGCAATAAGTGATATATCACGTGATATATCAGGCGATATAATACAACAACAAGAAACATATGATTTTTTTTATAATATGAGTAATATAGATAATAATTTAAATATTCCACACTCGTATATTCAACTTTTATAATATATTATGCAACCGAATTTAATAAATCACGCTGATGAATATGAAGATGGTGATGAAAATGTATTGATACAACAGGTATTATTAGATATCATCAATATCGTAATCATGAAATATATCGTCACAACCACCTCCTCCCCCACCACCACGGATAGTAGATGTTAAAACCGTTGTGTTTTCATTTTTTATTTGTTCCATCAAATCATTATATTCATCAGCATTTTCATCAAAATCAAATGCGTCATCATTATTTAATTTGGGTCTATCAAATTCAGATAGTAATGTATCCCAATTACAACGCCTGTCATTAATCAAATCCTTATGTTGTTTCTTATCATAGACTTCCAATAAATCGCATTTTTCTTTCTTCTTCTCAGTTAGTGTTTCCCAATCACGGAGACCAACTAATAATTTTGTTCCTACAGAGATAACATTTCCACGTTTATTACGTCCTTTGAATTTATTACGGATAAAACAAACACGCTGTTTTCCATCATTACAGATTACGTCGCAATTTTGTCCATACATTTTTAATACACTTGCGTACATCTCGCATGGTTCTTTCCTATTTGCCAAACGGGTTTTAAATGTTGCTTTTTCGGCGTTGACAAACTTACTCGCCATCTTTTTGTGACCACTACCACCTTTAATGTTTTTTACCATTATATTGTCTGATTATAATAATATATTTGTTCTTTATTTAATTCTTGATTATCTTAAATCAATTTTTATTTATATAAAAGGAGTTTAAGATTAAGAATATAGAATATAATATATATATAAGAAGATGTCTTTTAATACTATTTTTAGAAATGATTTTTTCCATATTACAGTCGATAAAAGAGGTATATATAATATTAGATACAATACTAAATTGGATTTTATGATACCAACTTCTCTCTATCAAGAAGAGAGAATTGATGGAAAGACATTGCACGATAAAAAATATTTTAATCTGAAATTATCAAATATCCCTATTATGACACTAGGACAATATTTAAATAGTAAAGAAGGACAGTTATCGTATATAGATATTAATAATTTGATAATCCAGGTAGGCAACCAGATATCAGAAATAGAGAGAAATAATATAACAGTTCCATTTATAGAACCGGTTGATATTATTGTTATTAATAATTATTTTCTTTATTTAGGTGTTAATGTTATCACTATTAAGGATAATACATCAGTTATAATTTCCAAGCCATATACTAAAAATATATTTTTCTCTCCAGAAATGATATCAATTAATAGCCTCCCAAGTAACGTAAGCAAAAAATCTTGGATATATAGTTTGGGTATGATATGTATTTTTTGCTTATCTAAAGATAAGAGATTGAATGGAAAAAATAATGAAGAATTAATGGGAGCAATAAAAGATATTGAATCAACCAAATTATATTTTTGTATTGAAAGATGTATTAATTCTAATCCAAATAAGAGGTTTTATTATTATATTTGATGAGAAGGATAATGATAAGGATAATGATAAGGATAAGAAGAAGAAGAATAAACATAAACAGGATTAATATTATACATAAGACATATAATATTAGACATATAATAGAGTGATAGACAATGGATATGTAGATAAAGAGAAAGATAGACATGGAGAGAAAGAGTGAAATATGTTATACTCAAATAAATGATAAATGATAAATGATAAATAACGAACAATAAATTATGATATATAAAATATAAATCATAATATATAATATACAATGTTAGCACGAAAATATTACGCACAACGTGGGACAAATAGAGACACAATTAATAAAGCATCTATAGCACCTTCATCAAGTTCTAGATTGAATAATATAAAACGGAATGTATGTAATACATATAAGCAATATCCACTTAATACTTCTAGTTTACATATTAAAGAATTAAGAGCAAATGCTAAAAAATGCGAATCAACTGGGAATGACCCGGATCCTCAAAATAATAATGGAACAAAAAACGGGCAATGTCAGACCATACATAACATGTCAACTAAAACACAGGGTGAATATATTCATGATTATGTTTATTGTCCATTAGACGAAGAATTAAGAAAACCAACAATAAAAAATAATTGTTAATTTATTATTTTATCATTTAAAATATTTTTTCATCAATTATTTATCACTGTTACTATTACCCTTAGATGAGATACTATATACTTTGTGATGATCCAGGATTAATCCCACTTTCATAACTATCTTGTGATTTTCTACGCGTTTTATTTGACTTTAATTTATTAAATTGTTTATCCCACATTTTACTCTTTTTCTCCTTTTTATTCCTCTTCACTTTTGTATTATTTCTCTCTGGTATAACATTGTCATAACCAGATAATAAATAATTATCCATAATAGGGTTACCAAAATCATCTTCCAACTTATTCGTCCCTTGTATCCTATGTACTTGTTTAAAACCTAATTCTATATAATATCTCCCCAGACTTTTTTGTCTCGGTAAATAGTCTCTGAACCGCATTTTTGTATATTCTCCAGCCCCATCAATTCCTTCCCCACTACTGAATACAAGTGTTTTTACACCCAACTCACACATTTTATTATAACAATCATAACATGGAGCGGAATCACCTATAATCCCGGATTTACTATATCTAACAACATATATAATTAGGTTATTTTTCTTGAATAAATCATTATGATATGTATTATTTACTGAATTATTCATTTTGGACTTTCGCGACTTTTAGCTGACCGCATTTTTTGCTCGTCTTCTTAGACTTTTGCTTCATAACCTCACGCAACGCATGTAGTTCTGCGTGGCAACTACAAGACTCCTTAATAAATTTATCACCGAATTGTGTCCTATATGAGTTATATCCAGTGCCAATAATAGTATTATTTTCAACAACTACGCACCCATGACGCATCAACATTGTGGATTTAGTAGATGCGTGGATTGCTTTATTAATAAATGTGAAATCCTTGTTTGAGAGCATTCTATTATGTTATAATATTGATTAGTGTTTATATCCTCATATTATTTACATTCAATTTTTATTTCATATGAAAAGTTATTATATAAAATAGTTTAAAGATTTGTAATTAATATAAATATATGGAACACAAAGCAAAATACAGTTTATCTATTTGTCTCAATGGTGTAAATGATACAATTAAAGGGATGTATAGGAACCAGATTATTACTTTAATGGATAAAAAACAGGACAATGATTGCAATATTAAGCATTTGGATAGTGGATTTGATCTATTTATTCCTATTGAAGGTGTTCAACACGGTTCACTTACGACAATTAATCATAAGATACAATGTGCCGTATATAGAAATGGGGAACCATCAGCATATTATTTATACCCACGTTCGAGTATTTCAAAAACCCCATTTATTATGGCAAATAGCGTAGGTATTATTGATTCGGGATATCGTGGGGATATTATTTCTAAAATTCATAATTTGTATCACGCTAAGGAAGAAGGGGATTATAAATTTATTAATGGTCTTAGATTATTCCAACTATGCACGCCAACATTAGAGCCTTGGGATAGTATTGAAATAGTTGATAACCTTGATAATACAGAGAGAGGTGGTGGCGGGTTTGGTTCTACAGGATGATACTTGCTCAATCAAAATAGACGATAATTGAGATGTTATATACTTCTATATATATATAACATTATTTAAATACTAATTTTGTCTTAATTTGATATTATGGTTATATAAATATTATATATATATACTATAAATGGCAGATGCAGGCATTGAACCAGAACGCGAACTTAAATTAAGGATATGTAATGATATGATAAGTTCAAAAAGTTATGGTTATACAATACCTAATATAATAGAAGTTACATTAAATAACAATTCTAAAATTAAAGTAGCATTTGAACATAGTATTAATGCAGGATTAGAAAATCCGACAATTATTAAATCATTAATACAAGAATTAAATACAATGATGATACCAGGGAAAATTATTAAATCATATACATATGCTATAATTGATATTGAAGATATATTATTCTTTGACTATTTCCATAATTCATATAAGACTATAGAGAGAGAAATAATAAATGAAATGGGAACAAAACAAATAATAAAAGGCATAGATAAAACAAGTGATCTGGGGATAAGTATTTTAACAGATATAATAGAAGAACTAAAAGAATATATAATTAGAGGTTCTGATGGTAAAATATATCTTATGTTTTCTAAAAAAGTAGATAGTAACATGGAAGTATTTAATAAACACGGTTCGATGGTTTTATTATTAAAAAATACAATATTAGAACGTTATTGCGATTATTTAGATGTTTCAAATATGGATCATTTAGATGTATTAGGAAGTATATTTAATTTATATTTCTTATTTGGTACTGCTGGAGAGTTTATATTAAAAAAAAAATCCGGAAATCAATTTGATTTAAAATTTAATTTTTTATCAGGGACATTGATGAAGAGTGATTATGATAATGAAAAAAGATTAAGAAAAACAACGATTTCATTTATTGAGTTAATAAAAAAATTAAATCAATTTTATAAAATCAATTTAATAAAGAGTGAAGAAGATTTGATACCAACTAATATTGATAAAACAAATGAAGTTATTAAGTTAATAGATAGAGGTGTTAAATTTTATAATATTTATGATAAAGAAAAACTGTTTGATATTTTAAAAAATAATAAGACAGCAGTTTATTGGGGTCAATTACGAATGAATATTTCTATGTTATTAATGTTTTTAGATAAAGAATTATATAAAGAAGAAATAGCAAGATTAAAAATTTTACTTTCAAAAATTGATTCTTCCTATTCTCTAACAGAACAAAAGGAAGTTAAAGAATTTATCGATATCTTAAATACTATAGTAATTAGTAATAATGAAAGACCAATTATAATTCAAACAATAGTGAATATTAATAATATTAATAATAATATTTATACGTATCTTTCTACTATTCAAGAGATAAAAATGCTATTTAAACCTGAAAACCTTATTGAATCCAGTATGTTAAAACGAAGAACAGGTGGAGCTAAAAAACCTCAAAAGAGTAAAAAATCAAGAATAACAAGAAAGAGTAAAAAGAGTAAAAAATCAAGAATAACAAGAAAGAATAACAATAATAAAAATAAAAATAAAAATACTAGGGCTAAGAAACGCAGATAGCATAAATGGATTATTTGTGATAATTTGTTTACGCAACTATAATATTCTATTTTCTCTCTGTATATTAACTGATAATTATCATATCTTAAACAGGAACGCATATTAACGCATACGCACGAAGTATGAAAATCATGCGTTTCTTATCCCTAAAAAATACAAGAATAATAAGGAAGAATAAACAGTCTAAGGAATAAAAAAATAATAAATATACAAAGTATAAATAAAAATACTAAATTTATTAAAATATAATATATGAGTTTGTAATTAATTTTACTCATATATTATTTTATTTACTCTTATTGGTATTTGAACCCAAAATAATAAGATATTAAAACTCCTAACGCTCTACCAATTGAGCTATAAGAGTTTTGTGTGTATTTATAAGTATTTGAATATTTAATTCTGTTTCACCCTCCGTGGGACTCGAACCCACGACCACCAGGTTAAAAGCCTGGCGCTCTACCAAACTGAGCTAGAAGGGCATATTTGTGATGTGCTTCTTTTTGTTTGTTTTTATATATTTTATGGTCATACTGGGAATTGAACCCAGAACCTTTGCGTTATCAGCACAACGCTCTACCAATTGAGCCATATGACCGTTTTTTAAGGACTTTGATGAGTAATTTAATACCCTTATTTAGATATCTCGTCGAGGTGAATCGAACACCTGACCAATGGATCTACAGTCCATCGCTCTACCATCTGAGCTACGACGAGGTTAATGCTTTCCATGACCCCATCACATATAACAATATAACATTGTCTTTAAGTTGTTATATATTGTTAAAACTATTATTTACACTATACCATATTCATATATACATATTAATATACATATACACAAGCATACATATAATCATACCACACTTTTTGCGTTTGTGATGGTTTTTGCGGATGGTTTTGCCTTAGTATTTGTTTTATTTCTAAATCTACCAATAAATGGGGCACAACATTTACCTGTTATTTCAACAACATCCTCAATAGTATCAGAATTTAATCCTAATTTCCCCTTTGATGCTTTTATAATTATCTCAATGAGATCATCTAATAATGAACCGGTTAAGATTTCGTTACATAATGTTTTTGTTGATTCGTCTAATGGGCTATTTTTTATTAAATAAATCACAATATCTTTCGCTATCTGTTTTTTTTCTTGATTTGGTATTGTCTCTGATTTCATTACTATGTCCTCTACGATTTCCATACTATAACTCATTATAGTGGGGATATTATTTAATTCTATATTTATACCTTCTTCCAATAATTTATTTGTTAATAGTTCTATTATTGGTAGTAAAATCTTATTTGGCATATTTTCATTAGTTTCCTCATAAACATCTTCTAATATAGGTTTTAATGATGTATCAAATATACCAGTTAATATAATATCATTTTCTTGGGCTATACCATGGAGTATACCACTAACAATCCCGTTATTTTCATTATTTTCATTATTTTCATTATTTGACATTTAATATATATAATTATCATACATATTAAATTTTACAAACTTTTAGAGGATACTCCATTTATTTATATCTCAATAAATTATACGTCTCGTAAATATTGTAGTTTCTCTTCTAAAATATCATATATAGTATAATACATGGTCTTATTTTCACTAGCATCCCCACAATATATTTTCATATTATACCCAAGTGTTTTTAACGGGATAGAAATATAATATTTATTTTCCACTTTTGATATATAAATATACCAGTCTGATTTATTACTTTCCCTTTTGGGTTCTTGATTTGGAGATTTGTATTTAAATACAATCTCATCTTGATAACATTTATTTGTGGATAATACCCAATTATATTTATTAAATAACCCTATTAGTAATTGAGGAACATGCGAGGACAATCCGATATTAGCACTTTTCACGTTTTCCATTTTTGAGTTCATTTTATAATTATTACACAAATATAATGATATGTAGATTATTAATATACTATATTATAAATAATAATAATCTATTTATATATATTTTTTATTTATATATATTTTTATGTCTTCATTTTATTTTATTGGATCAATTTAAATAACTGGGATAATTCTTGTTTTATATTTTGTGATAAAATACTTAGTTATAATAAAAAATAAGTATTTTAATAATATATTTAATATAAAGGCTTTACCCTTGGTGGGATTCGAACCCACGACCTTTGGATTAGAAGTCCAACGCACTTCCGCTGTGCTACAAGGGCGGTTAGGCTAATGCTTATGAATAAGTTAATACAAATATAATTATATATACCAATCACACACTAACATTATATATACAAGTGTTGTATTTAAGTTATTTATGATAATAATATATTATGTAGGGTCTTATTATATAGTGTCTCATTTCGTGGGTGTCATAACACATTATAATATTTTATATATATTCCCATTCATAACATGATAAATAATAAATGAAATCAATCCAAAAATAGCATCAGCAATTATTATATTACGCCCTAATATAAATATCTTTTTATCTGATACAGAGAAAATATTTTTATGACCTATAAAAGAAGATAATAATAAATATCCTACCACACCATATAATATAGAATGTATTGGACGTATTGAGTTCCACCATATAGGTTGTCCTTGTGTCTCGGCACCTTTTTCTCTCAATCCAAATAGATAAATAGAGAGAAATCCAATGGCTATAATAGAGAGAATACCTCCGACAATTAACTGGAGATATTTATAATTTTCACTATATTGAACAATATAACCAATCCCAATACGTGTTGGTATGCATCCTAATAAGAAATATAAAAAACGTTTTTGTATAGATGATAATTCTAGCATATTAGTATATAATATGTTAATATGTTAAAATTAGGATACTTATGTTTATGTATCTATTTATCATTGTGATACTTGGTAACTTTTAATTTCCTTCTTTATAGAATCATTAAAGTTATCCATTTTATCAGTTCCACTATTTATTATATCTGTAGCTACTGATATTGTAGCAATCATATTGTTTATTAATCCTGCTATTTCTTCCAATCCCCCTATTTTATCTCCTACAACAGTTGAAAAAACACCTATTATTTTGGAAGTTGCGTCTAATAATGATAATATTGTATTTACACTATTTGCTGAAGAAGATATTATGACTGAAATTAAATCTAAACCTTCGCAAAACGGTGCTATTATTGGGATAGCACATATTGCTGTTATAATACTTGTTGCTATATTTAATACAGCGCTTTTCGTGTTTCTCTCTAAAATAGAAACTAATTTTTTTAATGTCTCATCTACTTCTTCCAATACTTCATCATTTATTTTTTCAGTTAATGTTTTAATATATAATGCTATAATACGTGCGGTTTTTTCCCATTCGGCTATTATTTGAGGATCTGATAAACTCATATTTATGGCTTGAATTATTACTTTATTTTTGGAGTATTCATCATTTACATTGGGTTTTTTCAATCCCATTATATTAGATAATATAGACCCTAACAGTTTATTAATAAGGGGGACAATTTTTGATGCTATAAATGTTATAATTAATAGCATTACATTATATGCTATACCGGTTGTTGTATTTGGGATTTCTGGTCTTTTTATTAATTTATCTTTAATAGATGGATCATCAATAGGTAAATCATCTGATTTATTGGATTTATTGGATTGTTCAGTTTGTACATTTGTCTCTTTTGAACTATCAACTAATTCTCTCTTTTCTTCTTGTTCACCCTGTTCTACTTGTTCTCTCTTTTCTTCCACTTGCGTTTTGGTATCTTCCACAGGAGTTATATCTTTTAGTGTAGTTGTTTTTTTCGTTGTTTCCTTGCTTGTTGCCATACTAATATTATAATATGATATTTTTTTAAGATGTATTTATTCTTCATATGTTGGATGTTGAATAAAACCCAATAAAACCACCTAATAATCCCCCAACCAAAATCTGTAATATCGTATGGTAATTACATTTATAACGCTGGTAAGAAGTAAGACCTGCTAATATTAATAATATAAAAGATATATACTTATTTGTTTGTTGTATGTCAAAGAATAACATAAACCATACCATTTGAGAATGTCCTGATGGCATACCATATCGTTGTAATTCACCATATTTATCTGTTTTTTGTGGTCGTTCTTGTTTTATAATATTTTTTAAAAGTATATTAATTAGAATATTAATACCTAATAGAGTGATAAATGTGGTGCTTTTACCTATGTAATTTGTTATGGTTTTAGGATTGTTATTAGTGTTTGTAGTCCCTTTGTTGTATTTATCATTATTATTTAGAGAGAGTAGTTTTATTATGAACATAAGAATATAACCATATTCAACTAATGCCAATATCATCGTATATATATTTTATTAAGAGAGAAAAATAATATATACTGTATTTTTAATAGTAAGTAATTATGGAATTACAAAAAATCGTTAAAAAATTTGTCAATATATTAATGAAAATACTCAAAGAGATAAACTTTTTAGGATGGAGTGGATTATTAGCCACATTAATCGGTATAATAAGTTTTTTACCAATAATTTATAAAATCATTGTTACTAAGAAAACAGATAATTTTACAATTAGCAGTCTCACATTAGCGTTAATATCAAATGTATTATGGATTATTTATGGTACTAGTAATAAATTATTTACGCCATTTTTATCTGGAATATTGTATTTTATAATATATGCCATTATCCTATTATATAAAGTATTTTTTTAATTGCCTGATTTTCTAATATCCAGTAAATTTATAAGATCACTAACATTAAAAAGATAGTGATATGGATTATATGAATGATAAAGACTATAAAGATGATATAAAAACACAAGAGAAACCTACCTATATAAAGACATTAATAGGATTTATAATAGTTTATGGCGTTATTTTAACTACCGTTCCATATTACTTATTAAAATACACAAATAATATTATATTTCTCACTTATTTTGCAAATGTGGATATTGTATGTAATATTCTAGCGATTAATTTTCCAACATATTTCAAGGATATATATAATATTTCACCCGATAATGTAAAACAGTATATATCTTTCAATCTAATAAGCATTATTGCGTTATCTGGTATATTCATCCATGGATTATCAGAGAAAAATAGAGGTGTTAATGATTTAATAATATTAGGTTCTATGCTTATAATGTCAATCGTAACATGGACATTACCAACGCAGTTAATTCCCTATATAGTAGGTAAAATAAAAAATAAATTTAAAGTAGAAAATATTGACTATGATATATTAATTACTACACTAACTTCAGGTGCGTTTATTTTGTTTGAAGGGTTATTAATAAATCTATATCTTATATATTATAAGCAAAGTAATATTCATATATATCTTAAGGATTATAAATTTAATCTATAGAGAGAAATAATTCACATGCATAAGATTATTGAGTTACTGTATTTCTCTCTTTTTTAATTATATATCATATCTAACCATATAAATTTGAGTATGTTTGATATACTATATCTCTATTATTTTGTATCATTATTTTATTCTCCAATTTATCAATCCATACCTCCATTTCTCTCACCCGGTTCATATCATTTTCTATTACAAATGTATAATCTCTAAGGTATATTAACATATCTAATATATCAATTTCCTCCCATTTATGGTCATTTTTTAACTCATTAATAATATATTTAATTGGATTTTTAAATATAGTATCACCTAGCACTAAATAAGCACTTTTATATTTCTTTCTTCGGTTATCATTTACGAATGGTATTTTTGATGCAATAGAACCCATATATTAAATCTCTTATTTATATATGATATAGGATATATAGGATATATGATATTTATATCATTTGTATTCTATAATTGTAAAATCAATTTTATTATACTAATAAAATGAATAAATAAATGAATGAATAAGTAGTTACTTACTGGTAATAGGACTAATAAACGTATGATTTTTCATACTTCGGGTGTATTCGTTAATATGTGTTTTTATGTATTTCTATTCAAGATATGATAATTATCAATTAATATACAGAGAGAAAATAGAATATTCTAGTTGCATAAATAAATTATCACAAATAACCCATTTACGCTATCTGCGTTTCTTAGCCCTAAGTGGTAAATTTAAAATACAATGTTTTTATGTATCCATTTATTTATTTTATTTGTAGTAAGGTATAATATTTCATTCAATCCATATATTATTTTCTCTCTACTTGTCCCTTCTATATCACTATTATTTATTAACAATAATAGGATATTCAATATAATGTTATATTCATGATGACTATATAATTTTACTATTTTTATAAAAATAGTATCTATATTGGTTTCTTTGTGAGAGTGAAAATTGTCTTGTAAAATATCTGTTTGTCTTCTATACATGGTCATATTTTTATCTATTTTATCACTGTTATTTTTATTATCCCTATTATACTCTTTATCTGGTCTTTCCTTTTTCTCTCTTTTCTCTCTTTTTTCTAATTTATCTTTATTGATATTATCACTATTATTAGATGTTCCCTCTGTTCTATCTGTTCTCTCTGTTTCGCTTATTAAATCTATTGATAACTTCTGATTTCCATTGATCATATCAAACTGCTGTGGATTATTTAATAATAATTTATAGAGTTCTAATGTATGTAATAACGATATTTTTTCACTATTGGAATAAGTCTCAATTAGATTATTTAATCCGTTACTAGAACATATAATTAACATATCATATAGATTATAATCTCCACATTTAATGTCTTTTAGATGCTGATAAAATAGTGTGAAACGTTTACATACATAAAATAGATAAAATAAATCGTCTTTATTATCATTTTGATACCATCTTAATATACCTTGCGTATAATACGGCATCTGTAATTGAAGAATATTTTGATGGATAGTAATTTTAGTGCCTTTAGGACAAAATGATAATAGTGCTAGTTGGAGTATAGCCTGTAATGGTTCAAGAATTAACTCGAACCTTTCTTTCTTTTTTGAATATATTGTATTATATAGCATTTTGAAGTTTCCATTATTTAATAAAAACTCCATATTAGTTGGTTATGGGTGTTTATTAATGTTGTTTATATATTTATTTGCTTATAAATAATAATAATCTTTTATATTTAATATCCTTATATTAATATTCCTTTATGTGTTTTGCTGAATATATCTCTCTATATATTAGATGGTAAATAAGATATTACATAATTTAGAACAACTTATTATAGTATATGCTAATAGCGGTTATAGTATATTGGAAATATTCACAGGTGTTGTCTCTCCTATTATTGAACATTATAGGATTCCAATTGATGAATTAAAAGCAGACATACTGAAAAATAGAGACATAAACGACTTACAAAAACAGGCTATATTAAATCAGTTATTAGATATGAAACATATAAATCCTAAGAACGCAAAAGAAGAGTTGAAAAAAATGGCGGTAGAAAAGAGTAAAGAAATCACAAGAAAACAACTAGGTGATGATATGGGAGATGATATTATTGATAAGATTGCATTGGGTGATAAAGGGATAGCAAAGGATATGGTAAAGGATAAAGCAAAAGAATACGCTGGTAAAACATTGAGGAGTGATATAGGTAATAAACTAATAGATGGAATTGCGGATGGTAATATAAAAGATATTTCTACATTACAACAACATGTAAAACAAACAGGACAAGATGAATTAAATAAAAAATTATCAAAACATGTCGGGGTTGGTGTTGATGTGGATCTTTTAAAGGATTTGCATAATGTTGTAAAGGGAGGTGGCAAGTACCAAAATATTAATAAAACGCGAAAAAATAAAATAAAAAGAAAGATTAGAAGAGATATTATGACAAGTAGAAAAAAAGGTAGTAAAAACGAGAATAAAATAGGGAAATTTGATAATATAGAGAGAAAGGAAAACGTAGTAAATATAAAGGATATTGAGAAATTTAAGGATTATATTGGACATTTAAATACTAAATATGATACATTTGTTGATTTAAATACTGGGTCAAAAAATCCAAAATCTAATAAGATTTATATTAATGAACTGGGTGTAGAAATAGAACTTGATGTGAAGGTAAGAATGCGAAATAAAAACAAGAAGAATAAAAGAAAAAATAGAGCCACTGAGAAGAAAAAGAATGAAAAAAATGAGAAGAAAACAAATAAGGCAAAGAAGACAATTAAAAATAAGGGTAAAAAATAACAAATAAGAGAGAAGTAAGGAATAAAAAATAAATAATAGTTATTTAGTATTACTGCGTTTAATATCATCAATATAATTTTCTATATAATTTATAAATTAATATCGTAGTAGTTATAAAACTCATTGTATAAAATATATAATATAAACTGTTACTTGTTATTAAACCAGGCATTAATGAATTAATTAATGTATATGGTCCAAACCACTCTTTACCAATATATTTTCTCTCTAATTTCATTATAAAACAACCACCATCATATATATTTAGTAAGACTTGAACCACTAATACAATAGATATTATAGAGAGAATATATAGATTATCAACGAATAAAACACTGCTATAGAATAATGTCAGTATGACATAATGAATAAAGCATATTATATAAAATTTTATTTTATCATGTGGTGGAGTTTCTTTTATAGAATGTCCATGCTCACTATATATCCAATCTATAAATGAGGGAGGAAGTTTTGAATATATATTAGAGACAAAATTATCTAACGTATCAAGTCTCTTTTTGAAATCAGGGTTAAAAATTGACATTATTTATTATATAATATAATTTGTTTTAATAATATATAATAATTACTAATTGCTACCTAATAAATAATAAATACACTGATATATACGCAAACCATATTAACAAGTATATGAGTATATTAATATAACCATATAACCGTATAAGCGTATAAGAAAATGCTAGATTGAAGAGAGAAAGGGTAGGTAATGAAGGTAATAATATATGAAAGAGTGTAAATGAAGGGATGGAAGAGAGAAAATTATCATGAAATGAAACTAAAAATAACTAAAAAATGAATAAAATAAAACATATTAGTAATATAATGAGAACAATTAAGAACTCCAATAAATATAATAAATGCGGTAAAGGGAAGATTGTTATACACTCTTATAAAACTAAGAATGGTAAAACTATTAAGAAACATTGCAGGAAAGACATGGGTAACCCAGGTAAAGGAAAAAAATTATTCACTCTTAAAAAAGGTGATTTAATAAAATATGGATATTCTCTCAAAAATAATGCCATAGAGAGAATAAATTCATTGAATAAAGCATTTATAACTATCCCTAAAAATACACTAATACGGAAATTAAATGCTATTTCTATACTTCACAAGAATACAAGCCCATTATATTCTAAAAGAGCAAAAAATGATATGAGATTTATACAGGGTAAAGGTAAATAATATATCTATTTAATATCTATTTGATAATCCCAATTTAATACTGGTATAATTCTTCAATATTTAACATAAATGAGAAATCTTGTCCGTTCATATTCATAATTTGTCCGTGATCATTGTATATAGTTATTCTCATCCTGGATATATCACACGGTCCAAAATAAGTTCTGGAATTATAACGGAGTGTATTATTTGATATAAAAAGAACCTGGTAATTATCTTTTATACATGTTTGTATTCTTGCAAATACATTTGACTGGTTTATCCCGGGAATACGATTTTCGCTACTCTTATTTTGGTTGTATATCTCTTTTATAGTGCATACCTGCGCTTCGGTCAGTCCTGATTTCTCTCCATTTTTTAAAAATGTTGGATCAATTAAAGATATATCTGGATTATAATATGACGGCATCTTTATGAATTCCTTATTAAAATCATATACATTTATAAACCCCTTATTTATATTATTTTTATTATAATCATCTATACTTATCATAAAATAACGGTTCCCTTCTATATCCAGGATAGTATCTGCTATTACAGAACTTGGAGACGGGATGCCAGGAATTATATATTCAATTTTGGATTTATAATCAATAGTTGTTATATTGCGAAATCCTAATAACCAACCTAAATTATTGTTTATTTTACTATTTAATGGGTTATTATCATCATAAAATACTATACGTATATCTATTCCACTTGTGTTTGTTATTGTTATTTTTCCATTATATGATGTATAACTTAGGTTTAATGATGGGTCAATTAGAGCAATATTTTGATTTATTTGCGATATTAGATTTGCTGTGGTAAAATTTCCATTAGGTATTGTTATTTTATTAGTAATAACTCCAGTATTTTCAATATCAAGATTTATATAGTTTGTCCCATATGCTTCATCAAACGTATACCAAGAATGTTTAATTTCTATGTTCGTAAGTGTCATGCGTGTGACTTTCTTTAGGGGTTCATTTAGATCAATAATAAAATCACTAGATGATGATGATAAATTTTGTCTGAATCTACTATCTATATTTACATTGCGATATCTTACGTTTCTAAGAGTGGGGTTTAATTGTCCTTTCATAAGTGGGACTTGATAAGTTTGCTCTATTTTAGGGTCTAATATTGTTTGGTTTTCTATATTATTAGTTATATCATATATATTTAGTTCTTCGTTTGTTTTTTCTTTTTCTGTAATAAAGTTTTTTAGTTTATAATATGCTTTTTTTAAAAATACTATATGTTTATCTATATTTTGGTTTTCTTCTAAAAATGTTATAAAATGTTTATCTAATAGCGAGAAATTATAATCCTCAGGTAATTTAAACAGTTCTATTAATTCATCAATATTATATTCATCAATATTATATATTTCATTTACATTTTTATCCATTGTAATAATTATATATAATTTATTTATATATTTATCAAAGCTTATGTAGTTAATGACATTATAGATTTAATATAAAATTGAAATATATTAATGTTATAAATAAGATTTTAAATTTAATACAATTATGATTACAACAAAAAATGATAGGTATTATATTCAAACTGTTAGATATAATAATAATACATATAATGAGTTACAAGAATATAAACGTAAAAATAATATTAGAGGCTGCATATATAATGTTCCAAGAGAAATAACAAAAACTGTTATACCATTAGGAAAAGTATTTGTTTTTGAAATGAATAATGATATAAATAAAATTATGGGTATTGGATATATTATAAATCATAATAAGTATGATAAAATAAATCGGATACATAATGATAATTTCTATAATCTATATTCATATATAGGGAAACAATATATAAATAGAGAAAAAATTTTATCATATAGAGAATATATTCATATTATAGAAATTATAGAATATATTGTATTTAAAGGTAAAACTCATATTAAACGCGGTCAAGGTTTTATCAGTATTCCAGAAAGAAAATTAGAAGAATATAAAAATATAAAAAAAGATATATATAATATGTTATATAACTTGTTTAAACTATAAATATATATTTGTGTTGTTTTATATAAATAAAAATATATAGATTATATTAATAAAATGGATAATATTTATGTATTAGATATTAATTCTTATTCTATAGAAGAAATTGTAGACATTTTTGATTTGGAAGCACCTGTAACACGAAACAAAATAGAAAAAATAGTTAATGATTTCGATAATCGTTATGATAATATTGATTTTAATCCTGAATATAAAATTTTTTTAAAAACCGCATTATTGAAATTAAAAGAGTATTATAATATATTAGATGATACACCATATTTGTTTTTTGATAATAATAAGAATACTCAAGCTATTAAATTAATAGATAATACAGATTTATCATTAGAAAATAATGTCATTTTACCTATGAATAAACAAACAGGTGTGAATAGTTTTAATATAAATTATAAATCATCAAATCTTAATCAAATAGAGAGAGATATAACAACACGCATCGTGAATATTGACTCGATATTTAGAAAAAATCAACAAGGTAATACAAATGATTTTATTTATGAATTTAAAGATGAATTAAAAAATGTAATTTCTTATAAATTATGTTCTCTTGAATTACCTAATATTTGGTACACATTTTCAAATCCATTACAAAATAATACTTTTACCATTGAAGTAAAAAATTATTCAACCGGTGTTGTTGATGGTTTGGGAGATTTAATATATGATACAACATCATATGACATTACTATTCCTGAGGGAAATTATAATATTACTGAATTAACTAATGTATTGAATAATTTATTAATAAATTCTGGACTTGGTGCTAGTTATGTTATTTTTGAAATCAATCCATATACCGGGAAGAGTATATTTAGAGCAAAGACAGTAACAGATGTTGAATTTATTGGAGATCCAAAACCTTTTGATGGTGATCTATCATTAAACCCTCTTTATTTTTCACCCGATTTTGAATTCGAATTATTATTTGATCTCCCCAATGACCGTAGCATACGACAGCAACAAAAAGCTATACAATTACAATATAACGGCAATATACAGGATTTAAGTGGACAACCTGACTTATTTAATATATATAATTTTAGATTAAGACCAATTGAATATAATTGTGGATATATTTTAGGTTTTATTAAAGAAAGTTACAATGTAATAGTGAGTGATATTAATATTAACCTAACAAAAGAATCAACCCCTATAACTTATAAATGTTATTTAGAAAGTTCAGGTTATTATGGAAATATTATAAATAAATATTTATTTTTAAAAATTGATGACTATAATAATAGTCGTTATAATAATTTTATATCTGATAATATTAACAATAGTAATACCGATAATATTTTAGCAAAAATACAAGTGAATAATGGTAGTTTTTCTATGATTTATAATAATAATAGTGATTTTATAAAGAAAGAAAGAGAATTTTTTGGACCTGTTAATATAAAAAAAATTAAAGTTACCCTCGTTGATAGATTTAATAGGGTAGTTGATATAGGCGATTCTATATTTTCATTAACACTTGAAGTAAATCAAATTTATTCATAAAAACCGTATTGTTTTTCAATATATTCTATTTCAATCCTTGTAAATCCAAATAAATTGTATAATGATGTTTCATATATATAATTGTTTTGTTTAGGAACTGGATTTAAACACACGTATTTACTCATTTTTGTAATATCCGGTATAAACTCAAATGCGTATTTTTCTAACCCTTGATTACCTATTTTATTTTTAATAATTACACATGTTTTAATATTTGGATACTTATGTATATTTGTTTTGGTGTCTTGTAATGTAGTATTGACACTTACCATATTTGTCTTATAAATCTTTAATGGGGGAATATTATGTTTTTCCATAAATGTCTGTAATTTATAAATAATACTACAACCTTGTAAAGGAATAGCAGAACCGATTTTAATGTTATAATTAGTATATTTATTTTTATTTATAGTATCATATAACCAAATATATATTCCCTTATCTGGTTGATTATATTTATTTTCTAATAAATAATAACAAGTTGGAGTTTGCGCTTGTTTTTTAAATATATTGCTTGTTTCTGTATTGGTAAAACAGCGGAGTTTATATATTTTATATTGGAGCATATAATTATACATTTTTGCTTTATCTGGTTTCATCCAGATAGATGGGGTAATCATTGATAAAAATCCATTTGGTTTTAAAAATGAGATGCTATGTTTTACAAAATCCATCCATATTGTTTTACCGTCTTTTTTTTTATCTTGCCTTGAATTTGTTGGAACTTTTTTAAATCCATTCGAGTTATAAGGAGGATTACCAATTATATAATCAAAACCGTTAAAATTATCCTCTACGTTATTTTTTCTTATTTTTTCCCTCCAATCTTCTAATGATGTAGAGAGAAAGTCACCAGATATAATATTTTCAACATGGAAAATCCCTGTTAATTCATTGATGTGTTTTTCATTTAATTCGCACATATATATCATATTTTCCAAAATATGTCTTGAACGTTCACTAGGGAATTTTATTATTTCTTTTAATCCATCCATAAGACGATTATATAGAATAATAGTAAAATAACCATAACCACATGCTGGGTCTAACCAACGGTGTGTTGGTTTAGTAAAACACTCATTAGGGAATAAATATAACATATCTTCTATTAAATAAAATGGAGTATTTACTTCTCCATATTTTTCTTTATATTCAAATGGAGGTTTAAAATTCTGTTTTATTAGTGAAATATCTATTTCATATGTTGTTTTATTAAATAATTCATTGGGGTATATCATTATATTAAATATGTATCTTTAAAAATAATACTACAAACATAATTAGTTGTAATTAGTTGTAATTAGTTGTAATAAAATTGATAACAAATAAATACTATATAATATTTACAGGATTATACATTATGGAAAGAGAAAAGGATAATAATTTGTATGTTGAAATTGAAACAGAGCTTGTAAAAAATGTATACGATAATATAGCTCATCATTTCAATTATACAAGAGCATATAAATGGAAATGGATAAATGAATTTATTGAATGTTATGATAATACAAATATTTTATATGATATAGGTTGTGGTTCAGGGAGAAATATTATACCACCACTAAATAAAGCAGATAAATTTCCAAAGTGTATTGGTATAGATAATTGTAACAATTTTATTAACATTTGTAGAGAGAAAAAATTAGAAGTATATAAGTGTGATATGTTGTCTTTACCATTTAAAAATAATAGTGCTGACGCTATTATAAGTATTGCGTCGTTCCATCATTTATCAACACTAGAGAGACGCATCGGAACATTATTAGAAATGAAAAGAGTATTAAAAAAATCTAATAAGAATAATAATATAGGGAGAATATTATTATCTGTATGGTCGATAAATCAACCCGAAAATACGCGAAGGAAATTTAGATATGGAGATATAATTGTACCATGGAATAATCACGATGAAATATTCAATAGGTATTATTATATATTTAAAATTAGTGAATTATATCAATTATTTGAAAAAGTTGGGTTAAATATAGAAAAACATTTTTGGGATTATGGGAATGAAATATTTATATTAACAAAATAATATGAAAGGTTATTATTATATATTGAGAATGTGCATTTATAAATTTATATTCGAATACTAATATTACGATGTGTATGAATAAGAAATAGTGAATTTTTATACTCTGTATGTAAGCGTTAATACTAATAATCTGACCATATTTAATATATTATTAAAATATAAATATGAATATGTCTATAAATATGAATATTTCTGGTTCTGTAAATCACGCTAATTTTTTCCCTATAATTTCTGGAAAGAAAAATTATACAGATATTGAATCTTGTGAAGCAATATTTGAAAATATATATAACAAAATTTATTCTTCTGTTAAATTAATACTTAATAATTATATATCGGGTAATATTGACGATGAATTATATACAAAAACCCATTTATTAACTATATCAAAAAAAATATATTTATTGAAGAAGCGAAATTATAAATATTATAATAGTATCTTAGAACTATTACAAGATAATATTACATCTCTATACAGGAGTTATTTATATTATTTAGATAATAAAGAATTGTTGGAAGCTATGAAAAATTGTAAAGAAAAAGCAGATATTTTATTAAATGCCGATAAATTACGTGACTATTTAGAGAAACTCAAAAATAATATTATATTATTTGAAACAGAAAGTGAATTAGATATAAAGGCATCAATAAAAGAAGAATATATAATATATATTGAAAGATACGGATTCCCGAACGATGGAGTTTTTGATATGGTTAAATTATCAAATATATTAATAGAAATAAATAAATAACTTGTTTATTTAGGGTTTTAACCCTGTATTTAAGTATATATTTATTTATTTAGAAATAATAAATAATAAATATTTTTGTACTTATTATAATATTATAATAAGTATATAAGTATGGATATAGAATTTAATTTTGATTGGTCAAATAATGACTTAAGTTTAAATACTCAATTTGTTGAGAGTACACCATCTATTGTTGTTGATGAAGATGGAAATTCTTATATTACATATGTAACTGAACATAAGATCCCTGGTTTTACAAGTACTGATTCAAGTTTAAATGATATTGTTATAGCAAAAATAGATAAAGAAGGCAGTCTTTTATGGGTAAAACAAGATCTATCTTTAAATACGTTAATGAACGAAATATCCCCTAAAATTATTTATAATAATGGAAGTTTATATCTTACATACGTAACTGAATCAGATGTAAATTATAGTGGTCCTGATTCAAGTTTAAATGATATTGTTTTAGTTAAAATGACTACAGGAGGTACTATAGATTGGGTAAAACAAGACGCAAGTTGGAACACCCTAAGTAATGATGTAAACCCCGCGTTAGCAAGCGACGAGAATGGTAATGTATATTTTGCTTTTTCTGGTGATCTTTCAAAAAATATAGTTGTTGTTAAAACAGATAGTAATGGTGATGTATTATGGACAAAACAAGACCCAATTTGGAATACAGCAGGTGAAGATAATTCACCTTCAATTGATGTAGATAAATTAGGGAATATTTTTGTTTCATTCAATACAGATAGTAATATACCAGGCTATAGTCTTGGTAATGGAATTGAAATTGTAATATTTAAATTAGATACAAATGGTGAAACTTTATGGGCAAGACAAGATATTGGTATAAATGGTGCTAATAATCAAAAATCAAGTGATATAAACGTCAGTATAGATGGAAATGTTTATTTAGCATATAGTAATGATAGTAAGATTTATATATCTAAGATAAATTCTCTCGGAACTCTTGTATGGAATTATACCGACGCAAAGTGGAATGAAGTTAATAATGATAACCCTAAAATAGTTACTGATAAAGAAGGATATATATATCTTTCTCATTATTATAACACACCAACAGGACCAACAAATAATATAACTTTTACTAAAATAAATACTAATGGTGAATTTGTATGGTCTAAGGTTAGTGATATAAACGTTCCAAGTATTAGTGGAAATCTTGATAATACTTCTCATTCGATAACTATAGATAAAAACGGTAATTTATATGTGGGGATACAATCAAGTGATGATATTATAGTGGCAAAATTTAGAAAATTACCTATAATAATTGTTACAGAAACTATTTCTAATAAAAAAATTATTTTCTTATTAAATGATATTGATTTATCAGGGAGCCTGGATATTTCAGCTCAAGTTCTTGAAGGGGATATAGAAGAAAATATGGTTGGGGATGTTGTATTAACATATGATATTAGTTTAACTGACCTACAAGAAATATTTAAATTCCAAACTGATGCATCCAATATAGATGATTTATCGAGTGTTGATCTTAAATTTATCCAGGATTTCAGTAATAACACAGCAATGTTAACAAGTATAATGTCTTCTCTAACTGTAGGTTCTACAGATATTCCAGCAGATATATCAATGGCATTTGAATATGTTCAATATATAGCATTGAATGTTTTTGGAACTAGGAAAGGTGTAGATATTTTTAATAATGAAGATAATCTTGTAAAAAATTTATATGATAACAAATATGATGCATTTAATACATTCTTTAAAAATAATGTAATGATTACAGGTTATAATGAAAAAGAACTGGAAACATCAACATTTAAAAGAATTAGTCATAAATTATTCCAAACAATAATGAGACAAGATGGGTTACGTATAGATATAACAAGTGGCGGTATGAGTAATACCAATGAATATCAACCAATCCCATTTATAGTAGGTGATACTCTAGTAATGAGATATATAGTGAATGATAAAAATATCCATGCTGAAGATTTAACTAATAATTACTGGGACGCTCGAGGAACCAAACGTTCATATTTAATAAAACTAAATGTTGTCTAATAAATAAGGAGTTATCTTATACTATATATTAATTTTCCAATATAAAAACATATAATCTATTTTATATGTTTTTATTTTTCGCTCTTTTTGTAACATATAATAATCCCTATTTGAAAACGTATTTTAAGTATTATATGGTTTTATAAAACAAGATGTTTCTTATCACTACCATATAGAATAACTTGACAAACTATAAATAACTACGAGTAAATTTGATATAGATTTAATTATATATTATATATATAATATGTTTATTCAAGAATTTGAAAATATTAAAAATAAGAATATCAATTTTATTATAGAGAATGCTGAATTATTTGGTAAAATAGAAACGATTGCTAAGATTAATAAATGTCAACATAATTCATTTAGTGGTGATGTTATATTGATTGGAACTATATCATTAAAGGACATAAAAGATATTTTTAGATTTAAAACGCAAGAATATGTAGATAAAATTACTTGTTTAACTGGTAAAAATTTATCTTTTGAACAAAATTTAACAAGAAATGATAATATATTATTGAGGTCTATTGAACATGTAAAATACTTTGATGAATGTACTTGTAACTATTTAACAATAGGTGTTGAATATGTCCAATATTTAGCATTTAAACTATTTGGTTCTAGGCGTGCATTTAATATAATAGAAAACAGAGATGAAATTATAAACGATATACAATATAATTTTTCTAAATCTTTCGAAGAATATTTTATACAAAATAGTAATAATAGTTGTATAAAAATTAGAAATATAACAAAGAAACTAATGGAAACAATATTAAAACTGGATAAAAATCGTTTGAATATAAATGGAATTTCTCTTGGTTCAATTACCGAAATAGAAGCATGTAAAAAATATCAAGGTATCCCGTTTGCAATAGGGGATACTTTAGTAATGAAATATTCAATTATTGATAACAATAATTTTAATAAATATAATTGTATGGGAAATAATAATATTAGAGGATATATAATAAAATTAATAGTGATAGAAGATGATTGTATTGATAATACGAATAATGAGTGCATAGATACAGATATTAATGAAAAAAATACTACAACAGTTATTATAGATTTATAATACTATTATTTAATCAAAAATTATACCATCAATATTAAAGTTAAAATTTATTATTATATCCTTAGCTTCTTTTGTGTTTGAATATATATATAATGGAATATTATATACGCAACTATTAAAATTTTCATCCTTTATTTTTTCTCTTAAAATCAATGAATTTAGATTATCCAATGTTAATGATACATTATTGGAAAATTGATTTATATTTTTTAAATCAATTAAATTTTGAATAAAATACATTTTATTAATAGGGTTCCATAAAGACATACTAATATCTACATCATCTTCATAACTTTCTATTACTAACTTTAATAAGTCTAAAGGTTCATTGTTATATAGAAAATTTGTTAATAAAACTTGTGGTTGTGTTTCTTGAGGCTCAAATAATTTTGTATTACTATTATAAAATATTGTTTTAAAATAATTAAAATCAATAATATTTTTATATGTTACATCAAACATTTTAGCGTTATTTATATTTATAGAACTAACAGAATGTTCTAAAACAGATAAGTCTATAATCATTATAATATTTATATATATATAATATTATATATTATAATTTTTAATATTATATATTGTATAAATGAGTAAACCATCATTTTTTGGTAATTCAAATACAGAAAATAATAATAATGATGATGGCGTTGGCGTTGGAGACGGTGATGGAGATGATTTAATACTTACTGATAATACATTAATTAATAAATCATTACAGGTTACTGACAATGCTACATTAAATAAGCTTTTTGTTAGTGGAGATTCAGATTTAAACAATGTCAAAATTAACAAGAAATTAGATGTATACGGAAATGCAATATTCTCTCAAAATGTTACAGTTAATGGTAATTTAGACATTATTGGTAATTCTACAACAATAAAAACAGAGATTACAAAAATTTCAGATAATATTATTTTAATAAATAGTGATTTAAATGGGACACCACCAAATAGTCTTGTTAGTGGATTAAGAATAAATAGAGGTGTTGAAGATGATTATTATTTTGTATTTGTTGAAGATGATAATACATTTAAAATAGGTCCTTCTAATAATGAAAATGGAGAAACATTACAAACTGTTGCTACAAGAGAAAATGAACCGTTAAATAATGTTGTTGCTGTATGGGATAATTCAAAAGATATGTTTGTTACAGATAGAGGTTTTATTATAGACAATTTAGGGGATGTTATAATTAATGGTAGTGTTAATATTAAAAAATATATTTCGTTAGAAGATGCATTGGATGTTTCCGGATTATCCACATTGAAAAATCTAATTGTAACCGAAGATACCAGTTTGAATCGATTGACTGTTTCCGGGGAAACTATTTTCAACAACGGTGTTTCAATGGAAGATACTTTGGATGTTTCAGGATTATCCACACTTAAAAATATAATTGTAACAGAAGATACCAGTTTGAATAGATTGACTGTTTCCGGGGAAACTATTTTCAACAACGGTGTTTCAATGGAAGATACTTTGGATGTTTCAGGATTATCCACACTTAAAAATATAATTGTAACAGAAGATACCAGTTTGAATCGATTGACTGTTTCCGGGGAAACTATTTTCAACAACGATGTTTCAATGGAAGATACTTTGGATGTTTCAGGATTATCCACATTGAAAAATCTAATTGTAACAGAAGATACCAGTTTGAATCGATTGACTGTTTCTGGATTATCCACACTTAAAAAACTACTTGTAACCGAAGATACCAGTTTGAATCGATTGACTGTTTCCGGGGAAACTATTTTCAACAAGGGTGTTTCAATGGAAGATACTTTAGATGTTTCAGGATTATCCACACTGAAAAATCTAATTATAACCGAAGATACCAGTTTGAATCGATTGACTGTTTCCGGGGAAACCATTTTCAACAACGGTGTTTCAATGGAAGATACTTTGGATGTTTCAGGATTATCCTCACTTAAAAAACTACTTGTAACAAGAGATACCAGTTTGAATATATTGTCTGTTTCTGGATTATCCACACTGAAAAATCTAATTGTAACAGAAGATACCAGTTTGAATCGATTGACTGTTTCCGGGGAAACTATTTTCAACAACGATGTTTCAATGGAAGATACTTTGGATGTTTCAGGATTATCCACACTTAAAAAACTACTTGTAACCGAAGATACCAGTTTGAATAAATTGACTGTTTCCGGGGAAACCATTTTCAACAACGGTGTTTCAATGGAAGATACTTTGGATGTTTCAGGATTATCCACACTGAAAAATCTAATTGTAACAGAAGATACCAGTTTGAATCGATTGTCTGTTTCTGGAGAAACCATTTTCAACAATGGTGTTTCAATGGAAGATGTACTGGATGTTTCAGGATTATCCACACTTAAAAAACTACTTGTAACAGGAGATACCAGTTTGAATCGATTGTCTGTTTCCGGTGAAACCATTTTCAACAACGGTGTTTCAATGGAAGATACTTTGGATGTTTCCGGATTATCCACACTTAATAAAATACTTGTAACAGGAGATACCAGTTTGAATAAATTGACTGTTTCTGGAGAAACCATTTTCAACAATGGTGTTTCAATGGAAGATGTACTGGATGTTTCTGGATTATCCACACTTAAAAAACTAATTGTAACAGAAGATACCAGTTTGAATAAATTGACTGTTTCTGGAGAAACAATTTTCAACAACGGTGTTTCAATGGAAGATGTACTGGATGTTTCTGGATTATCCACACTTAAAAAACTACTTGTAACCGAAGATACCAGTTTGAATAAATTGACTGTTTCTGGAGAAACAATTTTCAACAACGGTGTTTCAATGGAAGATGTACTGGATGTTTCTGGATTATCCACACTTAAAAAACTACTTGTAAC
>Ga0306872_100022_pt1 | contig 73816 bp, 72 predicted proteins | sample AntRauMeHopE1498_FD_190455 | JGI IMG/M metagenome (GOLD analysis project Ga0306872, IMG submission 190455) | Saline lake microbial communities from Rauer Islands, Antarctica - Metagenome Hop E1 #498 (v2) (version 2) | ecosystem: Environmental > Aquatic > Non-marine Saline and Alkaline > Saline ...
AAAAGAAATGGTTCTTAGTCTTTCTGTAGGTACAGAAGAAACAAAACAAGAATATGTAAAAGAACTTAACGAGGATTTAAAGTTAATAAGTACTGCACCTACAGAAGAATTAAAAAACTACTACATTCAACAATATAATCTTAAAGTAGAAGGATTACAAAAATTAAATAAATAATGCCAATATTAGAAGACATAGCAAAACAAGCTGCCGAAAGTCCTCAAAATGTTGAGAACAATAAAAACACTACTGATAATTCTGTTTATACACCTAATTACGGTTTAGTTTCTCAAATTGACTTAAAAGGTAAATTTCCAGAATTAATTGGAAAATCAATTACAGACGAAAGTAGTAATCCTAATGAAGTTCTATTCGACCCTACTGGTGGTTATGCTACTGAAAATTTAAAAGCAAGACAACAAAATATTCTTGAATTGTTAGGTAATACTGCTGTTCAAATTAGTGCAGAAGTTGTTAGTGGTATACCTAGTGCTATTGGTGCTTTATTAGAACTTCCTTCTCTTTTACAAGGTGAGTCTGATTTTGATAATTGGTTTTTAGAAGCTGGAGAAGATATAAAAGAATGGTCAAGAGAAAGTAATCCTATATATAGAAAAAACAGAACAGCAACTTTTAATATGACTGATACAGCTTGGTGGGCAGAAGGTAGTGTTAGTGCTATAGGTAGTACTTTAAGTCTTATGATTCCTGGTGGTCTTGGTGCTAAAGGTCTTAGTATTTTAGGGGCTAAAGCTTTTACTTCTACTTTAGGTAAAGTAGCTAGATTTTCAAATGCAGCTGAAAAATACGGTAAAATAACTGATGAGGTTGCACGTGCTGTTTATATGGGTAGTATTATGCGTAATACTGAAAACTTTATGGAAGGTTATCAAGTTAAGAAAACTTTTCAACTTGAAAAAGCAAATGATTTTTTTAATATTGATGCTAAAGATAAAGACGGTAATAGCAGTTACGTAACTGATAATGAGATAGAAGAAATAAAACAAAAAAACAACTTAGATAAAGACGCAACTAGACAACAAGTATTAGAATTTTTAGGTAATAAATCTGCTGCTCATAGTTATAAAGTTAATAGTGTTAATTTCTTATTTGATATAGTTCAAAGTTACGGTATATTAAAAGGTGTTAAAAATGTAGGTAGATTATCTACTAAAGCTGCTAGTGTTGAAGCTCAACAACTTACAGGTAAAGCATTTACCAAAGCAGGTAGATGGGGATATAGAGGTAAAACTTTAGGATACAACATACTTACACAAGGACTTGGAGAAGGAGTAGAAGAACTTATCAACCATATTGGAACAGAAGAAGGTCTTCATTATGGTAATAAACTTTTAAAAGGAGGAGAAGATAAAGGATTTATAGGAACATATACAGATCCTAATAATGGTTTTAGTGGTAGAGTTTCTGAATATTTACAAGATCCTCATGCTTGGGAAGCTGCTTTTTGGGGTGTAATAGGTGGCAGTATTATGCCTGGTTTAATGAGTGAATCTGGTAAACTATATAATAAAGCTAGAGGTAATCCTAATGTAGATGTTAGACTTACAGAAATAACTGCAAGAGAAACTGAAATGATGAAAAATAACGGAATGCTTGCTAAGTTAAATCAAGGTATTAATCCTTATACTGGAGAAACTCTAAAAGATAGTGAGGAGGAAATAGAAGATCAAAAAAACGAAATAGCTGAACAATTAAATTATCAACTCGCAATTCAACTTGCTAATAACGCTAGAAGAGCTGAAAACACTAAAGGACTTACTAGTTTTTTAAATAGCGAACATGTTCAAAAAACAATGGAAAAAAACGGTGTAACTGCTGAACAATTTTCTAATGTTAAAAAAGAAACAGAAAATATGTTAGGTAGTATTGATAATATATCTAATTATTTTAAATCTAGTAACGAACATATTAGTAGTATATTAACTACTAAAGCTATAAATTCTCAAACTCAATCTAAATTTTATAACAATATAGCTGAAAAATCTAGACAAAGATTTGAAAATAAAAAAAATAAAGATGATTATTACAATAATTTAACAGAAGAAGAAAAATTCGAATATGATTATATTTCTGAATATCAAAGCAATAATAATACTATAATAGATTTACAAAATCATTTAAAAAAAGAAGAAGAACGTAAAGGCAGTAAAAGTATAGCAAATAAAACATTTAATAATAATGTTAAAAAAAGTATAGAAGAATTACAAGCTAAAAATAAAGAACTAGAAGAAACATATAAAGAAAGTCTTGATCCTAATCTTGTAAAAAATGTTTCAAAATCTAAAGCAATTAGAGATTTACATAGAGCTAAAGTGTATGAAGAACTTACCAAAGCTGAAAAAGTTAGAACAAAGTCTATATATGATAATGTATCTCAAATTACAAAAGAAGTACAAAACGAAATAAAAGAAATCGTATTAGAAACACAAGATGAAGCTAATGAAAATGCTCAAATAGCTTTAAATGATATTGATGAAAATACTGAAAATTATTCTGATAAAATTAAAGAAATAAAGAAAAAGTTTAAAGAAACTAATCCTAAAGATACTTCTATTGATTTTGCTGGTAAAATTAAAGAACTTGACCAAATAAATAAAAAAGCAAAACTTGTAGCGATAGAAAAAGAAGACGTAGAAACAGAACAAAAAAATTCTTTAGAAAGCGTTAAAGAATCTATAACAGAAGAGACAGGTATAGAGTTACCTAAAGATTTATTTATGGATAATTTCCAAGATACAAATAAAACTATAGAAACTACTGAAAAAATCATTAAAATACTTCAAACAAAAGAACAAACTCCAGAAATAGTAGAAAAGTTAAAAATAGTTTCAAATGCGTTAGAGGTTTATAAGACTAAACAGTTAAATAAAATAAATTATAATGTAGAAAACAATGATAGTGCTGAAAGTTCTAATCAAGTTAATATATATCTATCTTCTGTAGCTGAAGCAAATAATAAAAGAAAAGACGGTAATATAGTTATAAGTGATCTTAATACGGCTGTAACTTTAGGACAACTAACTAATAATTTAATTAACGGAGAAAAGCTTATCATAAGTTACGCTACTAAAGAATCTGATTTTCCTAATAGAAAGTCTTATGAAGAACATAAAAAAGATATAGGAGATAAAAACAATGCTCCTATTGTTTTACGAAGTAGAAGTGGACAACTTATAGGACATATAAATTCTCTTAGATATTTAATACAAGAAGGTAATTTAACTAATAAAATATTACAATTAAATCCTATTGAAATAGTAGAATTAGCTACATTACTTGACACTTATTTAAAAGAAAGCACTGATATAAATAAAAGTAATCTTATTAATTCTAAATCATTTGCAAAAGCTACTGGCATAACTAAAGAACAAAGTGAAGTAGCAGAAGAAAGAACAAATAAAGCAATTAATCATATTACTAATCTTGTTTTATTTACTAAAAGCAAAACAAACGAAAATACTTTTGAAGCTAAAGAAATTATTGACAGTTTAAAAATTTGGCAAAATAAAATAAAAAGAGATTACAGAAATAATAAAAAAATTAGAAACAACATTAAAGAAGGTAATCAAACGATAGAAATAGGACATATAAGCTCTGGGTCTATTGTTAGTCTTAAAGATAACAATGGAAAAAATATTTATAAACCTTTAAAAGAAACTATTGTTCAAGATAATATTAAAATTACTTTTACTAGACCTAACGACAAGACTACTTTAGTTACATTAGACAAAGACGTTAAACTTATAACAAAAGAAGAAGAATACAAAGAAGACTTTTATACTTTATTAGAAAGTAAAGGTAATTACATTCCTGTGCCTATTTTTAGAACATATCTTAATCAATCTAAAAACAAAGAAATGTATGAATATGTTAAAACTAATTTATACAACATAATTAGTATTCTTGATAAAGGAGAACCTATGAACTCTCAAACATATTTAGATGCTATTGCAAAACTAAGAAACGTAGTTTATGTAGAACAAAGAGAAAACGGTAAAGGTTTTAATAAAGGTAAAAAAAATCAAGAAACTGGAATAACTTCTAAAGCTAGATTTGAATTTCAAACAGAAAAAAACGGTAAAATATATTTTAATATAGATAAAAACGGTAAGTTAAGAGTTAAAGTAGAAGGTAAAAATTCCTCTATGGAAGCTGCTGATATTGACGAAGCTATAGGTCAAATGAAAAGACATGCTGATTTTAGATTGCTAGAAAAAAATGATCCTTTTGTAGATGTTAGAACAGGTAAAGCTTATAAATCTTATAAAGATTTTCTTGTAGATACAGATGTTTTTCAATCTAATATAGGTAAAGTTATATTTAAAAATGGAGAAAATACTGCCGAAATATCTAATTTTACTGCTTCTAATAAAAATAATGGATATGGATTACCTTTAATATTAAATCTAAATGCTGATACTTTAGAAAGTGAAACAAGTGAAACAAGTGAAACAAATACTAACAAAGCTGATACAACGGAAAGTATCTCTTCTATAGGCAGAATTAACAGTGTCAAGGAATTAACAGACTTGTTAAAAGAAAAATATTCTGTAGTTGCTAATTTAATAAATAATAACTATGTTTCTATTAATCCCGAAATAATAGACAGTAGTACGTTACCTGAAAGTATACAAACTGCTTTTGGTATTCATAAAGATGGTGTAATTTCTTTTACTGATAATATAAATAATAAAAGACTTGAAAATGGTTTTTTAGATTTTAACGATATTACTGCAACAGTTGTTCATGAAGTTATTCATAGTGTTATAGCTAATCTTACACCTAACGGAAAAACAGAATTATACCAAAATTTAAACACATTTTATACAGAGTTAAACCAGCATATAAGTAATAATAAAGTTGTAGTTCCTGCTAGAGTACAAAACTTATTATCTTTTATAGATAAAGAAATAAAAAAGGACTCAAATAACATAGAAGAATTAGTTACTTACGCTTTTACTAAAGATTATCTTGCTAAATTTTTAAATGATTTAACTATTGATAGAACTTCTAAAACTAAATCAAATACTTTTTTTGGTAAATTAAAAGAAATAATATTAGGATTATTAGAAAATACAGGATTTACACAATTAGATAAGTTAAACAAAGTAATAGATGATACACTTTTCGGAAAAACAAAATTAGAAGAAGTTAAAGAAACTAATAGTAAAGAAAAAATTGATACCGAACAAAAAAAACAAAACAAACAAAAAGTTGATGAAAATAACACAACTAAAACAATAAAAAAAGAAACAATTGATGATGATATAGAAGATATTGATATTGATGTTGTTTTTAATGATAATTTTCAAGATCAAGATTTTCCTTCTAATCAAAGACCACAAAGATACGTTCAAACTATTAAACAACAAATTAGAAACGAATTAATAAGCAAAAATCTCATTGATAAGTACCACGTTTTTAGTATATTTGACGATAACGGAAATTCTAATTTAGATAAGATAAATAAAATTGTAAATACATATAGAACTGCTGCTTTTAAAGCGGGTAAAACTTTACCTGTTGATATATATGAATTTGACGATAATTATATTAATGATTGGGGTACTAAAGGTAAGATTAATTTTAACCCAGAATTAGCAAATGTAAGATTTGATTCTTTTGTAGAAAATAAAGGTAGAGAACTTAAAAAATATTGTAAATAATGAGTAAATGTCCAAATAAAAATCATCCTGCATTTATTGATGCAGCTAATGTATTAGGTGAAAATGTAACTTATTCTTTGTATGAAGCTTCTAATGACACATTAGTAGATGAACATCCTTTGTATGAAGAGTTTGTAAATGCTTATGGGATAGAAAATGGTATTAAGAAAATTGCTGATAGAGTACTTAATCAAGGCAAAGTAAATTATACTTTAAAATCTATAAATTTATTATCTTCTGATAAAGCTATACAAGTATTTGAAAAAGGGGAAAAAAATAATTGGAGTTTAGATAAAATTCTTACAGAACTTCAAATACCTAAAGAGCAAAAGCAAATTATTCTTGATAAATATAAAAATAATAATATATTAAATCAATTAATTTTTCAAGATGGAACTTTAAATTCAAATAAGTTATTAGAAAAATTTGTAGATGATTCTTTTGCAGGTAAATTAATAGATTTGTTAAATAAAAAAGGATTATTTAAAAATATTTCTGAAATTAAATTAAAAGAAAATAATAGTAGTGCATTAGGTTATTATACACCAGAAGGTTATTTAGAAGTTGATGCCCCTGTATCTCATCAACAAAGAACAGTTTTACACGAAGCTTTACATTCTGTAACAAATATTAAAATTGAAGAATACTTTAAATTATTTCCTAATAAAAATATAGGAAACAATATTTATACAGAAGTACCTAGTTATGGAAATATCAACTTAACTAAACAAGATATAAATAATTTAGATTCTTTAGTATCTATATTTCAAAAAGTTTTAGATTCTAATTTAAAATTTAATGAAGATCCAAATATAGCTATAAGTAATAACAATTACGGTTTAGACAACTTACATGAATTTTTATCAGAAGCGTTAAGTAATCCGTATTTTGTAGAACAATTAAAAACACTACCTTCTATTAATAATAAAAGGTCTAATTTATTTAAAGATTTTATAGAAAATATTTTATCTTTTTTAAATATAAATAAAAATATATCTATTTATGATGATATTGTGAATAATTTTGAAGATTTATTTTTAACTAAAAAAACAACCAAAAATAATTCTAAAACTAACCTAAGAGAAGATATTATTACATCTTTATTAGCTGAGAATGCTGTAGTTACAGATGTTACTAACATTCAATATTCTGAAAATAAAACTTCTTATATTAATTCTAAATTAGAAAATACTGGCAGTAACCTAAGAGAAAAAGATGTAGAAACACCAAAACAAAAATCTTTAACACCAGAGCAAAATAAATCTATAGAAAATTTAAAATCTATAGAACCTGCTTATGCTGATTATAGTAATGAACAGATACAATCTTTTATAGAAAGTAAGATACCTGATAGTCAAGCTAAGCAAGTTTTGTTTCATGGAGGTACTTTAATAAAAGACGAAAAATTTAAAGATAATTATACAGGGTCAAAAGGAATATACTTTACAGGAAGTAAAAAAAGAGCAGAAAGTTATATTAAAGCAAAAGGTAGTACGGAATATAGTAACAATAGTAAAATATATGCTACTTTACTAGATATTAAATCTCCTTTAAATAAAAAAGTATGGAGTAAATGGAAATTTAATGCAGACACTATTAACGACAAAGAATTTAAACAAATACAAGATAATAATGCAGATAGTATTATAGATAAAGATTTTTTTAGTAAAATAGGTTTAACTAATTACAATACGCAATATATAGTATTTGAACCTTCTCAAATAACAATATTAAACTCTCCAGAAACAATACAAGAGTTTAAGGAGTTTATTAATGCTAAAAGTGAAAAAAATCAAAATAAAAAAATATTACTTGATAATTTTGATGAAAATAATAAAACTAATCAAGACAAAGTAAATTACACTTTAAAATCTATAAATTTATTATCTTCTGATAAAGCTATAGAAATATTTGAAAAAGGAGAAAAAAACAATTGGAGTTTAGATAAAATTCTTACAGAACTTCAAATACCTAAAGAGCAAAAGCAAATTATATTAGATAAATATAAAGATAAAATAGCAGGTAAAAAATTATCTATAGTAGCAGAAAGAAGAAAATTAGCAACTGATAAAGATTTAGAAAATTCCCAACTTATTAAAGATATAAGAGTAGATAAATCTCAACCTAAAGAATTAAAACCTAATGGATATGATAATAATTTAGCAGCAATTATGCTCTATGGTATGAAAATGTCTGAATTAGAAGATAAAGGATTACCTGAAGAAATGCAAGAAGCTAATGTGTTAGCTTATAGAATATTAAATAATTTCATGTTTAATATTAATGAAATAACGGAATTTATGGACGTTATGACACCTCAATATGCAAATGTTTTAACTACTAATGAAAATCCAGTTAAAGAATTTTTTGAAAATGATGTGTTTGAAGAAAGTGATAAAATTAATCTTAACCTAAGAGAAGATATTATTACATCTTTATTAGCTGATAATAGTTTTGTGGTTGAAGTTAATGTTGCTAAAGAAAATGATAAATTAGGAAAACAACCTCATCCTATGGAGGGTGAACGATCTTTTACAGTAAATGGAGATATATACACTTTAAATAGTGATGTAGAACCAGATGGCGAAGGAGGTATAAGTAATTTTACTACTGCTTATAAAAATGATAAAGAAATAACAATTGAAGAATATTTAAAAGGTAAAAAATTAGCAAGTGATAAAGGAATTAACACATCTTATTACTCTAATCTAACAGTTCCAGGTGGTACTAATTATACAGAAAACGAAATATCTACACCTGATATTATACCTAATATTAAAGGTCATGCACAGTTTAGTACTAATAATGGTATAGGATGGTTTAGAAGTGATGATAAATCTAGTATAATTACAAAAGAAATAGAAACTACTGAAAAATATGACCCTGAATATGATGAACAAGGTTTTTACTCTAAAACCCAAAAAGAAGAAATCACTAGCTTTTTTGTTGAATATAAAGAAGCTAAAGAAAAAGGTGTTTATATTAAAAGTGAGAACGGTTATAAATTAGGAGATTTTTTATATAAAGAATTTGACTTAGCTTTTGAAGGTATAAAATATGTAAAATATTTATACAAAGGAGAGTTAAAAGATACTAAAATCCGTAGAATACTAGAAGTACAATCTGATTTATTTCAGAAAGGCAGAGATAAAAAAGATTTAATAAGTAACATAGAAGATGAAACTTTTAGAAAATTAGCTGATAATCAATTTTTACAATTATTAAACAAAAAAGGTAATTGGGTTAATTTCTTTATACAATCTATAGTACAAGATAGTGTTAAAAAGGGTTATAAAAAAGTATTATTTCCTACAGGAGAAACTGCTGCTAAAGTAGAAGGTCATGAAACTATTGCTGAAGAATTACTTAAGCTAGAAAATGAAATTATAAATAAAAAGCAAAGGTTAAAAGAAATAGGAAATAAAACCACAGAATACATAATAGCAGACCCTTTTGAAGGAGAGGAAGTTTATAATAACAAAGAAGAAGCTGAAAAAGTAGCTAAACGTAAGGGTTTAAAAGTTCATATAGGTAGTGTAATTGATAATAACTTAGAAGAGGAATTAGAAATACTAGAAAAAAATAAAAACAATCTTAAAACTCAAGGTATAGAAAAACTTAAACCTGTTGAAGCTTTTTATACTAATAGAGTTACTAACATTCTTAATAAATTATATGATGTAACTCAAATTACTGATGAACATAGTAATACTTGGAATGAAGTAGATATTACTAAAAAAGAAAATCAAAGTAATGATATTTTTCTTGATAATTTTGATGATTCTCCTATTAAACCTGAAATCAAATTACATAATATGGAAGGTTATCTTGCTAATAATATATCTTTTAATTCTGATAGTATTAATTTAAACGCAATTGAAAGTTTAGAGGTTAAAAACGTAACAGCTTTTATTGTAGCTCAAGTTAATACTTATTTAGAAAAAAATAAACTAAAAATTTCAGATGAAAAACTCAAAGAACAAGTAATAAAAATTATAAAGAGCAAACTTAATGTAGATAATTTTACAGCCGAACAAAGAAACTTCGTAGAAAACAAATGGATAGCTGGACTTGAAAGAGATAATTCTTATTTATGGGGACAAATTAAAAATATAAGTAATAGTAAATACGGTAAAGTTCTTACCGAATTTAACGAAGAATTTGCTTTAGACGTTAATACTAAAGATTTTGATGATAGTAAAAGATTTAAAGAAAGTACTTTAAAAGGAGAACAAGATTTAAAAAACAAAATAAATCAAATAATTAAAACACCAAAAGAACAAAGTTACTCTGGTTTTGATGTTTATTTTGATTTTCGTCAAATTGCTGGAAAATTACATAGACATTTACAAAATACTAATAATAAAAATTTTATAAATAACTTTAGTGATCTTATTTTAATAGATAAAAGTTATGAAAAAATATTAAATAAAGTTAATGAAGATGAAAATTTTAAAATAAAGTTAGCTAATTTTACAAATGTAGAATATATACAACCTAATCTTGATATAATTACTGTAAATTCAAAAGGAATTACAAGTTACAAAACAGAAGATGAAACAAAAGGACAACAACCTGGAATTAAACTTGCTAATAGTTGGATAAATGAATATAAAAAAATAGTAACTATCCGTGATTTACAAAAAGAAAATTTTTTAGACGAAATAACTGACATAGAAAAAGAATTTAAACAACATTTAATAGCAGAAGATTATAATAATGCTGCTAAAACTTTAGTAGAACTTTTTGCAAATATTAATATAAATATAACTAAAAATGATTTATCTAAATTTATAAAAATAAATCCTGAATTAATAATATCTGAATATTTATCACAACAATTTGATACTTATAAAGCATTTAAAGACTACGCTATTTCTTATGAAGGTGGCGATACAAAAACTACTTATCCAAATATAAATAAATTATTTAGTCCTTTAAATAATTTTGCTGTTGATATGAGTATTGTAAGTTCTGAAGAAAAAGAATTAAGATACGCAGATGTTAATCAAAATATGTCTAGTGCTGTTGTTTCTAACTACCATTTAAGAAGATTTTTTAATACACTTAAAGGAGATAATGGTAAAGCTTTTCTTGTTGAATCGTTACTTGAAAAAGGTATACAACATTCTAATTGGTTAATTAGTGGTAAAATAATTATACCTCAATCAGACAAAACAGAAATCATATTTGATAGTAATGGTATACCTGTAATTTTTGATATAAATAAAGAAGTTGTAAATATTATGATAGACCAACCACTTGCAGGTTCTGTTAATAAATTTACTAGACAAGGTAAAACGTATGAAGATTTCGTAGAAAAAGATTCTATGATATTGCAATTTGTAAAATACGTAACGAATAAAGAAAAACTAACTACTAAAACTACTGGTATGAGTATTATAAATATGAATACTCCGTCAGAAGGTAAAGGTTTTGATTTAACTGTTCCTATAACAACTGTTATACCAAATATGGTAAACGAATTAGAACGAATTGAAAAAATAAACCAACCTAAAGTAGTTAAAAAAATAGACCAAAGAGGTCTGCCTATAGAAAGAATATTTTCTATAGATGAACAAAAAGAAGCTGCCTTAAAGTACTTATTTATAGAGACTGAAACAATAGATAATAAAGTTGTAGAAAAAAGAAATAGTCCTATACTACAAGCTTTTATGAATATAGCTTTACAAGAAATAGAAAGAATACAAGAAGCTAATGAAGATTTTGGAGATATACTTGATGGAAAAACTACAGATAGAACTCTTGATATTCCTAAAATGCAAATGTTTTATGATTATAAAACAAAAACCACAGTTAAAAAAGACGGAACTAAAATAACTACTTTAATAAAAGGTAATAAATTTAAATTTAATACTTTATCTTATCTAAATGATTTTTTAATTAAAGAAGACGTAGATATAAATAAACTAACTAAACAAGACATTATAATAAATGGTGTTTACACTAAGTTAGGTAAAATGTTAAGATACGAAATAATTAAAAATATAGCTAACAAAAGTTTAAACGCTAGTAAACAATATACAAAACTATATCCTGAATTAAAAAGTTTAAACAAGAATATTGATATTTTTAAAAACGATGCTGCTGAATTTGTTTTAAATTACGAAATTACTCAAAATGAATTAAGTAATTTTGTTACAGGTAAATTAGGAGAATTTAAGTCTGGTGTAGATTTTATTAAAAGAAACAAAAAAACAACTACATTAGGTAAACCTCAAAACGTAGAAAACGAAAACGAACATTATGTTAGTTTGAATTTAAAAGACATAATAGTTGTTAGTCCTAATTTTAATATTCCTATAGAAATTACAGATGCACAATCGGTAATAACACTTGGATTATTTGAAGAAAAATCTAAAAGAAGAGGTGCTCTTACTCCTAAAAGAAAAGAAGCTATAGAAAATATAAAAAATGGAATTAAAACAACTGAACAACTAAACCAATTAAAAAACTTTCATACTTCTTATAGATTTGATAAAAAAATAAATGGTAAAGGTTTAAATAGAAGAGTATCTAAACAAGTTAAAAATAGTGAATTAGTTGTTCATTCTTCTATGTTTCCTGGAACTCAATTTGGAGAGTTTATGAAATATATAGAAGAATTAGAAGAAAAAATAGGTAAAAAAATTCAAATAAATGTAAGTTCTGGTCAAAAGCATGGTACTTTTAAAGAAGTAGATATAGTAGACAAAGATGGAAATTTAGACCTTAATGATATTACTAAAGAATTATTAGAAACTAGTTTAGATAACAAATATTATAGTGATGAAACAGAACAACTTAGTTACGAAGCTGAAGAAAAAAACCACGATAATAATATAGGTTCTCAATTACATAAAGTATTATTAACTAATCTTAGTAATGATGCTGTATATGAAATAGGAAATAAAAAACTTACTGGTCCAGAAGTTCAAAAATTAATAGGAGAATTACGTTCTATTGATGTTGAAAACGCAGCAAAAGAAGTTGTTAAAGATTTAGAAGACGAAAATGGAAATGTAACAGAATTAAGTTTAGCTAGTTTTTTAAGAAATCACGGACTTAAACAAGATTGGGCTAATAATATATTAGATATGTTACAAGAAGACAAAGAAAGAGGACAAACATTGTTACCTTTTTATTTTAGTAGTGTTAATACTAAGATACAACAAGCTCTTACTTCTTTGTTTACTAATAACGTACTTAAAGAAAAATTTAATGGAAGTCACAAGTTTCAATTTGCTAATTTTTTAACAGATAAAAAACCTATAACAGAAAGTGAAATTAAAGAAGAAGATTCTTTTAATAGTATAACATGGATAAATGGAAAAGTAGAAGAACTAACTTCTACTATTTTAGATGGTGAAAGTAGATTACATGCAAAAGTACTTCTACCTTTTACTATGAAAGAATTTATGACTAGTGATGTTAAAAATCTTGACAAAAAAGCTTTACAAATGTTAGGTTATAGAATACCAACAGAAGGTAAATACTCTGTTTATAGTTTTGAAGTGGTAGGATTTTTACCTGAAGCTTTAGGTAGTGCTGTAGTTTTACCTAACGATTGGATTGCTTTATCTGGCTCTGATTTTGATATAGATAGTTTATATATTGTTTCTTATTATCTTGATAATGAAGGTAAAGTTATAGAATATTTAGATGACACTAATAGTACTGTAGAAGAAAGATTTTATAAAGTAAATAAACCTAAACAATTTGAAAAATCTAAAAAGTTAGTTGAGTTATTAGAAAATAAAAACAAAACAACAGAAGAATTACTTACACAAATAAGAGAAGAATTAGAAGTTAATTTTAATTTTAAAGACTTAAATAATAAAGAAATCATAAAGCTATTAAAAATAGAGAGCACTAAAAGAGTAACTACTATTGCGGAAGCAAAACAAGAATTACAAAAAGCAGAAGATAATAACAATAATTTAGAAGCTGTTTCTATATCTAAAACTATTAAAAACCAAACAGAAACTCTTAATTATCTTAATGATTTAAAAAACTTTTTCTTTGAAAATAGTAAAGATATATCTCAAGAGACTAATAATCTTTTTGAAAAAGAAATAAAAATCTCTAATGCTCAAAAATTTGAAGAATTTAAAAAACTTCCTATATCTAAGCAAAATACTAAATTTGCTAGAAAAAATCTAGTATTAGAAAGTTATCAAGAAATTATTTTAAACCCTAATTCACATGCAGAAATCAAAGAAAGATCTAGTTTTGATTCTATAAAACAAAGTACTACTCGACTTGAAAATCTTTTAAAAAGTAAAAATAAAGAAGAACTTCATCCTTATGATTTTTTTGATCAATTAAAAACTACTAGTTTAGTTCTTGCAGGTAAAAAACTTAAAGGGATGGCTGTTCAATTAAAATCTACTACTGATATAGCAAATGCAGTAGGAGGCATAACGTTAAGTAAACCTTTACAAATAAAACTTAGTAAAAATCGAATAAAAGAAGTAGGCATTAAAAACATTAAAAAAGTATTCGGCAATTCTTTTAACGAAACTACAAGAATACTTACTTTAAGTACTATAGGTAAAACAACAACTGGAAGTAATGTAAATATTGATAATATTTTTATAACAGGATTAACTTCTCAAACTACAGCATACACTCTTGATATTGTTAAAGAAGGAGGCATTCCTGGAGTTACTACAGATACTCTTACTACTTTTGTTTTACCTGCTATGTTAGGTTTAGAAAATTATGATTTTTCTATAATGTTACTTAATCAACCAATAATTAAGTATTATTTAACACTAGAAGATAATGAAAAAGGTCATTTTAATACAGGAAACTACGCTAGTAATAGTCTTTATAGAGATTATAATAATCTTATTAATAGGGCTAAAAACCCAGAAAGTAAATTTGATAAATATATTAAAAAAGAAGACAGAATTAAATTATTAGAATTAAATACTGTTCCTGATATAGAAGAACTAGAGAAAAACATAACTATTCAAAAACAAGGAGCTAAAAAAACTTTATCTAATGCTAAATATATAGAATACTTAGAAAACCAAATAGCTTTATTTAATTATTTTTTATCTGTTCAAGATATTAGTAAAGACATAGCAAATTTAAACGAAGTATTAAGTTATGATAAAATAGGAGGTGGTCCAACTTTAAATACTACTGTAAATCAAACTTATAAAGTTGTAGATATTGAAGGTAAATTTAGTATTAATGGTATTGATTTAGTAGAAGCTATATTTGGTGAAAATTCTGTTTATCCTATGTTAAAAACATTTAAAGAACAAGTAAATGATACTAGTTATAATTTGTTTAAAGATTTCTTTATAACAGAAGGTGACACTGTAGTTTCAGAAATTGTTTCTACTGTAAATGGTAAAGATAATCAAGAAGCATTAAAAAAATACATAGTAAATGTTTTTCTTATAGGCAGACCTTCTAGTCCTACTTATTTTGGCGAACTAGAAAACGATATGATAAGTAAAAGAAGAATACTTAATCCAAAAAACAAAGAAAATATCTCTGCTTTTGATTATCAATACGTAAATATAACTGATTTAAGTCAAAAGAATTTTGAAGTATTTCAAAGTCTTACAACTTCTAATAAATTAGATTTAATTAAAAATCAAATAAGTAAATTAATTTCAGAAACACAATTATTTGATGGTATTAATTTTAATCCTGAAATTAGACTAAAGTATGATAAGTTAAATTTAGATTTAGATAGTGATGTTGATATACTTATAGAAGAATATAAGAAAGCATTAAATTCTAGTAATCCTTTTGTTAAAAATTTAGCTTACGAATTAATAGGTTATGAATACCTTACAACTGGTTTAGAGTTCGGTAAAGGATTAGCTAAAATAATACCTGCTGAAGTTTTTAGACAAAAACAAAGTGTAGTTGGTAATTTAGACATAAATGGAACCCTTAGAGACATACATAACAAGCTTAAAAATAAAACATACCCTGATCTTTTTGACGTATTAGATGGTTTTTTAAGAAGCAATTATAGTAATGATACTCTTGTTCCTACTTTAAGCCGTGAAATTAAAGATAATATAAAAAAAGGAGTAGAAAAAGATACTATTTTTAATCTTGATGATTTACCTATAAAAATACAAAAAAATACAATATTTAAATATGTAAATAAAGACCAAGAAACTACTGAACTATATAAAAAATTTACAAATGAAAATGATGTATTTTTTAGAGAAGTAAATAAATTAGAAAAATTTGAAAAAGGGGATGAAAGTTATTATAAACCTAATAATACAGTTAATACTGCTGATACTTTTATGGATAACTTTCAAGAATCTTTATTACATAACAACAATGAAGCAGTAAGAGAAGCTTTAGTTAAGCAATTTGAAGCTGCTAATTATTCTAAAATAACAGGAGAGTTAGAACATTTTACTAAAGAATTTTTTCATAGGTCTATAAAACAAGATTTTACTAAACTAACTGAAAGAGAATTATACTTATCTATTTATGGTAATATAAAGAAAAAACCTTTATTACAAGATATAGTAATGGTTGAAAATATTCAAATTAATAAATTACCACTAAGTGATCTTGCAAAACTAGCTAAAAGATTTGAGGATAAGTTAGATTTAAGTGATATTGATTTAGTTTCTTTACCTGTTTATAAAAAAATAGAAGAACTAGATACCGAAGGTTTATATAGAGGATTACTTCAAATATATTTATACAATCAAGAAAAATCTATATTTCTTAAAGACAAACTTGATAAATTAAATATAGATGAAAATACTCTTAATAATCCAAGTAGTAAAAAAGAAGCTACAAAAATATTAGACGAATTAAAAAGATTTGTAGAAAGTTATAAAGATTTTGAAAATCTTAAATTTTATAAACAAGAAGAAGATACAAATAAACTAAATATACTTCAACAAAAAATAAATACAGTTATAGGTAAAATTCAAGATCAAAAAAATCAAATAGAAAATCTTGATGCTAATAGAGATATTAAATTTACCCAACTGCTTGTAGAACTTTACAAGAAAAACTCAACACAAGACATAGGTAAAAACGATGAAGAAGTCAAAAATTTTGTAATAAATTCATTAAAGCAACTACACGATATAAGTTTTTTTGCTGAAAAAGGAGATACTATATTCGATTCTGGTCAAGCTTTTATTAGTATATTAGGAAAAGAAATAAGAACTAATATGGCAGAAGGAAATATAACACAACTTGACTTATTAAAAGAATGGAATACGATATATAAAAAAATAGGAAAAATAGAAAATATACTTGAAACAAAAGAAGTTACAGACGTAAAAGGAACTAGAACTATTAATACTGGTAAATGGGACATAACTAAAACAGATGCTATAGGAAAAGAAGTTACAGCTTTTTTTGTTAAACTACAAAAATTAGCTATAGAAGTGTCTCCTGATGGAAGTATTGCACAGGGTTATTTACCTTCTATACCTAATTTAAAAGGAGACAGTTTAGATACTTTTATAAAAAATAGTTTATCTTATTATGATGATATTTCTTTAAATAATAAAAATAATGTAAAAGACAGTTTAGGTACTAAATTTAGTAATATAACATTACCTTTTGATACTCTAATTGTTAAAAAGAAAAGTATAACTTATAGGAAACAAGAAAAAGACGAAAGTATAGGAGAATATAATTCTAGTGTAATACATGATGTATTTATAACTACTGGTAAAACTTTTAACAGTGTTAAAGACATTAGAACATATAATAAACTTGTTGCTGATAGAAATAAAAAACTTAAAAGCGATCTTCATGGTGAAAATATAGACTATAATATGGCAGAAATTATTCCTATATTTATAGAAAAAATTACACAAACTAAAAGTAAAGCAGATAATGTAGACTTAGCTAGACTTCTTGTAAATGAAGTTAAAAGCAGAAAAAATATCAAAAAATCTAGACATGAAAGTTACTTAAACTTAGCTGCTAAAAGGTTTTCTACAAAAGCAGAAGATACTGTAGATGGTAAAAATGCTAAAATAGTTGAACAACTCGATTGGATGCTTGATAATACTTTTTATGACGATAAAAATAGAAGTGGAAACGATGCTACTAAATATGGAAGAGTTTTAAGAAACTACACATCTTTATTAGGTATGGGTTTTAATGTTTTTAGTGGTCTTAATAACATTATTTATGGGCGTATGCAAACTGCTTTTAAAGCATTAGGTAAAGACGATTATTCTCATAAACATTGGAGAAAAGCAGGCAAATTATATTATAGAGATGGTGCTTTAGGTAGTTATATAGCAGATGCAGGAAGAAAAGATCAAAAAGTTACAAGTAAACAAAGCGGTATATTTAATTTATTTAATATATTAAATAATCAAACTGAAGTTCCTGAACATGGTAAAATAGATCTTACAGCAGAAGAAGATAAGAATAGTATGAAAGCAATAGTTAAAAATAATTTTTCTGTACAAATATTAAACAATATAGGAGAACATGCTTTACAAAATAAACTATTAATTGCAATGTTATTAAGTCATAAAATTGTAGATAATAGAGCAGTTAGTTTTAAACAGTTTATTAATAACAAACTTACTAAAGTTGAAGGTACTATAGAAGAAAAAAAGAAAATTATAGAGAACAACAAATCCGTAGAAAAAAAGGCGTTAGAAGAATTTGAAAAACTAGATAGTGTTTATAGTTTGTTTGAGTTTAATAAAGAAGAAGGTTATATTAATTGGGATAAAAGTAAACTTACTAAAAAAGCTTTTGGAGAATTAAGAGAAAAAATACTAAGAAAAAATCACGATCTTCATGGTATTTATAATCAAGAAGATTTATCTGTTATTCATGCTTATGAAATAGGTAGACTCGTTATGATGTTTCGTAAATGGATGAGACCTGGTTGGAATAAGCGTTTTGGTAGTCATTTTTTAAAAGAAGGTGGTTATAGAGAATTAGCACAAACTGAAGATAAGGGAACTTATACTAGTTTATATGAATTTGGTACGTCTGCCTATAGAGAAAATAATTTCTCTCAAAACCGTGAAGAGTTTAATACTTTAGCAGCAGTAAGTGCTCTAGTAAGAGATCATATTCTTTTTGTTAAAAATGCAGGTTTTCATTATAATAGTCTTTCTTATAACGATAGAGCTAGAGTTAAAGAATCTACAATAGAACTTGTTACGTGGTTTACAAGTATAGGATTATTTGCAGCACTTAAAGGGTGGGGAGAAGACGACGAAGAATTAAAAGAAGCTTATTTATATAATATGGGTGTTTATCAATTAGATAGATTATCTGTTGAACTCGGTACTTATACTCCTATATATGGTTGGTTTAATGAAGGTCTTAAACTTTCTGCTTCTCCTTCTGCTAATTCAAATACAGTTTTAAAATTAATAAAACTTATACAAGCTGGTGCAAATTTAAGTGATTTTGAGATTGATCCTACTGATGTATATAGAGGAGGTAAGTATAAAGAAGAACTTAAAGTTAAAATAAAAGCTATGCAATTAGTTCCTTTTGCTACTCAATATATGAGAATAAAATACCTTAAAGAAAATAACAAAGCTTTTGCGTTAATGTAATTCTTAATGTAATTTGTTAATTATTGTTAGTAAAGTAACCCTATACTTATAGTATAGGGATTACTTACTTGAACCAACGTTTACTGGTATCTTTGTATGTACGATAGTACAGGATGAAAAATTCTACGCCACGTATGACACCTTAATTTACGTTAAATTATACTTTTTAGCAAAATAATTAACGACTTCTGGAATATGTTTTTTGTAATAAGGTTGATTATCTTTACACCACTTTTTTAATTCTGTTTTATTTGTTATCTTAGCTAACCAAGATTCTCCTATTTGTATAGAGTGTAACATAGGTTCTAATTCATCAATAAAATTTTGAACAGTCCAACCTTCCCAAATGTGTTTATTTAAATTCATATTATATATTAAAATTTTTAAACATTTTACTTTCTACTGGTTTACCTTCTTGATTTTGATATTTAGAAGTACTTTTACTACCGTAAGGATTATTAATATTACCAACAACTTCATGATAATATATTTGAGCTATTGGTACATTAGGATATATCTTTAAAGGTCTTTGAACTATTATTTCTAATGTCCAATGTCCTTTAAAACCTACATCACCTTTACCTGCTGTAATATGTATCATCATACCTAAACGACCAATAGAAGACTTACCATCAATGATAGGTAGATGTTCTAAAGTTTCAGTATATTCAACAGTAGAACCTAAATATAACCAACCAGGATGTAATGTATAACCTTCTTCAGGAATTTCAAAATGTTTAATCTTATTATGATCTTTCATATCAAGACTAAGTTTTTTATAAGTAGCTAGATGTTTACTTAAATGTAAATCATAACTATTAGGTCCAAGATTTGCAATGTTAAAAGGTTCTATAATTATAGAACCTTTTTCTTTTTTTCTTATTATTTCACTATCACTTAATATCATATTAATTTAACGTATTTATAAATTCGTAAAGTTTTTTATTCCATTTTGCATCATCTAAACTATTATGTTCATTGCTTTGTGTAGGGTATTTACTATTAGTTTTTAAGTATTTTAATTTACTTTCTAAAGTTAAATTAGAGTGTTGGTCATCATCATAAATTTTTGCTGCTTCATTAAGTGTTACTTTTAAATCGTTGCTAAACATAGGAAAACCCTTAGGCAAATTTAACATTCTACCAAATATCCAACAAAACACAACCCAATCATAATTACCATAATAACCATAAAATTCAATAGGATCGTCAGGAAGAAGAGTATCTAATTGTAAAGCTCCATTTACAGTATAATCATTATAAACATAATGTGTAATTTCTTCTTTAATAGTTTTTTTAGGCTTACCTATTTTATTTATACAAGCTTTAAAGTTATCTAAAGTAAAATTAAAAGTAGCTTTTTGTGGTACATATTCTCTAAAAATAGAATAAAGAACATTATTTCTAATCCAGTAGTTATCTTTTTCTTTGTCTTTAGAATCATTCCTGTACCAAGCTTCGTAAATATCAAATTCATTACTTATAGCATAGTAAGTATTTCCATTAGTATTAGTTATTCCTATACTGATAAGGTCTATAGTAGGATCGCTATGTGTTTTACTTATTGTTTTAGTTCCTTCTAAGAACTCTGTGTCAAAAAAATATTTCATTATTACTTTTCTTCTATTTGATATGTTATATTTATTTTTAATTTTACTTTTTTCATATATTCTTTTACATCATTACTAACATTCATTAATAAAGATTTTCCTAATATATAAGCATCAGCAAGTTCTTTAGATTGTTTTAAATTTAAACCAGTACAGATTCTTACAAGTTTAACTGCTTGTAGTTTTTCACCAGTATCTCTATAATGGTTATATAATTGTATAAATTGTTTTTGTGTCATATTTTTCATTCTAAACTTGTACCATCAATAGGACTAGTACTTTGTCCTTCCATATAATCATCTTTTCTATATGGGTAATTGTTTTCATAATGAAAGTCGCAATAATTACCTGTAAAAATACCATGAAAATCACTATAAGGTTCCCCTTCTTTTTCACAATCTTTATGTCTACAAGTAGGTACACTCCTATAATTATAATCTGTATTGAATGTAAAGTCTTTTACTTCTTCTTCAAATTGACTTCTCATTACTTCATTACATTCGTCATCTTCTACTATATATATCATATTACTTCTTGTATTTTAATTGACATAAAGAAAGGAGAACCTTTTAGTTTAACTCTTATTTTTTCTCCTTTTTCATACTTTTCTACTACTTCTGCATTTCTAATATCTCCTTTAACATTTATTCTTATTGTTTCTCTTTTTGTATATATCATATTATTTTTTCTTTTCTTAATATTATTTTTTCTTTTCTTAATATTATTTTAACTGCTTCTATTAATTCTTCAATAGTACCATTATTATGTATAGTATAATCAAATTGAGCATCATCAAGAGCAGTTTCAGAGTGGTGTTCATATAAATTATCACCTCCTTCTAATGTAACTCTAGGTCTATTAATTCTAACACTAATACCACCTTTACTTTTAACAGCTTCAAGTTCATTTGGAAATCTCATATCTGTAATAATCCAATTAGATTCTACATAATTAATACCAGAGATAATTCCTCTATTTTCAGATATATACTTACTCATCAAAGCATTTACCCAAATATTAGGATGAATTATATCTCTACCACAATCAGTACCTAAAAGTTGAAGAAGTTTTCTTGGTGTGAGTTTAATAATATAAGTATCAACTTCTGCTTCATCTAAAGGACTAAATACAGTACTATTTACAGTTTGTATAAATAACTTTCTATCTGAAATAGGAAGCATAATATTATCAAATTTATAATACCACCACTCTTCACCTAATTCTTTCTCTTTAAACTCTCTATCTTCTAATTCTTCTCTAGTACAATTAAGTAATAAACAAACTATATCTTTAAGTTTATCGGCAAATCTTTTAATTTTCCAATATGATTTTTTAATATTAGGAGTTTTTTGAAATTTTTCAAAACTTTCCTTATAGTTATGATTATATTGACTATCTACATATTGAATAATAGCAGCAAGAGTATCCTTACCACTATTAATTTTTCCGCTAATCGCTAAAATACTCATACTTTTTAATCTATTATAAGTTCATCGTTAATCCAACCTCTAGCTTTACTAATAATTGGACATTGTTCTATAAGTATAGCTTTCATTTCCTTAGCTATAAGTTGTATTTCTTTTTGAGCATGACCATCATCACGAATATCAATAAGATGTATCCAACTTCTAATAGTACCAGTCATGTATATAGTTGTAGATGTTGCCATAGGAAGAACCATTCTAGCACACTCTTTAGCAACTCCGGCATTTATAAGTTTGTTATATAAATCTTTAGTTTGCTCTATGTGTCCTTCTATAAGATCAGTTGCTGCTATACTTCCAGGAGCGTAACCTCCTAAATAACTTTCTGTTTTTATTGTAGGATTAAACACATTAGTACTACTTTGTCTATTAGTAACAGCTCGTTTTCTAATTTCAATAGGTTCTATATCAGTAACTCTAGCGTATCTTTGACTAAATTCTTGAAAAGTAAAACTTCTATGTCTAAGTAATTGTATTCCAATAGCTTTACTTGTAGCTATTTCCATAGTAATACTAGCATGCTCAAAAACAGACCAATGATTATTTTTTATACAATGATTTAATAAAGGTATAGGATCGTCTAGTTTATCTTTTCTTGAAGAAGAAACTCTAGCTATTGAAACACTTATTTCTTCTAATGATTTACCTGCTAACTCTCCTTGTCCTTGTGTTGTTGCAATTAATTTTACATTCATTTTTTAATTTTACATTCATTTTTTAATATTTCATTTGTTTTAATTTATATTTTTTTATTAATTTATTACCTTCTACTCTACTTATAAAAATATACCCAAAATAAGAAGGTTCATTATGTAAAGTACTTACACATAACTCAAATTTTTCATTAAAATTTGGATGTTGTACGTCTTTATCTATAAAAGTATTATGACTTGTAGGAGATAAAAATTTATCTAATATTTCATATATCGTAAATTCTTTGTCTATTTTTCTAGACCAAGAAACATTACAATCTAGTTTATGTACAACTACACTATCCGCAACTGCTATAGCATCTTCGTAAAATTCTATTAATTTAGCTGTTGTATCGAATTGTTTTAATTCGTAAAATCCATTATTCATATTTGTTCTGTTCTATTATTTAATACTTTTCTTATGTTTTCTTGGTATAATAAAGAAGGATTATGATTTAAAGTTTCGCCCCATATTAATTTTTCTTTTAAATCTCTAGTAATACTATTACAATGTATAATTCTTTTAACTAATAAATCATAATCAAAAGTCATTTCACCTATTCTATATTCTAAAGTTTTACAATGTCCATGTACTCTTACCCAACAACGTCTACGAGAAACGTCTCTTCTATTATATTTACCTTTATAATCCCAAGTATCTAATTCTTTTAAAATTTCTTCTTTATATTTTGTAATTACTTCATCAGTTATTAAGTCATAATTATCTGTAAAATCTACATGATAATGTACACCACTTAAAGGATTTAGTTCACTATTTAGTTTAAGTTGTATGGATATATCATAAAGACAAATTAAACCTTTTAAACCACTAGGAATTTGAAATCTTTGTTCGTAACTGTCAATTTTACATTCAATTAAATTAGGTATATTTTTAAAGCTATCTAAATTAAAATCAGATGCTTGACTACATTCAACTTCAAAACCTGTTTTATAAGGTAAATAATAATTTGCTAATTCTTGCAAACTACTATTTACCTTTAAAACTTTAGGTGTTGTTAATAGTATACTATCAATACTCTCCACTTGATCTTTTAGAACTTGGAGCAGATTTAGCTTTAGGTATTCTAGCTAATACAGCTCTAGCTTCAGCTATTTCCTCATCTGTGGGTGTACCTTTACTTGCTTTAGGTTTTGGTTTGCTAGAAGTAGGAGTTTTAGTATTACTTTTCTTAGCTGCTTTTGTTTCAGCTTTTTTTGCTGTTTTGTCTTTTTCCATAGAACTAATAATTCTACTTTTTTTAGTAGGTGTATTAGCTTTATTAAAAGATTCAACAGATTTTAAAATGTTATCTCTTTCTTCTTTATCAGCAATACTTCTAGAATATTTCCTACCATCAATAGACATTACAATAGTTCTACCAAATTGTTTAGCAGCTATTTGTTCTTTAGTTGATGTCTTCTGTGATTTTGATACTACTTTTGGTGTTGTTTTTTTCGTAGATTTCTTTTTGTTTGTTGTTGTCTTTACCATAATAATTTTCGTTAAATTTTAATACTTTTTTGTTACTGATTATTTCTCTTATATACTTATCTGGACTACCTAATTTTATATAATTTAATATGTCCAATTTCTCGTGTAATTCTATTAATTTATTTATTTTATCTTCATATTGTAATTGATTAATTGTTAAATTTTTTTTCTTTTGTAAAGATATGTTATCTATAGTATCTTTAAAATATAGATAATAATCTCCTTCGTGATCTCTAAAACTTTGTTTATTTACTGTTAAGTACTTACCTGTATTAAATTGTGTATTTATTTTATAGTTTTGAGTTATAAAATTATAAAATTTACTGTAATAAGTACTATAGTTAAATACATAACTTCCCCATAATTTTTGTCTAATTAAATAAGAAACTCTTAATCTATTAAAATGATTTTTAAATATACTTATTTTAAACACATCTGAAATATGTTTAAATCCTTCTTTTTTTCTTATCTTTTTAACAGTTGTTGGATTAACAAATATAAGTTTTATTTTTGGTTTTACTTGTATTTTTTGTTTTACTAATTGACCTTTAAATCTACCTTTTACATTTTTATATGTAGTAGTTTTTTTAACATAATAATCAGGAAGATTCTCAAATAAATAATTATAATTAATACAATCTAAAGGATTACTTCTTCTATCAGCATAAAATACAAATTTATATTGATCTGCTAAATACCCATAAGAAATAGTGTGTCTTTCACCATCTAAATTATAATATGTTATTAGTTCTTTTCTAGCTTGTGTTAATTCTTTTTGTTCTTGTCTGATTTGTTCTTTCCATTTTTCTGGAGCTATTCCATCATAAAGAGGGATTTTTTTTATAACATAACTTTCTATAAATTTTATTAAGTTATATACTACATGAGCAGTATTTTCTTTATAGGCAGTCTTAAAAATATTTGTAGAACTTGTAGGTTCATGATTATATATAACTCTATTTAGTTTATTAGCGATAAACTTGAAATATTTTTGTCGTATTTTTCTTTTACTAATGATAAAACCATTATCAATATATTTACTATCATAACCATTAATACTGTCTTGTAAATAAAACAAATTTTCATTTTGATGAATTATAGTATTTTTTTCAAAAAAATTTTCTGTTAATTTACCAAAACTTAATTTTTGAATTTTAAACATAGATAAAAAATTAGAAATATCTTCTTTTTTTAAATCTAAATCTGGATAATGAGAAAAAGAAACTTTAGTTTTAATATTAGACATATTTATTTCGATGCCTTTTATTTTTAATTTAGGTTTTTTATCTAAACCTCCTACAACTCTAAGATAACTAAAAAAATCATCCATTTTAAGTTGTTCTTCGTATTTATTAATTAATAAACATTTTACTTTTTCGATTTTTTCAAGTACTAAAGCAATAACAGGTTCAGTATAATTAATTTCTTCTCTACTTAAAGTTACTTCTAATTCACTAATATCAAATTTAATAGCTACAGGTATATCAACTCTAGGTATACCTAAAGTATTCCAATTAATAGGATAAGCAACTTGACCTAAAGCAATATGCATTTCGTCACCAAAAGGACGATCTTGGTTTCTTAATTTATAAAACTCATTTTCATATATTTTAAAATGATTATCATAACCATATATATTATGTTTTACATAAACATTATTAAAATAAGCTAATTGCTTAACACAAGCTTGGTAAAATTTCCACACATCGTCATAGTTTTTTATAATTACTTTAACTATAGTTCCGCTATTTTTATCAGTAACGCTGTTTTCTAATAATGTTGCTATAGGTAAATTAGTTTCTGTATCCCAACCTACAATATAAGAATTTAATATTCCATTATTAATAGTCGTAATTTCATATGAATCTTGATAAGCTAAAGGCGTTTTTGAACCTAATCCCCAACCGCCTATATTTTCATCACTGTCTCTTTTATCAGAATTAAACCATTTCATATAAGTGTTCTTAAACTTATTGGCCGACATACCTAAGCCTTCGTCTTTAACTTCTATATAATAATCGTCTCCTTCTTTATCTACTATAACTAAAACAGGCTTCTCAGAACCAGCTTCAGTATTTGCATCTACTCCATTAGAAGCTAATTCTCGAACCATAGAAGAAATAGAATCAGAATATAGATTACGAGATACAGCTCCAAGAGCTATACCTAAATCTTGTTTCCTAATACTAGAAGCTATTTCTCCTCCAAATTCTCCTACTTTTTTTGTCTCTAAATTGTTTTGTTTTAATTTCATAATTGTTTTGTTTTAAAATATGTACCTAATAATACACCATTTAATATGTTTATTATGTATTTGTTTAAATTGTTGAATATAATTAAATTTAAGATAACTTTTATATCTTAAATTTCTTCCTCCATATTGTGATTGTTTATATTCTTGTAACGAAGGTTGCCATAATATTTTTTCTGATTTATTATTAGAATCAACATTAGCTATATGTTTTTTATCGTTATGAGTCAGAAAAATAACTTCACATTTTACTTTATCTTTGTTTTTTACTAAATTATTAACCAGTATAAAAAGTTCTTCATAATCTTTTAACCATGTTTTATAAACAATAACAGGACTAAAATTTATATGAACATCATAACCAGCTTTAATAAAAATATCAATAGCTTTTATTCTTTCTATAATTAAAGAAGTATTAGGTTCTACTAATTTTCTAAGAACTTCTGGCATTAAACTAAACCTAATTCTAATCTTATTATTAGGATTATAGTTAAGAAATTCTTTTGGAACATATTTAGTAGCAAAAGTGGCTTTTGCTTTTGGATGATTTTTAAAAAAATTAAATATACTTTTCCAATCATAATATTTATTATGTAGTGCAAAATCTTCATTACAACTTATATCATAAGTTACAAAATCAGAATCAGTTTGGTTAGGTTTTTCTACTTCACAAAAAGCTACGTGAGTATTAATTGTACTTAATATTTGTGTAATATTAGTAGCAACAGTTAATCCTTCAGGCTTATGTCTTTTCATATAACAATAATGACAATTATATAAACAACCAAAACCAAAAGAAGGACTAATATAATCACTACTCCTACCACTAAATCTAATTTTCATAGATTTTCTATTTACTTTTTCTATCATTTTTTAAATTAACTTATAAACAGCTACAATATTACTAAAATTAAAATTAACTAACTCTTTATTATATACATAATAATGACGATTATTGTCAGAAATCTCTAAATAATTTCCAGAAACATTAAAATGAGTTTTAACATAAAAAACATGTAAATTATTATTTTGTTTTTTAATAATCATATAACGACCTCTTTCTTTAACGATATGTACTCCTGCAACTTCTGTAATAAACTCTCTTACATCTTCATCTGGACCTGTATATAACAAAAAAAGCATAGGAAAATCTCTTCCCATGCTTTTAACTTTATCAGCAACTTGTTCTATAGTTGGATTAATTATATTTACATCTACATTATAAATATTCTTAAAGAAAAACGCTACACACTTACTTGATTGTAAACCTTGTTTGTCCGATTTCATTGTAAGTAGGTAATGTAACTTCTACAAATTCTTGACCATTTGGAACTATTTCAAAATTACAATCTTGTTCCTTAATCATATTAACAACATCTGGACCAATAGTAAAAGTTCCACCTTTTAAAGTATCTTTAGCACCACGTGCAGCAATTGCTTTAGTTTGAAGTTCTTTTTCTACAATTTTAAGTCTAGTTTTAATAGCTAATTCAGCAGCTTTCAATTCTAAATATTCTGGATGGTTACATTCAGACCAATTAAAATATTTTCTATTAGCACTACTAACTTTACTTAACCCATCTGGAAGTATACCGTGTTCGTCTTGGTATTCTTCTAAAGCAGAATCTACTTTCTTTTTAAAAGCTTTACCTTTTTCAAGTTTAATTCCTGTTTGACCAACTCCAAAAGCCTTTTCAACTAATTTTTCAGCTTTTTTAACTCCCATAGCAAAAATTACAAACTCTTCAGGTTCTAATTCTTCAGCTTTACTATGAAAATTATCTATTAGTTCTGTCATTGGTGTTGCCTGTAATTGCGGCAACAACTTCTTATAATCTGATATCTCGTTCTCCATTTACTTCTTGTATTTTTTCCATTGTTAAACTCACATCTATTGTTCTAATTTGCATACAGTGGTATTCATCATTAGATATAAAACCGTTAAAACTAAAACTAGAAGTTTGTGCATGTTTAGATAACATAACTCTTTTACCAACAAGATCTTGTTCTTCTTTATCACCTACAGCAATCACTAATAAACCTTTAGCATAAGCGATACTTGCTTCTTTACTACGATTATCGTCTTTAACATCCATATTAGTAGAAAGTAGTAAACCTGATTTAGTTATTCTTGGTACTCTTGAAGGTATAATCATAGTATAACCTTTTCTTGGCTTGTAATAATCTTTATACTTTTTCACTAATTCAACATCTGTAAGAGTACTCTCTTCGTATTGTTTTCTTTGAACTTGTAATTCTGTTTTTTTTTGTTCCATTTTATTATTTATTTATTTATTATTTTGGTTTACCACTTGAGTAATATAATTCAGTAGCTTTATTTGGTTCTCCTATTACAGGATTATAAGCAGGAGGTTTTTGAACATCAATAAATCTTGGTAAAGTACCAGTAGTACCAGTACCGACTTTTTCATGATAATATTTAGCAGATATACTTTTTAATACACCACTACTAAACAACTCCATTAAAAGATAAACTCCAGAATCAAAATCATCCGGTTTTACACCATTAGGAAAATATCCATGATTTATATAAAGTTTATTATTTCTAACATTTCTAACTAAACTACCTTTAGCTGCTGCTTTTTTATTAGCTTCTATTTGTTTAATTCCCATTATTCATAATCTCTAATCACTATTCCAACTGCTTGAAAAGGTAACTTATTAATAGTTCTTTCTCTAAACTCTACAGTAAGTTGTTTTCCTATATATGTAGTTTTATTTTTAAGATATTCAGCTTTTTGAATATGTGTACCTTCGGGTACTACTTCAAATGTGTTTTCTGTAATATCATTCATACATTTAAACATACCTAATTCTTGATTAACTTTCATAGGTATTACATCTATAATTAAAAACTCTTTACTTTCTTTACGTTTGAGTTTAGTCATAGTTCTTGGACGTTTTCCATATTGATATAAAGCATCAGGATTCCTAAATATACCTCCTTCATAACCTTCATTAATACACACATCAGTAAACTTTTCAGCTTCTTCAACAGTATTAATTAAACTAGTTGTAATAAATACAATTGCGTTTAAGTTTGAATGTTCGTCTCTAATATCTTCTAATATAGCTATACGAGCACTTTGAACTAAATCTACAGCTAAATCAAAAAGATAATGTTGTAACTTAGGTACATTTATATGTGTATTTTTGTTTAATATAGTAGATTTACACATACCAGCAATAGTTGCTACTTTAGTATTTGGTAAATATAATTCACCGTCAAATATAACATCTTTATTAATATTTCCAGCTAAATATATATCTCTATAAGCTTGTTGGATATGTGGTATATTGTAAGTTTGTCCATTTTTAGACTTAATAACGACATCATCATTATACCAATAAACAGTTGATCTGACACCATTTATTTTAGGTTGACCAAGACAAGGAAAAGTAGCTATTAATTTACCTGTTTTAACATTATAGAAAGGTTGAGCTTTCATAGGTTTAGGTAAACCATCACTATCTGTTCTTACTTTTATATTAGCTTCAAGTTCACTTAAACTATCCATAGGAAGAAGATCTTTAAGACTATTTGGTGGTAACACATAACCCTCTCTATCTAATTTATGTTCCCAAAAAGATTGAGCTTCAGCTATAGCTTGTTTTATTATAGTTGTTTCATTTATTTTACCTATATTTTTACCTTCTCGTATAATATAAGTATTAGGTGAGTTTGTAAGAGAAGCTCCATATAAACCACTTTGTTTGGTTATAACTCCTTGACCAAATTCATTTTCACTAACCGAAATATTCCATTCAATTATCTTATTATTACTATTCTTACTATAAAGAGTAGGGAAAGATTTAATTTTATTCATTTGTTTCTTTGATTGTGTAATATATAAAATACATACCTTCAAGATTTTTTAAATTATCAGTACATTTTTCTATGTATTTCTTGTGTAAAATAGGAGCAGTAATATCACTTTCTGTAATTTTACCTCCATTAGTTGTAGTAACGTCGTCTGTTATATGATGTTGCCAACCTAGTTTTCCTTCAAAAACTTGTTCAGTTAGTTTGTCGTAGTTTTCTTTACCACATTCGTTTCCATATAATATCTTTAATATATTATATTTATAAATAGTTTTTTCTTTGGCAATTATATCTATTGCTGTTGCTTCTTTACTTAATATAAGAGTTTTAAATTCTTCTTTTGTCAGTACAGAAACTCTTACATTTCTTTTAGTTGTTTTAGTGACTGTTTGTCGATTCATAAAAAGTTATTTTTAAATTTGTTTACAAGTTTAAGACTTTCTTCCGTGCCAAATTCAGTTTGAAAATCTGCTGGGTCTTTAGTTTTAGGCATTAAAATACAATTATACCCATATTTTTGATAATGTAATATAGAAAATTTTTTACCTTGATGATCGTTATCGAACAAAGTATACACATTACTAGCTTTATTTACTTTAGTTAATATAAATTCATGTTCAGCTTCAGTTACCATTTTATTTTCATTTCCAGTTGCGGCTACATTTAAACCAAAACTATCTATTACTAATAAGTCTTTATAACTACCTACTAATAATAAATGATTATCTTTTCTAATTTGATCAAAACCTTTAGAATGACAAACATTATTAATATATCTATGTACTTTATCTTTATAAGGAAAATAAGCTTGAAAAATGATTTTCTTAGATTCGTTATGTCTGCCTATAAGAAAAATATATGCTGGCTTTGCAACGTCATATCTATACACAGCAACATCATCTATAAAAAAATTATAAAGCCTATATACTCTACGTTTTTCTAATTGTTTTAAAGTAACATTAAGTGTTTGCCAAAACGCAACATCTAATGAATTAAACTTACAAAGTGTATAGTCAAATTGTGTAGCTCCTTTTACTACGTTATCTTTATCTGTTTGTATTAAATCTTCTTTATCGAGAAGTTTAAAGTCTATTGCTATTATATTTAATACTCTTTTAAAACCACCTGTAGCTTTAATATTAATCCTATTTAACTTAGCAACTAAATCAAAACAATCTCCATCAAAAGTACCAAAATCCTTAAATCTAGGTCTATTATCGTGTTTATTATAATATATAACTCCAGAAGGCACATTATCACGCCTAAAAGGTGTGCTAATTTTGATATCAAAATCATTTATTTTAAGATAATGTTTTAATATACTTTTTTCTGTTACTTTAGTTAATATCCAGTCTTTTGTAAATGTGTTATATATTAGCATATTAATTTAAACATAAAAAGGTGTACATAATAAATACATACACCTTTTAATTGTTGTATTATAACCTATTAAAATATAGGTAAATCTTCAAGACCTGTTCCAGCAACACCATCATTTCCAGATGCAGCTCCTACTACTTCAGGAGTTAAAGGATGTAAATTTGGATCAACTACAAGAGTAGTAGCTTTACCCGATACAACAGGTTCTATAAAGTTTTTAACAGCAAGTCCAGGAAGACTTTGATATTTACCATTAAAACAACTAATCAACCATACAGGTTGAGTTTTGTAACCTTCTACTTTTTCAAGACCTTCGGCAAAAGCAGCAAAAAGAACATTATAAGCAGTATCATCTTCAGGTACATCAAATTCTGGCATAACACTAAAAGCATTATAAATGTGTTTTACTTTTTTAGCCATACGAAGAAGTGCAGCTAAGTTTTTTTCAACACTACTGTCAAAATTCATATAACGCTTACTAGGGAAAAACCTATCTGTAAGAACTCTAGTTTCTTGGTCTTTTTCAGTTGGAATACTTACAAATTTAAGTTCCAAACAAGGTGTAGTATTACCTGCTTTTGTTTTATATTCTTTATGGTGTATAACTTCTACAAGGTTCACCATACTAATTCCGGGTATTAAATCTAAATCTGCTTTACCTGCAATGTTATTTCCTATTTTAAATGACATAATTTTTGTTTATTTTTATTATTATTGTTAATTGAATTTTTTTAGATAAAAAAAGGGCAATTTTCATTACCCTTTAGTTTAAACTTTAGTCTTAATTACATAGAGATTTCATCTGAATCATCTTCATAAGATGTTTCAGAAACTTGATTTGCATCATTACTATTAATAGTAGTCTCAACATCACTAGTTTCTTTTGTTTTAGCTTTTCTTGCAGTTTTAGCTTCTACTTTATCAAATTGAATAGCAAATACTTTAACTGTTTCTCCGTTTAAAAGACTTACAGTAGGTGCTTGTTCTATTTCTTCTTCTGTTTCAAGACCTAAAACAGAAAAGTAACGGTTTTCTTCGTTGTTACCTTCAAGAAAATCCCAAACATTAGCAGAACTAAAAGAAGTATCACTACCTATAGAACCGCCATTCCAAGCAAGTTTTGATCCTTGCTTTTTAATAGCAGGTGTGGCTTCTTTATCTCCACCTTGTCCTTTCATTATGTAGTGGTTTCCATCACCTAGTTTTGCTACAAATACATAATCTCCTGCTGTAAGGCCCATTGATTGAGTAGCACTACTACTTAGTGTACATTGACTAGATGTTGTTTTAGCGATAAGTACGTTTCCTATCTCTTTTTTTTGTGGTCTTTGATTACTTAATCCTTCTACGATTTCTAAATTGCTCATAATTTTGTGTTTTTAAATGTGTTTATTGTTATTATTGTTCTACAAATATACTTAAAGTTTCCATTTCTACTAGTGTTTGTTGATTAATTTTTTCTAATTTTCATTTTTTTTTGCTTTGTTAATGTTTGATTGATTCTCATTTATTGTAGGTTCTTTGTCGAGTATGGTTATTTTACTAACAATGCTTTCATCGTTAACAGCATACTCAATTTCTTTTGCATCCATCATTTCAGTAGTTTCATAAGGCATAGCAAGCATAAAATCATCGCCAATATATCTAAAACCTTTTGATAGAGCTCTAACTAAACATTGATTAGCAGGATCTATATCCCAAGCACCTCCAGGTTTTATAAGTTTAGCTCTTATAGCAGTACTAAGCTTATAAGTACTAATAAAAGTTCTATTAGGTTTGTCTTTAATTTGTCTAGTTAAAAGTACTTTAGTAACTCTTTCAGAACTAACTACTATTATCTTAATAGCTTTTGCTACTATCTTTGCTTTACTAGCTTCATTACTTAATTGAGCTTTAGTAACTACTTGCCAAACTCCTTCTTTTTCGTTTAATTTAACTTCTTCTTCGTCATAAAGATTACCTTCCCCATCTGTATAAGTTCTTTCTATTTCAAAATCTTTTAAAACTTCAAAACTTACATCATTATTAATAGCTAAAGCATTCATTAAATGTATACTTGGAGTAGCTTTACCTCCTACATCATAAATATTATTTATAGCAGCCATAGGAGGTATACCTAATTCTCTACCAGAAATGATAGCTATCATAACCGCACTTTCAGAAGGTAAAGGACTTAATCCAGATTTAATAACTTCTTGTGCTAGTATTCTAAGGTCTTCAAAACTACCTTTTTCTAAATTTTGTATTACTTTATTATCCATTTTATTTATTAAATAATTCTATTATTTCGTTTGATTTGTCTGTGAATTTTATTTTATTATTTTTATCTCTTTCAGCATATCCTTTATCTATAAAATCTTCTACCATATATTTACTTAATATTTGATTTCCGTTTCCTATATCATAACCATTGATTTTTTTATACTTATCATATAAAAAAGAATCTACTTTATTTGCGTAAATAACTAAAAAATGATTTAAAGTTATTTTATTATCTATACAATATTGTAATACTTCATTAAATTGCATTAATTTATATATTTATCTATTTCATTTATATTTTTTATCCAAATAATTTTACTAGAATTAGTGCGACTTTGTCGTTTTCTTAAAGAGAAAGCTTCTTTTGTATCTATACCATAAAGATTAACAATAATAGATTTTTTATCTTTAAAACTACGTTTAGTTCTACCGCTTCTTTGTTTGTGTTGAATATATTTAGATGTACCACTTGTAATAATAGCGATCTCTAAATCTTCAACATTAAATCCAGCATCTAAAGCTTTAGCTGTTATTAAGACATTTGATTTACCTTCTTTAATCTGTTTAATTGACCAATCTTTTAATCTTTTAATACCAAAAGTAACTAATTTACCTTTATCGTTAGTGATTTTTCTACTTTTAATACTACTATGATACAGTATAGAAAAAGTATTCTCTTTACAGGCAGACTTATTAAATTCATTTTCTATTTGATTATGTATAGAGTCTGCAAATTTAGTATCTTCACTAAATATCATAATTTTTTTACTTTTAAATTTTTCGACTAAATCTAATGTAACTACACTTTTATCTATTAAATGATTAAGAAGTTTCTTACGTTGTTGTGTTGTAGTGATTAACGTTTTAGCACTATCCATAATAATTTTAGGATTATACTTATTATCTATATCAATACCAACACGAGAACTTCTATAATCTATTCTTTGCCAACCATTTTTAATAGCTAAAGACAAAGCATATTGGTAATTAGATATTTTTTTATCTCCACTTAAACAATTTAAAGCTAATTTAAAATCACCATCAAATAAAGTTAGTTTTTCTTTTATTATCTCTGAAAAATGGTCATAACGTGTTTTTTCAAATTCAGTTAAATTAACAGGCATATTAAGTTCTACATAATCAGAAATCCAACCATTTATTATAGCTTCTTCTTCGGTTATAACACTAACTATAGGGCAATAATTTTTTACTACAGAACCGTAAACACCATTTTCATCTTCTGGAGTAGCAGTTAAACCTAATATATGAGTGTATGTTATAATTTCTTTAGTAATAAATTTTAATCTTTCTGTAGAATAAAAAGTATGTATTTCGTCTATAATTAACAGATCATAAACGTCTCTTTTATTATGATATAAGTAATATTGTGCAGTTTCTACAACTATATAATTAGTATTAAGACAATGATTCACAATTGCTTCTTTCCAATCTTCTACTTTATCACTTATAGCTACGAATATACCAATTTTAGCATCAGGATTTTTTTCTTTATATTTATTAATAAGGAGACAAGTCTCATAAGTTTTACCAAAACCAGTTACGTGTTTAAAAATACCACAACCGTTTATTTTTGAACCATATAATTTACTTTTACGCCATTTTTCTATTTCTGCATGTTGTTTTTTTAATTTTAATTCATCTATCTTCATTTTTTAATATTAAAAAGTCTTAATCTATCTAATTCAATTTCAATTTGTTGCTCTAAATCAAAATCTCTTATTTTATAGTCTTGTTTTTTATAAGTAATAAATAATGTAATTAAATTATCTTGTACTTCTATTAATTTTTTTTTGTTTTTTCTTTGTTTTCTTTCTAATTCTAATTTTAAATTATGTAATTCTTTTAATTGTTTTTCTATATTTTCCATATTTTCCATATTATTTAACCCAAGTTTCTTTAATTTCATAATCTACTTCCATTTCAATATAAGATAAATATTTGTTAGCAGTATCTACCATTATTTTTCCTATAATTTCAGGAACAGTTAATTGTTCTTCTTTGTAAGGAAATTTAACATCATAATCAATAAGAGATTTATGAACTCTAACTACAAGTTCATCATGTACTTGTATTAAAATACCACATTTTTCTCTACCTATGTGTTTTTGTATAAATTTATATAAAACAACCATAGCTTCTTTAATCATATCTGCTTGTGTACCACTAATTGTAATATTTCTAACAGTATTTTTCCAATCTTGTAATTCTTTCCATTCTGGTTCAATACCGTATCTTTCTTGTCTAAATAAAGGAGGTATTATTATACTATTATGACTTCTTGTATTAAATACAGCTTTACCTGTTCCTTTTTGTAAATATTCCCCACCATAAGTAGTAACACCAAATACTTCTCTAAGTACGTTTTCAACCATAATAAAAGTCATAGGAATAATAGCTTTAATACTATGAATTATAACTTCTCCTTCTTCTATACTAACATTAAGAGTTCTAGCTATTTTTTTAGCATAAGCTCCGTAAACTACACCAAATGTAATAGCTTTAAATTCTCCTCTTTTATCTTTATTAAGTGTTTTATTAATAATAAATGTTTCAGACAATTCGTATAACTTTATAGCACTTGGTTCTGCAAACATCATAGTACTAACTATATGTTTTTTCTCTATAAAATCTTTACTTGTAATCCATAATCCTTCAATAACTCCAGCTCTATAAAGATAAATATTTCTCCAACAAAGTTGAGCAACAGGACTATGAGTATCACCACCTTCGTGCATATTTTTAAGAGAAGCATCTTGAGCTTTATCGGACATAATAACTACTTCAGCTCCAGAAAGATCAGCAGTAATTATATAATGTTCTTTATAATAAAAACATTCTCTATATTCATTAGGTCTAGGTACGTTTTGACTGTTAAATTTATCAGGTTGTGACCTACCGCCTCCGGATTGTAGTCTACCATTAAGAGCGTTATTTTGTCTATATATAGTATGTATTTTTCCAGTTTTAGGTTGAATTTTATCTAAATAATTTTGACCATAATTAGTAATACGAGTTGTATATAAGCTATATTGTTCTAGTAAATTTATAAAATTAGTTGCAGGGTGATTTTTTCTAGCTTTAATCATTTCTTTTAAAGCAGGAACACCAACAGTAAATCCAGCAGTTATTTTAACTACTCCATTATGAGTGTATTCTGAAATTTTCTTATCAGTATCAGGATAACCTATATCATTAGTATTAACAAACTTTATGTCTTTTTTTAATATACCAAAATTAAGTACTTTCTTATCTTGAAATACAGGTATATGAAAATTACCTTCTTTATTAGGTAATATAAATTGCCAAATTGCAAATAAATACTTTAATTGAGTATCACTAGAATAGTTAACATATTTTTCTTTTTCAGAAGAATGTTCTTTAAATTTTATAGAATCACCAAACAAATCAATTGAGGTAATTTCTATTTTATCATTACGTTCTCTATTATACTTACCTCCACTAATATATTGTTTTCTATTTCCACTATATTGTTCTGTTAGTTTAATTCTTTCAGCATCTAATTGTAATTCTAATTCGTATTTTTTCTTTTTATTAAAAACAATATTTTGCTCCCATTTAGGTACATTTAAGTGGAAACCGTCTAATTCCATATCTCCTAATATATATACTAAAGGCATAGAAACAGCTTTAACCCAATCATATTTTTTATGTAATTTAAGATACTCTATTTGCTTATCGTGTATAGTTTTTAAATCACAAATATCGTCTTTTAAATATTGATAATCTTCAGCAACTGGAACATAAGTTTCACGAGTAAAACCTATAAAATGAGTTCTAATATCTTTACTTGTACGAACTCTATCAGGTAAATATCGTTTTGTTTGAGCGGCTAAATTAAAAAATATACCTCCAGGATTTTTTTTACTTACTTGAAGTCCTTGATATAGTCTTCTATCGGCTATTTCTGTATCCCATACATTAGTACATAAAAAACCATAAGTAGTATAAAGAAATTTTATATCAAATTTAAAATTACTGCCTATAAAGAACATATCTTTTAATGAAGTCATAAGTTTTATAACTCCTTCATCTAATATCATATCAGCAGCTATAATAATAGTAGTGCCTTCAGAATAAAGACCAAATAAAAGCAAATCTTGATACTCATTTAAACCTTCAGTTTCACCATCACCACAAGCATATTTCCAATGTTTAGTGATTTCCATTGCAAATTCAGGCGTAATACTTTCAAACCCAAAAGTTTCGCCTTTTGTTATTATATAATCTTTTTCTATCATTTCATTTTATCTGTTTAAAAAAAGTACAAGTAGTATTAATACTTGTACTTTAAATTATTGTTATATAACATTAATATTCATTTTTTCAAGGGTTTGTTGAAAAGTAACCGTGTCAAAAAACGTAATCAAAAAATATGGCATAACTTTTAACAAACTACTTAATTAAAGTCCAATCAAATTTATTCATAAATTTAGTTTCTAATTTAGTCCACTTTTTAGGATTTTTCCATCTTCCTCTAGCATAAGCATATCTAACTTTAGTGTAATCATTATCATATTTAATTAACAAATCAGACATATAAGCAACACTACATTCTAATAAAGTCAATCTAGTTATAGTATCTATATTTAATTTATCTAAATAATAATCTCTAGTAGGTTTGTATATTTGTAAATCACCTAAACTATCTTCATTAGGATCAAGACAAACTCTAATATAATCTAAACTATCTGGATATCTCCAACCACTTTCATTATCTCCAACAAGATGAATAAATAATACATCTACATCGTACTTATCAGAAAACATATCTACGTAATAAAATATACTATTTTCGTTTAAGTCTAAAGCAGGTTCTTCTATTGCAGTTATAGGTTCAATATTTTCATAATTTTTCAAATCAACAACAGTTAATAAGTAATAAAAACTAAAAAAAATTAATACAGTTAATAACAATAAATAAAAATAAGGTTTAAGTTGATTCCACATAATGATTATCTTTAAGTGACCATTTAAGATTTGCATCTTTTATAACTTCTTCTATTATATCAACAATCTCAGATCGCTTTTTTAAAGGATATATTAAATGAATAGTAGTAATTGTTTTTGTTTTGTTGATTTTTAATAAACATTCATAAATATATTGCTTATTAACAAAATCAGAATCCTCGTTATCGTCGTTCTCTTCTTTATTTGTTATTATTGTATCATTATATTTCTTATAAAAAATAATGACAAAAGATAAAAGTATACAAGTTATACTTATTAGTAATAATATTTCTATTTTATTCATAATAATTTTTTAGTTAATTGTTTAAATCTTTAATTTTTAATAATCTTTTTCTAAGATTATGGCTTTTAGGAGATATTCTTCCTTCTTTAGGTATTTTTATACTAAGACCTATAGACCAACCTTTTTTAGTTTGTACTATTTCCATAGAATTTAAAGTATAAACGTGTTCTTTATATACTTTAACAGTTCCATCAGTAAAATGTTTACTCTTTTTTTTAATAATAGGCAACATAAAACTATTTTTTGGTATAGAACCACTAAAATGTTTTACAGATATACCTTTTTTAATTGTTTCACCATTATCCCCGATTACAGGAGGAACATGTACAAATTTTCTACCACGTGTGTTTTTTTTCATTTTTTTTTTATTTTTATTTTAAATTAATATATAAGCAGTTTCAGATGCTCTACTTAAAGCAACATATAATAATCTTTTCATTTCAAGATTATTAGGATTTCTAACTAAATTTTTGTAATTTACAATTACAGAAGTATATGTACTTCCTTGTGATTTGTGTGTAGTACAAGAATAACCAAAAGTAAAGTTTTTCTTTTCTATAACAGTACCTCTATTAGTTTTTAAATCAAAAGCTAAAACAAACTTTAATCTAAATCTATAATACTTACTCCAACCTTTTCCACCACCAGTACGTTTGGCGATTTCTTGTTGAGCATAACACATCTCAGTAATAACATCTTTACTAGGACTACCAACACAAAATAACTCTGTTATGTCGTTTCCATTTCTAATTTTTAATGTTTTACCTGTTAGTTTAATTCTTTCAACTATTTTAGTACTAGGAGTAATGCTAAGTATAACATAATCTTTACTATTAACAAGTAAAGGTTCATTTTTACCTTCTCTTAACGTTTGAGTAGCTGTAATTATTTGTTTTTCGTGTAGCCTTAAACTGCCAAATACTTTTTCAACTATTTTATTATTCCAAGCAGTTACAGCATTGTTAGACCAATTAAGACATTTACAATCTATATTATGTGAGATTAAAAATACTACTTTTTCTAAAATTTTTGCTCCTTCATTATAAATAATATAACCTTTATTGTTGTATAATACTTCAGTAGGTTCTTTAATTAGTTCTAAATAATTATTAGTATCGTTAATAACGTCTTTTCTTAAAACAGATAATAGTTGAATAAGAGGATTATCTTTTTCTTGTCTAACTATTTCAGTAAGAGTTATAACATCTACATCTGTATTACTAAATACATAAGATATTTCCTCATTAACAGGATTAACTTGAACTTCATCACCTATAAATAAAACTTTAATGTAATTTCTATAACATATAGCTTTAAGCGTTTCATATAATTCTTCATTAATCTGAGAAGCTTCATCTATAATTACAAAACTATAGTCTTCTATTATTTGTTTATTAACAACATGAAATATCGGATTTAAAGGGTCAAATTCAGATATATCTAAATTAATACCAATACCTAAAAGTTGATGTAATGTATAAGCATCAAGAGGACAGTTTTTACCTATAACTTCTTTAGCTTTATGAGTAGGAGCCGCAACACAACAATTATTAGGGTTAAGTTTTAATACTTTTATTAAATGTTGAGCTAACCAAGTTTTACCAGTACCAGCAGGACCGTTCAAAGTAGTGAAATAACTATTACTATTATACCAATTGTTTAACCTAATTAAAGCTTCGTTTTGGTCGTTAGTTAATATTACTTCATTCATTTGTTCTTTTATAATTTGCTAATCTTTTACGAAAACCTATCAAAGTAGTTTCACTCATATTTGTAGGTAATTTTGGATAATATTGATCGTGTATTTTATTTGTTTTATGTATTTCAATTTCTTTATTACTCATAAGTTCAACTTTTTTAACGTTAGTTGTTGTTTTATTTTGATTAATTCCTTCTGTTATTTCTAATTTTTTCATATTATTATTGTTATTAATTAAGCTACAGATAAAGTAAAACCAGGAATAGTTTCTTCTTTAAAAGGTATAGGTGTAAATGTAGGTATACTAATTACTTGAACGTTAAGTTTAGCTAAAGCTTCAATAATTAATTCAGGATTTTCTATTCCTACAATTATTACACTTTTTTTGTTAGTTACTACATTTTTTATAGCTTCTATTTGTTTAGTTCTTTTATTGATACTTTTACAGTTACCAATAGACCATCTCATTGTTGGTTGTTTTTTTAATCTATTCATTTTTAGTTGTTTGTTAAATTTATAATACCTCAATAAAGAGGTCGCACAATATGAAGTTGAGTAGTAATTAATAACTCTACGTTGTTAGTTATTATTTATACATCTTCATTAGGACTAATACTTTCATATTAGAACGCAAAATAGTAATTATTACGAATTACCTTACTATAATGCTGCCAGATTAATCAATAGTTCTCCAACTATATCATAAAATTTATAATTACCTATACGGTATTAATAATGTAACTTGCCTTATTACAAACTATTTAAGATTTTTTCCTCTCTAGTAGTTTTCCTCTCTTATCAACTTGGTAAAGGTTAATATTGAGTCAATCAAAGAACATAATTCTTATTCTTCTTGTTCGTCTTTAGTCGCTGCTTCTGTAATACTACTATCAGAAGGTGTATCTACAGCAGTTTTCCAATTAATAAGATCATATTCAATATTATTTTGATCTAAAATAGATTTTAAATAATTTATATCATCTACTCTTTCAGCGTATTCAGACGTTAAAACATCATAATCCATACATTTATTAAGGATTTCTGTTTTACGATTTTTAATTTCTATTATATGATTTTCATTACGTAACTTTAAAAGACGTATTTTATCTTCTAAATCGTGTCTAATATTGATATTGTGTTTAAAATCAGCTTTAAGTCTATTATGATTCATAAGTAATAAAGCTACAAAAGCTCTACTACCTCCTTTAATTCTGTTCAAAGCCGCACTAGTAATTTCGACATTACCTACTAACACTGAAGGAACGTTAATTACTTTACCTTTGTAAATAAATTTTATTTTTTGTTTTTGTTTTTTATTTTTCATTTGTTTTTGTTTGTTAATAAAGAAGCTCTCCTACTTCTACTTGATGATAAGTAGTTCGGAGAGCATCAATAACTTAATATTAGTACTTCTACTTTTACTACAAGTGTCCTTATTCTGTAATCTTCTAGTAATATTAAGATTAGTATTTTAATTAATTTGTATTAATTATTTTGTTCATTTCTACCGTCTACAAAACCTCTATTATAACCGTCAGAATAACTATCATCATCTTCTTGCATATTAGGTAATGGTGCATAAGGAGCATAAGGAGCTATACAATTTTCTATTTGATAACAATAACCTTCTTCCCAACCATCTTCATATCCTCTTTCAAAATCTGTTGTCATACTTACCATAGTAAGCATTAATATTATTAATAATTTCATTTTATTTATTTTATTTTATTTATTTATCTTAATTCAGGTGGATAATTATCACTATCATCAAACATCCAATATATTATTACACCAATTACTATTAGTGTTAATGTTATTTTTATTATTTTTATTATTAACACCATCTTTTATTACAGTCAAAACATTGAAAACAATTAAAAGATTTAATTAAATCCATAAACTGATTGCAACAAGGTGATTTTGGTTTGTTTTTAAGTTTGTTTATCATTTTGTTTATTATTTTCTTTATCATAATTTTTTTAAATTAAAATACAACAGGTTTCGATGATTTTTGTGCTACCTCTACATTGGTAGTTCCTGTTGTATTATATTATAAATTGTCTTTAATCCATTCTATAATAGAACAGATGTTTGTTTATAAATTTGATTGTTTCATAAAAGTAAATATATAATTGTTAAATAAAGTAATATTATACTAATAGTTACATATAATATTCTATTAGGTACAATATCTTCTGTTTTTTTATCTATATAATTAACTATATATATAGCAGGTACAAAAATAACTGCTAAACTTACTATAAGAAATATAATAATAAGTATTATAAGTCCTATACATTCTTTTGGTGTTGATATCATAATTTTATTTTTAATGTTAAATGTTAATTTTTTATTACTATTGATTCAATTATTGGTATTACAGTAGAATAATCTCTAACCCCATTATAATAAGAATCATCATTTGCATCTATTAATTGAACAAGACGTATATTATAATATAACTCATCATAAACATCACAAGTATCTTGTTGTAATGTTTCATTTCCCTCTTTTGTAATGGTTTGACCTAAAACTTCTGCTAATACTCCTAAACAACAATGAGAATTATCTTTTTTAAGTCGTCCATTTGTTTGAGTATAATTACCACTTTTTAAAGCTTCTAACCATTTATCTTTTATTTCTTGTGTTATTTTATTCATTAAGCTTATAATTTTTTAATTTAATTCTATGTGCTTTACATTTATCAGGTCTTTTAGTAACACCTGTTATGTATTCTTCTATTCCATTATAAGAATATTCTAAATCTAAAGCTTTACCTTTACCATCAGTTATTTCCTCTATAATAAGTTCTTCTTTGTATAACACAGTTATTACATTAAGAAAATAAGTTATATCACCTAAAATAACAACAGCTTCTACTCCAGATTTTAAGTGATTTATAACTTCATTAGCTGTTGCTGTAATTTTACTTTTATTTCTTTTCATAATTACCTATTCCATTTATTTATTGTTTAAGTTTTGTAAGTGCTAATATATACTAATTCCATACATATTAATAATTATTGTTGAAAAAAGTTTATTTATTATTTCCAGATGTTCTGAGTTAAGAATGTTGTTATTATTAAAGTGATTGTTTTGGTTAGCTGGGTGAGTTGATAAATTATTATTGGGTTGAAGTTATATATTAGTAGTGGAATGATGTTTTGGGTTATAATTGAGAGGTTGTTTTATATGTGGTAGTATAAGTCTACGCTAATAACTGCTATCACTATTAAATCTATCACCACCAAAATCATTATTAAAATTAATTAACACTTATCCACAACTAATTAACATCACTATCAATTACCATTTATTTATTGTAACTTCGATCTATAGATGCGAAAGCAACTAAATAATCATTATTAATAATTGTATTAAAGGAATATAATATATTTTTTTTAAGAGGAAAAAAAGAAAACAAAAATTAAAAATTTTCTTATTTCTTTTTTTAAATTTTTTTATTAATTATTATTATTATCTCCAAAATCAATATTTTATTTATCTGATTAATTAATAACTAAATAACTATGTTTGAATCTATTATTGGAAATTTACAAATAATATCTCTAAAATCATTTTATTTATTATTATTATCTTCAAAATTATTATAACTCATTCCCTTTCCTCTCCCCTCTCCCCCCAAATAAAATTAATCTTCTTTTTCTAAATTATCATTGATAGAAATACCAAGTTGATTTCCAATTTCAAGAGATTCAACAATTTCTGATGATTTTACGAAATTTTCAAATAAAATTAATGTTCTATTAGTTCCAACACTATTAACAGTAATTAATTCTTTTATTTGAAAATTTGTTTTTTTTATTTTTATAATATCAAGTTCAATATTTATTCTAGCTTCAACTTCAGTATTGAATAATGTAATATTAAAGGGAATTAATACATTATTACCTTTAAAAGAAGGTGTAGATATTATAATACCATTAAATTTATCAATAGTATGAGTGTTTTTTAAGTTAGTGAAACCTCTAATGGTTACAAAACTATAAGTTGTAAATTTATTTATCATTTTTTATGTTTATGTTTATTATTATGTTTATTATTATTTTGATGTTTTGGGTTTAAACCGATGTTTTGGGGTTAAACCGAATAACCACAACAATCAGACTCGAATTTAACGAGTACCTGTGTCGCAAAAACAAGTAGATGTAGTATTATCGGTAATATAGGGAAGAAAAGAAGATAAATTTAAAAACAATTTTAGAAAAGTATATTAGAAACAAAAAATGCAAGCATATCCGAAGATACACTTGCATATTAATTGGATTACATACCCATAGCTGCTTCCATTTCAGCTTCAATAGACATTGCAGGAGTTGCAGAGTGACTAGAAGCTACCATAGTTTTAACAGCATTTTGATTAGCTGCAAGAGTAGTTAAACTCCAAGCTGGTAAACCTATTTCGTAATAAGTTTTTTCACCACTATTAAGGTTCTTACGAAATGAAGCAGTTTTATAGATAAATATATCACCTATTTGAGCTTTATCTCCGGCTTTTACAGTAATAATTTTACCGTCACGTGTAAGTTCAGTATCACGAGAAGCACCTTCAGTAACAAGAGTACTATTAGTGTCTAAAACTAGCTTATGACCGGCTTTATAATCTACGAAATCAGCTGTAAGAGTACAACCTTTAAGAGCAGCAGTAATTATACCACTAGCATCAGTAGTTTTAGTACCAAGTTGAGAAGCAAACTCTCTTTTAAGAGCATTTGCTTCAGAAGCTCTTAAATTAATTGATTTATCGTTACTAAGTCTAACGATAGAAAATTCTCCATTACTGGCATCCTTGATGTCAGTAATTGTAAACGTTTGTTTGTTCATAATGTTTAAATGTTTAAAAGTTGAGTTGTTGAGAAAAATAATATACTTTAACATTTCAGCTAAAAAGTTCGTTAATTATAAAATCAATTATATTAAGGAGTATATCAAAAACAAGTAGATGTAGTAATCTCTGATTATGTTGTAATAGTGTAGTTAACCTACACTATTATCAAGATTATTAAAAGCTTTAGCTATGATATTATTCATAGCTTGTTTCCTTTTCTTTTGCTCATCTATCTCTTCACGTACTGTACGTATAGTAACTACATCTACAGTAGTAGTATCATACTCCTTAGTACTAAGATAAATAAGTTTCAATGCTACAATAGTAAGCACAACACTAACAATTGTCATTGTCATAATAATACTAGCACTAGTATTAGTAACAAGTATAAGAAATACAATAGCATACCAAGAGAGACATACTAATGTTGTTGTAATGATACGTAGTGTATCCATAAATTTATTTGTCATAATTTTCTAATTAAGTTTTAAGTTAAATGTTTATTGAAATGTACGGGGGTATGTTCATTTCAAAATTAAGTAGCGGGGGTATCATCTAGGTGGGTTACACGTTAGACAAAAACATCTTCTTTAAAAATAATAAAATAATAAAAAATTTACAAATCACGAATCATAAAACATAATCATCCCAATCTTTTTAATTATCTTCATAAGCATCCAAAAAATCCCCACCAAATTAATGATGAGGATTAACGGTAGCGAAACCATCAGCGTCCGTAACAGACAACTATTTTACAACCCAATTACCAATCTTTATCTTATAATCAATAATAGGAATATCTTTAAACTCTAACAAACAATATAAAGTAATCATAGCTTTAAATACAAGTAATAAAACATCATTACTAATACGCTAGTAGTTACTATATAAAAATATAAAAACAAAACTTTATTAGTTTTTTCAGCTCTTTCTATATAAGCTTTATATAAATAATAACTTCTAGCAAATAAGCTTACTATTAATATAATATCGTACATAATTTAGTTATTATAAAAACTACAAATACTATAACTAATAACACTAAAACAAATATATCTTCAGTTGAATATTTATTGTTCATTTATCTATAACTAATTAATATTCTATACCACTTAACAAACCAATTATGTCTAACAGCAGGTAAACCTTTTGCCATATTACGTAAAGTATTATTATCAATTAATGCAGCAGTAAGTTTTCCTTTCACATAATATTTAATTTCAATTAAAGGATTAGAAATAAGACCTTCATATTCATCAATAGACACTATTCTTACTAGGAGAATCTCACTGTTAGTATTTATTTTAATATTTATAAATTTATTCTTTTTCATATTATGTTAATTTTTATTTAAACAGTTTGTATTGTATTAATTACATCCTCTTCTTTGATACAATGATTTTCACCTCTTATAGTATCTACTCCGTAATGACCTTTCATTGTTTTATAAATAATACCAACTTTAATAGTGCCTTTAATACCATTAATATTATCTATTGCAATAAAAGATATTCTAGTTCCTATTTTGTGTTTCATAAAAAATGTTCTTCTTATAGGCAGATTTAATAGGTCTGCCTATAGAAAGAATACTTTTAAAGCATCACAAACAATAGTAATGCTTTATTGACATAAACAAACTTATCCTTTATAGAATAACAATTTAACAAAGTTCATTTGAGAATCTAAACCCGTATTAACCGCATGACTAAACAATCTTTGAGTGTTTTGATTTTTATCTCTACTTTCATTAAAAGCATTAGCAGCATTTAATACTTTAGCAAAACTAGTTTTAATAAATTCAACTTTTTCATCTCCACTTGGATTAAATGTAAGTCCGACTAATTTACCACCAAAAGTTTCATGAAGATTAGTTTCGTCTTTACTTTCTTGTATTGTTTCTTTTTCAGTAGTTGTAGAAGTAGTTGTAGAAGTAAGCATTGGAATACAAGCTTCGACTATACTTTTAAATATAAAATCTTTAGCTTTTTCTTTATTTTCGAGTTTATCATAAGGAATTAAACTAGGATGAGTTTTCTTTATCAAGTCTTTTTCTGTACCATAAACAAAACCATCTTCTATTTTAAATTTCATCCAATTTTCGTGCATTTCAGCAGCAGTAACATTAGGGTTATCTATTCGGTATTTAACACTATTAACAGCACTATCTTTAATATTTTGAGAAACATTATCCCAATCTACTTGGCTATTGTCTCCTAAACTTTCACAATAGCCTTTATTGGCTTGGTGAGCGATTTTTGCTATGTCTATTATATTCATAATACAAATGTAATCTTTTTTACTAAAATGCAACATTATTATATACTATTTTTAAAAAATTTTAAAGAAATTTTGTAGTTATTAATATATGTATTATTTTTGTAGGTATAAAAGTAAATGTAATGAGTTTTCCAAAAATAGATATAACATTAGAACGTACTTTAAAAGAGGTTCAAACTAAATTTAAAGATAAATTTGGTACTGATATATCATTACGTCAAGTTTATTTAATTATAGCTATACAAGAAGAGCTTACAACTAATGCAGTATTTACTGGCAAAGGAATTAGATTACCAAATATAGGTAAGTTCGGAATTACAGCTAAAAAAAGTAAATATATGACAACAGAAGATATTCAAAAACAAGAACATTTACAAACTAACGGTTGTTTAATTCAAACTTGTTTAGCTGACGATACTATTGGTTATTAATAATGTTTAGATTATTTGAATTTAATGATAATAGAGTTTCTTTAGCTACAGATAGTCTTAAAGTAATTCCTGAATTTAATTACATTCTTACTCTTAAATATAACACTAGAGAAGGAGACGCTACAGGTATAAAAAGACACCAAGCTACTAAGATTTTCACTTATATTTATTATATGTATGATATTAGAAGTCCTTATTCTAGTATAGCAGAAGATAAAGAACGTCATAAAAAAGCAGCTAAAGATTCAGGACTTGGTATAAATTTTAAACCTAATAATAAAGAAAAACAAGCAATAGTTAAATTTAAAGAATTATCTGAATATACTTATCCTGAAATTAAGTTACTTAAAAGTTTAAAAGATAGTATGGAAATTAGTGATAAGTTTATTAGCTTAACTAATAAAAAAATGTTAAATCTTTTAGAAAAAGTTGAGACTGTTGATCTAAATGAATTACAAGATGAAGATCAAGCAGAATCAATATTAAATGTATTAAGTGTAGTTACTAGTAGTATAAAAGAAGAAATTAATTTTGTTATGCCTTTTATTGATAAAGTAAAAAAAGGTATACAAAGCATTAACGAAATAGAAAAAGAGTTAATGAAACAATTTAAAGAAGATACAGTAGCTAAAGGTGGACATCAAATAGGCAATAGAGCAGACCCTAGATAATGATATTAAAAACAAATGTATTTATAAATACAATATACGCTATAGGTAAAGATGAATTTAATATTCGTAAACTTACTGATAAAGATAAAGACGAAAATGAAAAATATACTCCTTTTAATTTAAACTTATTATTTGTAGTTCATTATTACCAAAGTAATGACGGTAAAACTGTTGTTGTTTTAAGTACAGAACAACATTTAAAACTAGACGAAGATTTTGATGCTTTTGAAAAATTAATGTTTTTGGTTAGTCCAGTAAGACAACTAGAATTGATAAGTCCTCATGGAACTGTTTCGCAAAGAACTCTTAATGTACATAATAATATAGTTAGTGAAATAGTTTCTTTAGAGTAGTAATTAAGAATTATAACTAATGATAGATATAGGATTAAATAGAGTTAAAGGTTATTTTGACGGACCTTCTCATAAATATAGTGATGATAATCAAACAAAATATACTAGTTGTACTACTTTTATACATCAGTTTGAAAAACCATTTGATAAACATTATTGGGCTGAATATAAAGCTAAAGAAAGAGGAATAAGTAAACAAGCAATATTAGATGAATGGGCAGGAATTAACAAAGCTTCTTTAGATAGAGGTAATAAAATTCACGATGCATTTGAAGATGGTATTAATAAAGTTTATGTAGACGCAGCTAAGAAAGAAGATATTCTCTTTACAGGCAGCCATTCTGATGCTCGTTATCAAAAACCCACAGGAATTACTACTATTATAGAACTTAGAAGTTCTCCTGCTTATGTTGCTTATCCTTTAATTAGGCAATATATGGAGAAACTTATATTTGCTGGTTATGTTATATATGCTGAATATAGATTATTTAGACCTGAAATTCAAATTGCAGGTATGGTTGATATTTTAGCAATTAAAGGTAATGATGTTATAATAGTAGATTGGAAAACTAATAAAAAACCAATGTTAATGACTTCTGGTTATTATCGAAAAAAGATACAAAATGGTGTTAAAGTAGAAACTACTACTTTTGTTAGAACGTTAGATTTTATGAAACCGCCTATAAATGACATATATCATTGTTTAGGAATGACTTATACATTACAACTAAGTTTATACGCTTATATGATAGCTATGTATGGTTTTAATATTAAAGGTTTAGTTTTATTTCACATTAAACCTGAAAGAGATAAAACTACTAATTCTAATATAGATGTCGTAACTGCTTATTCGCTTGAATTTAAAAGAGAAGCAATTGTTAAAATGTTACAACATGATAAAAGGATATGAAAAAAATATTATTAATAACAAGTAGCGAACGTATAGCTAAAGAGTTTTTAGATAATAAAAAATTTATTACAACTTTAGGAGATATAAATAATATAGTTAAATTAAGATTTCATTTATTTGATTGTGATGCTTGTGTTATTAGTGTATTACCTAAAGATTATAATGCAGAAGATTTTATATTACTTTTAAATGCTATTAATTTAGTTAAAAATGGTTATATTTTTTTTGTAACTAGAAACAATGACTACTCTAAACAAATATTAAGTAAAGAAACTTATAAACAATTTAAACAAATTAGCACTATAGCTAATGATAAAAATAATTTTTTATATCTTAATCATTTAGATTTTTTAATAAAAGAACTTGAAGGAAATCCAATTACATACGAACGATAAGTTAACTACTGCTTATGAATACGAAGATGTTGCTTTTTGTAATACTTCTTTGTTTACAGAAACTTCTAGATACTTTACTAAACATGGAGTATATACTCACGCACCTAACGGAACTTTAGATCATAAAGATTTTTGGGATAGAGAAGAAAATAGAATACTTAACGGTATAACTGTTCCTGGAAAACTATTACCTGATGGTAGCATACAAAAAGTACACATTACTGGAGAACATTATAGTTATCTTAATTATACTAGAATAAAACTTACTAAAGACAAAGAAGCAAGTACAGAACAATTAATAGCTGCTAAAAAACAAGAAAGTAAAGCTAGAAAAAAGATAGAAACTTTTCCTGCTTTTTGGGATGGTGATTATCATTACTTTAAAGCTAGAGCTTTGGCTAGAGAACTTGGACTTCACATGGTTGTTTCTAAAGGTAGACGTAAAGGTTACTCTTATAAAAACGGTTCTGTTGTTAGTCGTACTGCTACTTTTGTTCCTAAAAGTGTTACTATACTTGGTGCTTATGATAAGAAATATCTTACACAAAAAGGGGCTATAACAACAATGGCTAAAACTGGTCTTGATTGGTTTCAATTACATACTGACTTTAATAGAGGTTGGTTAAAAGAAACTATGGAAGATTTGCAACTTGGTTATAGGAGACAAGGTAGTCAAATGAATCACGGTTATCAAAGTGGTGTTTTATCTTTATCTTTTATGGATAATCCTGATGCTGCTATTGGTAAAGATGCAGAAGAAATAATATTTGAAGAAGCGGGTAATTTTCCTAATCTTTTAGATGCTCTTGATGTTACAATGAGTACTATGGAAGATGGAGACTTTACTACAGGTATGATAACCGTTTTTGGTACGGGTGGTGTTAAAGAAGGTAATTATGCCGCATTTGAAAGTATCTTTTACGAACCTGAATCTTATGGATTTATGCCTTTTCATAATATTTTTGACGACGAAGCTACAGGTTCTGTTTGTGGATTTTTTCACGGACAACAACAAAATTTTGCACCTTATTTAGATAAAGACGGTAATAGTGATATTAAAGGAGCTTTAGAATCTATTGAAAAAGATAGAATACTAAAGAAAACTAAAACAACAAATCCGCAAGTATACAACAGGTATGTTGCTCAAAGATGTATTAAACCTAGTGAAGCTTTTGGTGGAACTAATGTTAGTATATTTGATAGTCAAGAATTACGAGATCATATTAGTATTGTAGAACATAATCCTTTTTATAAAAATTTACGTAGAGACGGTAAATTAGAAGAAACCGCTATAGGTATAAAATATTTAGATAATAGTGTTTTACCTTATAAAGATAAACATAACTATTTAGATGGTAAAAAAAGTTTAGATAACGATTTAACTGGATGTTATTCAGAATGGTTTAGACCATATCGTGATGCTAATGGAAATATACCTAGTGGATTATATAGAGTATGGAATGATCCTTATGCTTTTGAAATTGAACAAGGAGAAATAACAATAGCTGATTCTTTGGGTTCTACTTATGTATACGAACGACCTAATAATTTTACACCTACTAAAGGAGATTGTATAGTTGCTTGTTATGTTGGTAGACCTAGTAATCCAGATGACTATAATCAACAATTACTTAATATTACTAAATATTGGAACGCTATATGTCAATTTGAAAGAGATAGAGGTGATGTTAGGAATTACTTTAAAAGAGCTGGTGCTTGGAATTTACTTGCAGATTCTCCTGATTTTGATTGGAAAAGAGAGTTACAAGGTAAAAGAACAGTAGATAAAGGTATTGTATTATCACACGGTTCGGATAGGAAAGGTAATGCTGCTATAATACTTAAGCAATGGTTATATACTAAAAGAGGATTTGACGAAGAAACCAAAAAAATAGTGTATAACTTGCATAATATTTATGATTTAGGATTGCTTCGAGAGTTGTCTAAGTGGCATTTAAAGGGTAATTTTGACCGAGTTTCGAGCTTTCTAATAGGTATGCTTGATAAAAATGAGATTTCTCATACTGCTATTAAAAATGAAGAAACTAAAGCTAAAAATGGATTTTTTACAAGGCTTCAAAAAGGTCAATTTTATTAAATAATGACTAACTTAACACAAGAAGATAATTACAATACTAATAATGAAGGTAATGCTACTGGTTTACCTTCTCGTTTAGTTACTACTGCTCAAAAATACGCTAATGATATGCGTTGGGCTAAGAACTTTATTGATTATATAATTAACGAAGCTGGTTTTACTGATCCTATTTATACTGAAATGTTTACTCTTTATCGAGCAAGAGAAGGTAAATTAAACGCTAATGATTATGAACATATTCTTAATCCTTTTAAATTTAACGAAGATCAAGCTAATAAATTTAGACAACCTGCTAAATTAAAAAATTATCCTTTAATTGCTCCTGTTGCTGATTTGCAACTTGCTGAATTTAGTAAACGTCCTAAAATAGCAAGAGTTCTTGCTTTGGATAGTACATTTGAAAATGAATTTCAAAAAGGTATTGGAGCTATTATTAATAAAAGTCTTAAACAAAAATTTGTTAATGAGTTAAACGAACAAGGTGTTGAAACTGAACAACCTAGCGTTCCTGAAGAACAAATAAGTAAAGATAAAGAAGAAGCAATTGAAAGTTTAGTAGAAGAACTGACTCAACAAGGTCAAGATGCTATTGATTATCTTAAATATGATTTAGATTTAGAAGACATACATCAAACTGGTTATAACGATTGGCTTACAGTAGGGACTGTTATAAGTTATAAAGAAGTAAGTGATTTTGGTATTAATTATGAAATAATACCACCTTATAAATTAAGTTTTCTTAAAAGAGATAATGTGACTTTTATAGAAGATTTATCTGAAATATTAAGAAGAGAAAGATTTACATTTAATGAACTTGTTGATAGATTTGAATTTACAGAAGAGGAATTAAAATCTTTAGAAGGTAAACATGATTTTGGTTTAACTTTTGACGGTACTATTTTTGTTAATAATGATGCAGATGAAAATTGGGATTCAAATAATTTAGGTAATCTTAATAGTTATGGTTATGATTGTTGTCATGTCCAGTTTACAGCAGGTAAAAAAGTTGGAATAGTTTCTTATATAACTCCTATAGGATCTATTGAAACTAAAGATGTTGATGATACTTATGTTTTGAATAAAGAAGCTGGAGATATAAATATTGAATGGCGATATGTAAATGAAATTTGGGAAGGTTGGAGAATAGAAGATAGTATTTATAAAAAAGTAAGACTTTTAAAAGTACAAAGAGAAGAAATTAACGCACATGCTGGTAGAAAATTATCTTACAATGGTCGTTGGATTAGAACTAAAACAGGAGGAATAAATAGTTTAGTTAAGACTGGACTTAATTATCAATATACTTATAATTACATAAACTTTAAATTTGAAAAGATTATGAATAAGAATAAAGATAAGATAGCTATGATACCTTTAAGTATTATTCCTACCGGTGATGGTTGGGATGAAGATACATTTATGTATACAGCTGATGCTTTAGGTTTTGGTTTTTATGATGATACTGCTCCTGGTGCTGCTGCTGCTTTACAAGGTATGAAAGTATTAGATATGGGATTAGCTGATTATGCTTCTGCTACTTATAATCTTTTACAGCAAGTAAAACAAGAATATTGGGATGCTATAGGTATGAATCGTCAAAGATTCGGTAATACTAATTCAAGTGACGGTAAAGCTGTTACAGAACAAGCTATATTTAGAAGTAGTTTAATAACAGAAGAATATTCAAGACAATATGATTCTTTCTATCAAAGTGACTTAAATGGTCTTTTAGATTATAGTAAAGTTGCTTGGATTAAAGGTAAAAAAGCAAAATTTAGCAACTCTAATAAACGAATTGTTACTCTTGATATTATGGGTGAAGATTGGTTACATAGAGATTGGAAAATTTTTATAGGTAACAGTGAAGAAGAAGCAAGAAAATTAAACGAAATTAGACCTCTTGCAATGCATCTTATACAAAATAGTAGTGAAAAAAGTTTAGCTATAGATGTTATAGATACTGATAATGTAACTGACATTAAACGTATATTTAAACAATACGATAAATTACAATCTGAACTTGCAGAAAGACAACAAGCAAGTCAAGAAGAAGCTAATAAAGTAGCTATGGCTGATATAGAAAAGAAAGCTGAAATTGCTCAATATAAAATAGATGTAGAAAGTAATACTAAAATTAAAGTAGCTGAAATTACGCAAAATGGTCAAGAAGACGGTAATGAAGACAATGAAAAACAAGCATTAGATAGAGATAAACTAAATCATACTATAACAAAAGATAATAAAGATTTAGCACAAAGACAAAAAGAACATAACGATAAAATTAATTTAGACAATAAAAAACTAAATGTACAGAAAAAAAGTGTATAATGGTTTGATATCTGTTAGAGGTATTTATTTGGGTTAAAAAGTATTTTAAATAAACTATATAAAAATAAGTAAATATATTAAATTTGTAATAATGAAAGTAAACAAGAACAACAACGAATGTAATCTTAATATAAAAGAAATTTCGGGTTATTTAAACTTTTTTCCAGTTTTGGATGAAGGAAATATCGCTAATCTTGATGATATTGAAGAAGAAGAAAATGATGATGATGGTTTTTTAGGTATAGATAACGATCCTACTATTGATCCTCCTAGTGATCCTGTCATTGATGAAACTGATGAAGATAAAGCTGCAAGAGAACTACTTGAAAAGAAAACTGAAGATGAAAAAATAACAGACAAAGATAATAAAGAAGTTACAACTAATTTATATGATAAAGAAGGTAATCAAGTTAATGCGGAAGGTAAGATATTAAAAACTAAAGAAGAATTAACAGAAGAAGAAACTAAAGCTGCTGATATTAAGAAAAAAGAACTAGAAGCTAAAAATGAAAAAGTTTTTTATGATAAAGAAGGTAATCAAGTTGATACTAAAGGTGAAATAGTTAAAACTAAAGAAGAACTAGAAACAGAAAATTTTGATTCTTTACCCGCTATTAAACAACTTCAAATTCTTGACGGTTATGATCTAAAAGATGAAAAAGGAGAAATTTTACAATTTGAAGATACTATAGAAGGTTTTCAAGCTTATAATGAAGCTGTTTCTACACATAGAGCAACTGAACTTTATAATGACAAAGTAAAACAAGAGGAAAATGATACTCCTGAAATTGTAAAAAAATTTAATGCTCATATTAAAGCTGGATTTGGTGTTTCTGATTTTTTTAATAGTCCTTTACACGATATACAAAATGTAAAACTAGAAAAAAGTAATGAAAACCAATTAAAAGAAATTATTAAGCGTAGTTTTGTTCATAGAAAGTACGATGAAAATAGAGCAATAGAAATGGTTAAACGTTCTGAAGCTGCTGATGCTCTTTTTGAAGATGCTGAAATAGCTCTTAAAGAATTACAAAATGCGGATAAAGAACAAACAACAATTAATCAACAAAAAATCAAAGAAGAAAAAGAAAAAGAAAACGCTGCAAGTGTAAATTATTTCAATGATGTTAAAGAAATTGTTACTAAAGGTAAAGTAAAAGATGTAGTTATCCCGAATGCGGATAAAAAAGCATTTTATGAATACTTATCTAAACCTGTTAAGTCTGTAAATGGCCAACTTCTTAGTCAACATGATATTGATATGCAAAAAGAACCTTTAGAAATCGACTTATTAAACGCGTTTCATAGGTTTAAAGGTTATGACCTTAATTCGGTAATTAAAGATAAAGCTAATTCACATAAAGCTAGAACTTTAACTGAACGTATAGTTAAACCAACTAGTACTAATAGTACAATAGTTGATAGTAAAAACATTACTTCTGAAATTGATTGGGATAATGTTAAGTAAATTAGTTTAAAATTTTTAAAAAAAAGAAAAAAGAAAAATGAACAATGCAAGATTGGTCTTTGGTCAAAACTTTGATTCCAAAGGACACACAAACGAAAATAGTTTAGCTGCTGCTAGACTAACTGAACCAGATAAGATTAACAAAACGTTAACTTATCTTCAAGGAAAAGATAGTGATAGATTTCCGTTAACTTTCTTAACAGAAGGACAAACAAAAGGTAACAAAGGTATTGGTATTAATGATATTCAATATACTTGGGATTTTATTGAGCAAATGGATAAAGCTGACGGAGTTGTTAGTAGTAATTATACAATGACAAGTACACCGGGTAAGTCTGGTTCTGAAGTTGAAGTTACAATGAAAACTAGATGGCTTAAACATCAACATACTGTTGTAGCTGAAAATGGAACTCGTGCTAGAATTGTTGCTATGCCTATTAAAGTAAGTAATGGTTGGTTATATAGATTTACTCTTAAATCTATGAATTCTGAAGATTATATTGCTCCTTATTTATTACAAACTGGAGCTAAATGGGCAATGGAAGGTCCAGGTACTGTTTCTGAAAGTTTATCTCATGGTAATGAAAGTAATATTGTTACTCCTGGTAAACTTACTAATCAGATAAGTGTATTAAGAAAATCTTATCATATTGCTGGTAATGTTGGTAATAAAGTAGTTGAATGTTATTTACCTAAAAAAGGAGGAGGTAATAGTAAACTATGGATGCCTTTTGAAGAGTATCAACACGAAATGGTATGGAAACAACATTGTGAAGAACATTCTTGGTATTCTGAATATAACAGAGATAGTAAAGGAAGAATAACAGATATAGACGAAGAAACAGGTCTTCCTATTCCTGAAGGTGCTGGACTTATAGCTCAAATACCAAATCAAGATACTTATAGTTATCTTACTGCTGAAAAACTAGATAAAACAGTTTTATCTGTTATGTATGGTAGAAACGACGGTATTGGTGCTAGAGATATAGTTCTTTATACTGGTATTGGGGGGGAAAGAGAGTTTGATAGAGCACTTAAAGATAAAAGTGCAGGAGTTTCTCAAATAATCGGTGATAAATTTGTAACTGGTTCTGGTTCTACTCTTATGTATGGCGGTTACTTTAACGCATATAAAACCCGTGAAGGTAATAGAATAATTGTTAAACGTCTTGGTATTCTTGACCACGGTAGTAGAGCAAAAGTTGCACCTAAACATCCCGAAACAGGTTTGCCTATAACTTCTTACAATATGTATTACGTAGATCAAACTGTATATGATGGAGTACCTAATATTAGAATGGTACACCAAAAAGGTAGAAGTCTTATAAGAGGTGTAGAACAAGGTATGGCTCTTAAAGGCGGAACTTCTTTTGCCGATTATGGAGGTAATGCGACCAATTTAAATCTTTCTACTGGTCAAGATAAAACTAGTATTCACTTCCTTAAAACAAGTGGAATACAACTTAATAGAAATTCTCATTGTTTTTCTTTAGAAATGGATATATCTATCGCAGTTTAATATAGTATTAACTATTATAATGTAAAAAGTAAAAAGTAGGAGAATTAATATCTCCTACTTTTTTAAACTATAAACAAAAATAAATAAATAAATAAAATGTCACAATATAAAATAAGTAAAAAAATATCTATAAAAAGAAAACCTGTTCCTACTCTTCCCGGACTTACAGAAGATATGAGAACAAGAAAACTAGGTTCTGGTGTTACTAAACCTCCTTTAACTGAATTAGAAAAAATAAAGTATATGCCAACTTTAGTAGGCGTTGCTCACGATGCCGTTAATTTTGAAGAAGCTTGTCGTAATTATTTTGCAAATATTTCCGTTCCTGTTCCTTCTAATGAAGAAGGTGACGGTAAGGGTTTAGTTCTTGAAATAGGTTTTGAATATAAAGACGAAACAAGTTTCAAATCAAAAGACATTAGTATTAATTCAAAAAACATTAAAGACGGTACTTTTCCGTTATCTGTACAAGATTACGTTCTTTGGAAACATTGCTTAGTGTATGGTCGTGTTGCTAAAGATTACAAAGATGCAGGTAAAAGTCCTAAAATTATGTTTTATATGCAAGACGATGAAGTAATCAAAAAAGCTAAATTAATTAAAAGTAAAAACACTACTACTGCAATGGCTAAAGCTGCTGGAATATTAGGAGACACTATTAAGAAAAAATATATAGTTTCTGTAGCTACTCAAATGCTTAATTCTAATGAATTTGATACAATTAAACCATTAGATCAATTAGATGATGATGATTTAGATTTGCTTATATTAGCTGAACTTGCTCCTAAACATCCTCTTATGTTTATAGAAATAACACAAGATAAAGAACTTGAATTTAAGTTTTTGCTTACTATGGCTATAAATAAAGGTATAGTAAAAAGACTTTCTAATGGGAGTACTTTAGTTTATGAATCTAAAACAGGTCAAACGATTTTAGGTAGTGATTTGCAAGAAGCTATTATTACATTAAGAAAAGATGAAAAAGGTGTTTTATTTACTGAAATTAAATCTGAATTAGTTCTTAAATATGGTGTTAAAGAAGTTTCAAATATAAAATTACACACTGCTACTGTTGCAACTAACGAAGCTACGGTAACCACTAAACTTTAAATAAATGACAATACAAGAAGTACATGTAAAAATAGATTTACATCTTCAAGAATTAAATTCAAATGTATATGGAAATGTCCTTCCCGAAGAGAAGGACATTTTTCTTAACGAACAAATTTTAGAATTTTTTAGAGATAACGAAGATGAAGATAGTAATAAACTAAGAGAAAATTTTCAAGCTACTCAAAAACGTTACGACAATGTAAAAGAACTTATAGTTGAAAACACTTTACCTTTATATGTTAGAGATAGTGTTTCTATGTATTGTACTCTTCCAGAAGATTATTTACGTTTAGTGAGTGATGCTACTATTTTAAAATGTAGTACTTATAAAGATGTTAACTTAACAGAAAAAAAGGAATATGTTTATGGTTTTGAATTAAAAGAATTTGTAAATAACGCTGGAAATTATTTTACTGGTTTATTTATATATATATTAGCACAAGGTACTGATTTTGCCTTAAATACTTTTCCTCATTATACTGGTGGATTTAAGTCTTTTAAAGAGGCTTTTATACTATATGATTTAATTTACGAAGAGTTAAATAAAGTTAACAGAAATAAAGATAACACTAAAACAAAATATAAAGTTTATAAAGAATGGTATAACGGTAAATATTATGGAACTAAATTACTTTTTGTTAGTGAAACTCCTATGGCTATTTATTACAGCATTATTGCTGAAGCAAATGTACAAATGGAATTACTAGAAACTATAACAGCTAATCAACCTGATGTAACGACTAATTTAGAAGTTGAAAATAGACTAACTGCAACAGAAGACGTAAGAAATGTTTTAAATTCTAATTTTAGAACTACTGTTCATACAAGTCCTATTAGTGAACTACAACAAGATAGATTAATCGTACATCACGAAAAAAAGTTTATACCAAAAGAACTAAAAATTAAGTACATTAAAAGACCAAATTTTGTTAGCTTATATTTGAATAGAAATACGGACTTAAACAGTAATGTATTAGGAATGATAGCTAAAAGAACTGCTGAAAGAATTGCAGTTGTTAAAGGTAATACTACAAGTAACGCTATTGTTCAACACAATAATACTATAGAATAAAAATTTAAAATAAATAAAAAAAATGATTGGAATGCAATTAATCGGACAAGACAAAGCTTATTTAGCTAAACGTGGCGGTGGGGTTATCGCTAATGTTAATGAAATTAATCAATTAGATGCTGGTGCAGTTGCTATAATTGATGGTCAAAAATTAATAAATACTGTTGCAGCTTTAGCAGATTCTAAATCTGTACAAATAGCTGTAGGTTCTAGTACGCAAGAATTAGGTGCTGTTTTATCTAAAAGAATAGAACGTCAAAGTAGCGATTTTAAAGAAAATTATTCTTTTAAAGCTTATGCTGCTCCTCGATCTGAAGTTTTATATATAGGAGATAACGGAGACAATCTTACTGATATTGTTTTACCTATTAGTTTACTTGTAGGAGAAGAAGTTTCAGCAACTATAAGAGATACTAGTAACAATACTATACCTGAAGGTGTAATTAAAACCGCTAATTATAGTATTAAAAATGGTGACACTAAAGGAACAGTTATAAACGGTTTAGTTGCCGCTATAAACAAATTAAACATGGGAGTAGCTACGGCTATTACACCTACAACAGCTAATGCTGGTATTAAATTTGTCGGAGCTAAAGTAGGAGTTAGGTATAAAATTAATTTAGGTGGTCTTTTAGTAGGTACATCTATGTTTAGTAAATTTAACGAAGCTGGATCTGTTATTACAACAGCAAATGCTCCTGTTGCTCCTTTTATAGGAACCGGAACTTATGAATTAATTAAAGAACAAGCTAATTATCTTTCTACAGTGTTTGGAGATACTAGTAGGAATATGTTAAGAGAAGAGTTGTTTAATTCTAAAGACGCAATTAATGACGCTGTATTTGGTACTAATTATGATACTTTTACTTTTAATTATTCTTTATCTGGTTATTATACAACAACTACTCGTTCAAGTGTTCCGCAATTTTTTCAATTAGTAATACCAACTGGTGTTGCTGTTGTTTCTGTTTTGCAAGGTTTATTTTTAGGAGTTGTTGCTGAATCTCAAGCTAGTGAAACTGGTGAAGCAGAAGAAGCTGAAAACGCTTAATTTAATATAGTTAAATTTTAAAATCAAAGGAACTACTAAGTAATAGTTCCTTTGATTTATATATTATGAATTTATTAGAAGTAGTTTATATAGAAAATAATAGTTATACTTTAACTAATTTAAGTAGTACAAATAGTATTAACGTTGTTATAAACAAACTAGATACAACTACTTATTCTAATTTTAGTTTAAAAGAAACTATAATCCTTAGTAGTAGTCAAAAACTAACTTACACGTTTGAAGAAGATGGTTTATATCAAATTATATATTCTGGTACTTCAGTTAATTATATTATTACTACTTTTGCTGATTCAAACTTTAAACAATGTTTAAATTTAATAACTACGAAAGTAATTTGTGAAGACAACATAAGATGTGATGATATTACTAATTTTAATAGTTTAAGTTTTACTTCTGAATTTTTATATAATTTATTAGGAGATAATATAATTAAAAATACAGTAACAACAACAACAGCACCTAATGTATTTTATACAGCAATAGAACCTGTATTTTATGATATTTCTATTGCTGAAAAATTAATAAAAAAATTAAACCATTATTGTGCTGTTTTAAAAAATGATAATTGTAATTCATGTTAATATTTAAAGATAATAAAGATTATTCTTCTCTATTTTTACTTAATAAAAGTGTTTTAGAACTTACAATTAATGATATATATAAAAGCGAAGAGATAAACGAAACTGCTTGTGTAAATTTAACTAATAAATTTATTTACTATTATGCAGCTTTTATAAAAGCTAAACTTATTAAAGATTACTTAAATGTACCTTTAGATAATGTTTACCATACACCAATTTATGATAGTAGTGATTGGAAAGAAAAATTTAACTATCATAGTTTTAAATCTTGTTTATTTTGCAAAAATATAGATTTTGATAAAATACTAAACCAAATAGAATATGACATTTAATCAACCAAAAACAATAGACGAACTAAAAAGCCAAATAACACAATTAATGTTTGGTTTAACTAGAAATAATAGTAAAAGAAATGAAAACATTCAAAAAAACACAGAAATAGCTCATCTATTATGTTCTTTAGCTGAATTAACACAAACAAGTGGTTATGCTACTTCTAATAATTTTTTAAAGATCAAAAATGATATAGATAATAAAAACTTAAAAATAGGAAAATGGTATTTATTATCTGATTATAGAACAGTACATTTAATACCTTTTACTAGTGTTTTAAATATTAATAATAATGAACAAATAGAAGTAAATAACGAACCTTTACTTCTTCAAGCTATTTCTACAGATTCTTTTGCAAAAGAAGCAATAAGTTTACTTTATCCACAAGATACTATTCATTATACTATTAATAGCGATTGGTGGGGAAATTTAAAAAGCGATCAAAGTAAAGGTGCTATAACATACAGACACATTCCTACGCAACCTAGTAACTCTACTAGAGGATATAGTAATGTAAAATGTAATTATGATTTTGTAAATGTCTTTATGAGAAGATGGGCAAAAGATAATTCAAACCTACATAATGTACCTGATGCTTACGTTTTATGGGATACTTCTGTAACTTGTGGAAGTAATGGTATAGCAAGAACTACTTTTGTAGCTAAAAGTCCAACTGATTTTAAAGATGTAAAAACTTTTAACAACACTTCTAAAGAAGGAACAGTTTGGTCTACTGCTGATATAACTATAGGAGAAACAATTTGGTGGCAAAATGGTTTTAGAGCTAATCCTTTACCCAATATTGTTTTTAATCAGTATGCTAAAGATATTAGAATATTAGCTTGTCAAAATATAACTATTGACGCACCTGTAAACCATTTATATACGGTTAATAGAGCTTTTAATACTATATTTAATAGAAATTCTTCTAATTTTGATATTAGAATAACGGGTACTGATGTAGCAATAAATCAGTGTTTTTTCACTTTTCCACCTTTAATATCTGGTTTTCTTAGTAATACAACACTTGAAACATCTCCTAATAGTTCTAAAAATCTATATACACCCGCATTAGAATTTTCAAATTTAACCCTTTGTAATTTTAAAGTTAATTTAATTGCAGGTAATAATATAGAAGGTTTTGTAAAAGGTTGTAAAACTGTATATGGAGAAATTGCTGGACAACAGTATTTATATTTTATAAATATAGATCAATTAGAACCTAATACTCATAATTATAATGGGGCTGATGCTCCTATAAATTTAAATATACAGTTAGACAAAAAAATAAACTATATAAAAGGAGTATTTTCTTCTTTAGAAACTAACGTAGATTACGCTAATATTAGTAATTCTTATTTACAAACTAATACACCTCATACTGCTTCTATTCCTATTACTTTAAATGGAACTATTAATATAACAAATGCAGGTACCGGAAATACAATTAACAGACTATTAAAACATGGTACAATGAATCATCCTATTTATATAAGACCTACAACTGCTGCAAGCAATTTAATTATTGCACCTAATAATGTTGATTATGGGTTTATAGGTGTTTCTAGAACTATTACTGCTGCAAGTGGTGATGCAGTTAAATTAGAATGGATAAATCAAATGAAAAGATGGAAAATAACTTAAAAGATGGAAAATAACTTAAAAACAATTATGATAGCTAAAGTATTTAAAGAAAATAATCAAATTTTTGAAATATTTAATTCGATAATAGAAAATACAGAATTAAAACTAACTACACTTAGTATTATTGAACGTTTACCTTTTGTAAATTACAAAGATGAAGATTTATTAGATAATAATAAAGTAAAAATAATTTCTGTAGATGATACACTATTAAAAAATAGAAATTATTATTTAATCGAATTTAAACTAAATAAAAATGAAAATGAGCAAACAATATCAGACATTAAAATAGGAGATAAAACTATTAAAGGTACTACAAAAATAGATAAAGATATATATACTGCCTTAGATAGAAATTCTCTTTACTTTGTAAATGAAAAATTAACCATTATTTAATGATAAATTTTTATCAATTATTAAACTTAGATATAAAAAAAACAGAAAATATACCTTTTAAACGTTTGTTTTTTCTCCCTATGAATAAAGAAATACATTTTGACAAAGGTATTATAGGAGAAAAAATCAAACAAACTGATGTTGAAATTTCTTTTAGAATGTTTATGAAAAAAGGCAGTAAATTTACTGCTCATTATCATAAAGATTGTACTGAAACAATATTGATTTATAAAGGAGCATTATTAGCTGTAGAATTAAATCAAAAAATAACCCCAAATTATTATTTAAAATTATCAAAAGGAGCAAAAAATACACACACAATATTAGCATTAGAAGATACTACTTTTTATGTTGAATTTTTAAAAGAATAAAATTTTGATAGAATTTATAAAAGAAAATTTTGACAGAATAATGGTTTTTGTAGGACCGATACTTACTTGGTTTATAATAACAAAACCACATCAAAAAACAGATTTAAAAACTAAAGAAACACTTACACAAATGACCCAAACTGATGTAGTTGCAAAAAATTTAAAAATATATCAAACTTTAATAGATGATATTGATGCTCAACATGAAAAAAGATATAAAGAAATAAAAAAACAACATCAAATAGAAATCATAGAAATTACTAAAAAACATCATAAAGTTTTACAAGAATTACATGACGAGTATAAAAACGAAATAAATAAACTAAGACAACTAATAAATAAAGAATTATGACTAAAGAATTTTTATTTAAAAGAGTACCTGCTTACATAACTTGTTTACCTATACTTATTATAAGTATAGGTCATTTGTATTTTAACAGAGAAGTTAATGATATGATTTTATATGATTTAGCTACATTAGCTGCTACCCTTTTTATATATCCTAGAGTTAGATTAAATGGATATGAACAAAGTCATTTGCTTGTTAAAAATATATTTTCTTATGTTCTTTTAGTAGTTATAATAATACCAGCAAGTTTACTAGATTTCCTAAGTATTAAAGACGTTTCTGAAGGTTTTTTTACTATAATGACAGGAATAACTGCTGCTGTATTTGGTCTTAGTAAGTTAAATATAAGTAGAGATAGTGTTAAATTTGCTATAGGAAGTATTACCGATTTACAAAAAGAATACAAAACTAAAAAAAGTACAAATGATTTAGAAATTTTAAAACTAACAGAAAAAGATAAAAATAGTACAAATTTACCCGATGAATTAATAGATATAAAAAAGTACAATTTAAAAACATTAGCACAAGCGTCTTCTATTTTTGTTGGAGTTAAAGAAATTTCTGGAAATAAACATAACGCTATTATATTACAATTTGGTAAATGGGCAGGAGTTGATTGGTATCTAAAAGACGAAACTCCGTGGTGTGCTGTTTTTGTAAATGCTATGAGATATGTAATAGGTAAAGATACAAATAAATCTGCTTTAGCTAAAAGTTTTTTAGATGAAGGAATTAAAGTTAGTTGGAAAGAAGTACAACAAGACACTACTAATGTAATTTTAGTTTACCATAGAGGTACTTCTATAAATAGTTATAAAGGTCACGTTGATGTTTTAGAAAGTGTAGAAAATGAAACTTTAAATTTAATATCTGCAAATATTTCAAATAGTGTTTTACGAAAATCAATAAATTATAATGATTTAATGAGTAAAACTATAAAAGACGGAACTAGAGAATTTATAGAATTTAGAAGATTATAAAATGAAAACAACGAAAAAAAACGTTTGTATTGTGGGCGGTGGCGGTTCTAAAGGAGCTTTTAATGTCGGTTACGTTTGTACCTTAAAACCCACCTATACTCATTATTTCGCTACTTCTACTGGTGCTTTAATGGTGCCATTAATGGCTTTAGAAAAATGGAAACAATTAGAAAATTTGTATATAAATATTTCTGATAAAGATATGGGATTAGATAAACTTAATAACAGAAGTAGTTTTTATATCTTATTTTTATTTTTAAGAAAAGTAATAACTAAAAAAACAGGTTTAACTAATTATGGAAAAGTTTTAGAAAGCAAACTTCGTGAAAATTATTCGCAAACAGAACACGAATTATTAGTAAAAAAAAATATAGAAATAAGAGTAACTACTACTTGTTTAAGTCATACTAAAGATAAAGTAAGTTATCATAGTAATCTAACTACGGATTATGAAAAATTTATAAAAGCTATAATTGCTTCTGCTTCTGTACCTTTAATAGCTGAATTAGTTCAAGTTAACGATCATGAATGGGATGCTGACGGTGGAATAAGAGAAACAGTACCTACTGAACCTTTAATAAAAGAAAAATTTGACGTTATAGATTTGTATTTAAGTTATCCTAAAGTAAAAAAAATTTTTACAAATAAAACTAAAAACATAGTAATGACTTTAGTTCAAGTGATAAAAGTATTACACGAAGAAGTAACTAAAAATGACCTTGATGTTCTTATACAAAAAAATATTATTCCTAATAAAGTAATAAGACCTTCATATACGTTAACAACTAATGCTTTATCTTTTAATAAAGACAAAATGCAAAAGTGGTTTAATATGGGAAAAGAATTAGCTTTAACAGAAGTTAACTTTAAGAAAATAAAAAATGTTAAATAAAGACTATCGTATTAATATAAAAACAATATTAGTTATTTTTATAATTATAGCTTCAATATTCGGTTTTTTTTATTATATTGAAAACTTAAAGAATAAAAAAATAATTATAAAGTTAGAAGAAACTACAGAACAACTTGATTCTTTTAAAATAGATAAAAAAGTTAAAACCAGTTTAAATAAAATAAAACATCGTAATATAAAAAAAAATACAGAAATATTAAATGAAAAAATTACTAAAACTAACGATGCTTCTGATTCTATCAAACTCGGCAATTTCTCAAAACGTTATAATAAATGATAGTACTACTATTATTAAAAATAATATTGTTGTTTTAATTGAAAAAGACCTACAAAATAAAACAGATAGTATTTTTTATTTATTGGAGTTAAACAAAGAAAGTCTTTCTTATAGGCAGCTTTACGAGGAAGAAAATATTAAAAATTCTGCCTATAAGAAAAATATATTAGTAAAAGAATCTACAATAAATAATTTAACTGTTAAGAATAATAATAAAAATAAAATTATATTTTTTTCTATTCTTTATCAAGCTGCATTAACTATATTGATTTTTAAATAATGTCTAATACTAAAACAATATCACAAATAGTAGAACTTATTGCAGATAGGTTTGGTAAAGCTGATGATTACCCTTTTAAACAATCTATAGCTTTTAGTGTTAAATATTGGAGAGCTATACTTTTACGTAGATACTTAGAAAGAAATCCTTTTGATAAAAACCTATTACAAACAATTTGTGTACCTTTAGAATACGGGAATACTGATTTATGTTGTGAAACTTTAACAGGTTGTAAAGGAATGATTTCTACAATAGACATACCTGAATCTTTACGAATAAGTAGAGATAGTCCTTTGTATTCAGTTAGTAAATTAAATTTTAAAAGTATTGATTATGCTTCTAAATTATCATGGGAAAGTAGAAAACACAGTAAATTTACTGATAAAGATTTAAAGTACGACATAATTAACAAAAAAATATACATTAAAAATGCTACAAATTTAACTCATATTTATATTACTGATATTTGGATAGACCCGGAAACTTTACCTGATTGTAACGATAATGATATAAATCCTAATTGTGATGGTAAAGCTTTTCCTATTCCTGGTGATATGATAATTACTATAATAGAAGGGATGATTTCTTTAGATTTAAAAATTGTTAATAGTGACGATCAAGAAGTTGAAATAAGTAGCGATAAAACAGATAAAAATTAATGATAAAAACAAAAGAAGTATACGATTATTATTTACATAAAGTAGAAAAAAATTATCAAGATAATAAGATTAAACTAGATCAATTATTAAAAAATCAAAAAGAACTTAAAAAAGAAATAAGTAAATTTTCTTATTTTTTAAATAAATATAGTAATCTTAATATTGATAAATTAGACAATCTTACTAGTGATTTTAAATTAGTTTGTTCTATTAATTGTGATATAAGTAATAATTTTAATAGTAAAGAAATAGAAAAACTATTAGATAATCAAATTAACTTAAATATTAAAGTGTCTGAGTTAACAAAAGAAGTCAGTAACTATGAATTAATTCCTTTAAAAAATCAAGCTCAATTTAATTTCATATTAAAAGAATTTAATAAATTAATTATTAATGAAGTTATAGAAAACAATTATAAATATACTTTAGGTAAAATAGGTCAACTTAAAATACGAAAAAGAAAACGTAAAGGAAAAGTAGTAAATTGGGGGCCAAGTAATAAAAATAAAGCCAAAATAATAAAAGAAGGTAAATTACCTTATAAAGAAGTTAGTAAAGATATAGAAGGTAATTCTATAGGTAACGGCGGAGAAGCTTGGTTAGTATACCATGAAAATAATATTCATCCTTATTTTTATTGGGATAGAGAATACATAAATCCAGAATTTAAAAAACATTTAAATGAAGGTATGCTTAAAAATGTTTCTTTTACACCTACTAAAGGTGACGTTGGTATAGTATATAAGTTAAATAAGGCTATACAAGATAGACCTGAATTGTTAAAGATATATAATAAATAAAATGGCAATAACTAATAAAGTCAGTATTCAAAGGTTACTAGTAAATATAGAAGATACTTTTAACTTAAATAATGAGTCTTGGAAAAGTAAAGCTATTGAAACTATAGGTAGAGGTTTAGAAATTATAAAAGTAAGTTCTATGTTTAAAAAAACATCTATAACTAAAAAGTTAATAGGAGGAAAAACATCTTTACCTTGTGATATAAAAACATTAATTCAAATTGAATATGAAGATTGTGAATTAATAATAAATAATAGAAGAAATTTTATAAAAGAATGTGCAAATGATTTACCTTGTCACCATATAGCCACGGGACAATTAAATGGGAATATTTTACATACTAATATAGAACAAGGTGAAGTAGTTATTTATTACTTATCTATAGAAGTTGATGAAGAAGGTTATCCTTTAATTCCAGACGATCCTATGGTATTTGAAGCTTTAGAATGGTATGTAATATATAAGTTTTTACTTGCTGGTAATAAACATCATACAATTAAAGATCATAGAGAAGCTCGTGCTATGTGGGAAGAGTATTATCCACAAGCTAGAAATAGTGTCAAGCAACCTAGTGTTTTACAAATGACTAAATTTATGAATGTGTGGTTAAGTCAAAGTAATGATTTTAGACAATTAGGAACTTATAATTAATGGAAAATTTATTTGGAATATGGAAAGACGGTAGACCTGTTAATGCTGTTGAAACTTATAAAGTTTGGGAACATGCTAAAAATATATTAATTAACGACAATTTTAAATCTATTGCTAATGAAAAAGGCTTTAAAATTGATACTACTTTTAGTAAAGAAATAATAGGTATTATACCTACTAATAAAGGACATGTAGTATTTTCTACTAATAATAATACGAGTGATATTCATTTTGTACAAAATAAAATTAAAACTAATGTAGTTATAGATTCAGTTTGTTTAGGTTTTAGATTAGATAAACCTATTGAAGGTATTTTTAAATTTAATGATTGTGGAGATTTAATAGTTGTATTTACAGATTATCATAATTCTATTAAAATTATAAATATTACAAAACTAATAGAAGATCCTCCTAGTTCTTTTATTTGTAAAAATTATAAATTATTTCAAGATGTAGAAAGAGTAAACGTTTCTGAAACTGTTAAAGATGGAGGTAATTTAACTTCTGGTGCTTATAGTCTGTTTTATAGTTTTATAAATGAAGACGGAAGAGAGACAAAAAACTCTTATGTATATGATCCTATATTTATTACTAATAGTAATATCTCTGATGGACATGAAAGTTATGACGGTGTAGAAAGTAATACAAAAACTAATAAATCTATTTCTTATATTATAAACCCTATAAATAACGTAAATAATTATGTTAAAATAAAGTTAGGTGTTATTGTAAGTATAAATAATATTAAAAGAGCTTATCATATTGTTACTTTAGATGTAATGCCTATAGTAAGTTACAATTTTACTGGTAATGAAAATTTAAAAGAAGTAGATTTAACTAATGTATTAGTAAATAACATTAGTTATGAAACTGCAAAAACAATTACAGAAATTAATGATGAGGTATATTTAGGTAATTTAAAAAGTAATACTTATGGTGATTTTCAAAAATATGTAAATAATTTTAAAGTACAATGGTATTCTAAAATAATAAATCCTAATGAATTTAAAAACAGCAGTAAAGTTAACATAGGTAATCATATAGAAAAATCATTTATGCCTAGAGAAGTTTACGCAATGTACTTTTTCTTTAATGATAAAAAAGGTAATACTAGTCCTTTTTATCATATTCCTGGACCTAGTCTTACCGCAAATGATAGATTACAAAGTAGTATCTTACTTACAGGCTTTCCTAGTAATCCTCTAAAATACGAAATAGAAGATACTTGTAAGCTTACTTTTGCTAGTACTACTAATTTAAATACTGAATCTATCGCTTTTGGAGATATGGGTAAATGGGAAAACAAAACAGAAAATTATGAAGACGTTGCTTGTAGTGAAATTTGGAACTCTACAGGTAAAATAGGTGAATTAAATAACACTAAAGTAAGACATCATCGTTTTCCTAGTTTAAATTATCTTTCTAAAAATATGAATAGTCCTGGAAAAACAGGTAACAGTATAGGACTTCAAGAAGATGTTATTTTAGGTGTCTTATTATCTAATTTACATTTTCCTACAGAAATTAGAGATAATATGGCTAGTTGGGGTATTGCTTTTGCTAAAAGAGATATTGATAATATGACTGTTTATGGTCAAGATATGTTACTGTATAGTTCTCTTACAAAAATAAGCACATTCGCAAGTCCAGAAAGATTAAACAATTACGCTGAATATACAAGTGCAGGTATAAATAGTAATTTTAATGACGGTCTTGATGGTGATTCTGAGTTAAATAATACTTATATTAGAGGACATAACGCAGATTTATTAAAAGATTTGCCAAATATAAATCCAGATTATATAGCTAATGAATTAGATATAAAAGCAGATTATAGTGATAATGATTATTACATTTATGATTACACAAAACTACAACATGAAAGATACACTAGAAATGTAGTTATAGATCATACTAAAAAACTAGGATTTCCTTTTATTGGAACAGTTAATGCTGTTGATAGTAATAGATTAATAAGAAATATTGAAGATTTTTCTTATTTTCCTAATCATGTTTTTATAAATTCAACGAATTACACTAATTTGTATAAAGAAAGTTTTATACATATAAAACCTGTTAAACCTGTATTAAATGATAATTTACTAAATATAGATTTAGACGATAACTTAATTACTATATTAGACACTAAAAATGGCGACCTTGATGCAGGAGAAACTAAACAATTAAAAGAACATCATACAACTAAATATAGTATTTGTAAACTACTAAATAACGTTTACGTAGGTTATAACAATCAAAAAGATGTAATAATTTTAGACGATTTACAAGCCCCTAGTCCTGTTGTTAGTGGTCCTATTTTTGGAGGAGATACTTTTGTATCTATGAACACAATAACTACTCATATAAATAGAGGAGAACTACAACAAGCTAATAATACTGCTTATGCTGAAATGTTTTTAAATGACGGTTCACTAACTATTAACCTTAGACGTTTAAACTTTTTTTGTTTTTTTATTAACAGTTTTCATACTATTAATAATTGGGGATTAAGACATCAAGAATTAGATAACGACTTAACGCAGTATTATCCTAAAGACAGTAGATTGTTTGACTTAAACGCAAGTGCTATTTATAGTCAAGATATAAATGATAGTACTAAAAATTGGATAACCGCTTATAATGAAGATTACAGTACTGTAAATATATTTAATCAAGGTATTATTTTTAATTGTGAAAATGATAATTGTAATACTGTTTTTAATTTTCGTATTCATTTAGGTAATGATGTAGAAAATAATACTTTTTTAGCTAATAATTTCTATGATATGTTAGATACAAATCACGGAGAAATATGGAAAATATTAGAATATAATAATAGTCTTATTATACATCAAAAATATGCACTCTATATTGCTAGAATTAAAGATAAATTAGAAACAAATTTAGATATAATTTATGTAGGTAGAGGAGATATTTTAGATAGAGAACCCGATGAAGTTTTACCTGAACAACAAGGATATGGCGGTAATCAAAGCCAATGGGCTAGTGTTTTATGTAAATTAGGTTATTGTTTTATAGATAGAAATTTAGGTAAAATATTTATATTTAACGGTAAACTCGCTGAAATAAGTACTAAAGGTTTACATAATTGGTTAAGAGACAATCTTCAATACTCTAATTTAGAAATAGATAATCCTTTTAAATATGACGGATTATCTATGGTTTTTGATGAAACTTACGATAGGTTAATAATATCGCAAAAACAAATAAATCCTTTATTTGAATATAAAATAATAAAAGATGACTTTACAAATGAAGATATAAATGTAAATGAGTATGTTAAATGGAAAGGTAAATATTATAGAATGGTTCTTAAATCTGTTGTACCAGATATTAATCCTCAATTAAATACTCCTTATTATTTTAATTTAGACGGTAACGAAATTTGTGGAAAACCTATAGATGAAACCGATATTACTTTATTTACTGAAGTTTCTTTTACTTTATCTTATTCTCCTACTTTACGTAAAGGTGGAGGAGGTTGGGTTTGTTATCATGATTATTATCCTAATTATATGTTTAATAGTCGTAATGAACAGTTTGCTGTTTTGAATCAAAATAACGAAGGTAAAATTTATAAGATGAATGTTGGTGAAGTTGGTGTATATTTTGATCAATCTGTTATATTTAAAACTTATGTAGATTTAATATATAATATACAAAAGAAATACGAAAAATATCTTTTATCTGTTAAATGGGATGTTGATATTATTGATAGTACTCAAAAAGTATTAGAAGATAAAACATTAA